>ERZ779913.123-NODE-123-length-40616-cov-2.70134_pt1 | contig 40616 bp, 41 predicted proteins | sample MGYA00511547_ERZ779913 | MGnify/ENA primary metagenome ERZ779913 (study PRJEB29588, sample SAMEA2149539) | human gut metagenome | biome: human gut; feature: human-associated habitat; material: faeces | place: Denmark | collected 2008/2010 ...
CTACTATGTATCTTTGGGTTATTGCACAGAATATGAAAAATCTGAATTTTGCTATAGGCAAGTAATAGTTTGTCGACTATCCAACAATAAGAGGAAGTTTGTTAATTCAGATTTCCTCTTATTGTGCATATAGACTGCACAGTAGTATCAGAACTTTGCATCATAACATTAAATATAGCGTTTATGAAGAAGTTTTTTATTACAGTAATTGCTGCTGTCTCTATGACATCGTGTGGATTTGGTCCTTACCTTACTTATAATGTGGGACTATCAAATGTTGAAGCACCAGCTGATGCAAAAAAACAGTATGGTGAAACTAAAATTGTCAAACTGGATGTAGATGGTAAAACCAACTACAAATATGAGGATGACTATATAGATATTTCCTGGTTCGTAGGTAATAGCCAGTTTGCATTTGAATTAAAAAACAAGTCGAATTATTCCATAAAACTTCCTTGGGATGATGTCGCATATATAAGTACATCTGGACAAGTTGGAAGAGTTATGCATAGTGGGGTTAAGTATATTGATAGAAATAACTCACAACCAGCAAGTGTTATCCCAAAAGGAGCAACTTTAAGTGATATAATAATGCCTACAGATAATGTTTATTATATAAGTGGACAATATGGTGGGTGGAAAGAAGGTGATTTATTTAATTTTCCAATAGACAAAAAGAATGTTGAGCAGTCAAAGCTTCCGTATATTGGTAAAACCGTAAAAGTTCTTTTTCCTATCATTATTGAGGATATAAAGAATGAATATGTTTTTGAATTTAAGATTAACGATATAACAGTTAAGTAATATGGGAAAAAATCAACATGTAGTAAAAACATCCTCAGGTTGGGGTGTAAGAGGGGAAAACAATTCAAGGATAACCAAGAATTTCAATACTCAGAAAGAAGCTATAAATAAAGCAAGAGAAATTGCGATTAATCAGAAGTCAGAAGTATTAATTCACGGCGAGAATGGGAAAATACGTGAAAAGAATAGTTATGGAAATGATAATTATCCTCCAAAAGGATAAGACTATCTTAATAGCAGCGAATGAACTTAAGAGAATGTTCATTCGCTGTATTTATATCACTCACAAAAACATCTTATTGCTCAATATACAATGTATTGAATGCATCCAGGAATTGTATATTAATTGTTAATGATCTATTTACATCATTATTTTTAGGTTGTATCTCGATTTTTAGTGTGTCATTGTTCTTATTTACAGCAAACCAGTTTCCTTTATATTCTAATGTGGGTTGTTCAGGTTCAAAATTATAAAAATATACTACAGAATCACAATCAAGTATCTCTGTAATATAGAACCCAGGGTAGTTGATATTTTTTAGTACAAACACTCCACCATTAGCGTCTACTTTGATTTTGTTATTCTCAAAATTAGGTATACTATGTTCCCACTTCATTGGTTCGTCGGGCCCAATATTATTTTCATCTTTACAAGAGACGATTGACATGATAGCAAAGGCTAACAACAGAAGAATGTGATGTTTTTTCATAATTAAGATTTTTTTATTGCTAAATGTAATGAAAAATATTGAGATATGTATCGAGGAATATAGTCTATTTCGTACTATTAATATTTTCTTTTAGAGCGATAAGCTATTTTCATTTTACATGATTTACTTTAGAGTGATATTGAAGAAATCGTGTAAACTATCCTGTCTGGATATTTCAAGGTTTATTCGTATTTACGTAGAGAGACATTCGGTCCCCAAAGATTAAACAACGCAAAGAAAGATGATGGTCATAAATAATGGAAATTCAAAAAAGAAAAAGGTTGCCTTCCGCTTGAAAATTTGGAAGACAACCTCTTTTTCATTTCTTATTCCGCATTCTTTTTCAGCCATTCCTGTCGGCGGAGGTCAGGCAGGTGCTTTACCTTGAAGTTTTCGAAGGTGGCATTGAAGCCGTTTCCGTCCGGGCTGGCCGCCATGAGACCTACCATGACAGGGACGTGGTCCTGCAACCAGGCATTGCGCATCATGACATATTCCTTGTCGTCGAAGGAATAGAAGATTTCCACGGCATCCAACCGTCTGACAGCCTTGATCCATATGTAAGGTACCGGCTTGTCCAGCGTGATGACGCTCCAGTCGGAAGTCTTGTGGGTGACGACCGTGCTCAGGTTGAACTTGCCGTCCACAAACTCAATACCTGTCTTGATGTAGTTTTCATGGTCAATGCGCAGCATCAGTCCGACCTGGTCGAAACGGGTCTTGTAGTCGCCGGTCACTTTCACCTTGACTTCAAACTCTCCTCCGTAGGTGGTGTAATAGAAAGGAGCGTCGTCCACGGTAAAGCCATAGTGTGAAATCCGCCAATAGTCACTCTGCGGGGTGACAAACATGGTCAGGGCTTGATTTTCAATTTTCCATTGTTCAGGTTCGTTGAACCATTGCATTTTTTCCAGTGTCTGGGCCATTCCGGCTTGAAGCGATGCGCCGAGTGCCAGGCCCAAGATGAGTTGTTTTTTCATATCAGATGAAATTAATTAGGTTCCTAAATTGGTGAAAAGTTTTCCGAGTGATTCGTTAATAATCATTTTTCCTCGTTATCTTTGCAAATGTAGTGCGTTGGAAACGAATGCACAATGATGATTAATAACCATTTTCATGGACATAGTAGATAAATTGAACAGCCGTTTTTTGACGCAGAGTCTGGTTCCGCAGGGAGACGGGCTGCCGGTGGCGGAGCTGGAAAAGTACAAGAAGATTGCTTCCGGTTATGCGGAAATGGAGAATGCGGTGGCGGTATTGAGCGACATGCATACCAATATCAGCTATGTGTATTATGGGCATTTTGCTCAGACTTTGGGATGGAAGCAGGTGCCTGGCGCGGAAGACCGGATTGATTCAATTTGGGAAGAGGCTATCCTGAAGCAGATGCATCCGGACGATTTGCACGAGAAATATTTGCAGGAGCTCCGTTTCTTCCATTTCGTGCGACGTCAGCCGAAGATGAAGCGGGCCGAGTTCTATCTGGCCAGTAAGTTGCGCATGAAGGACGGGGCCGGGAACTATCAGTTTGTGCTGCACCGGTTGTTTTATGTGTCTTCACCTGTGGAGAACGGATTGTGGCTGGCTTTGTGCGTGTATACGCCTTTGCTTCCGGAAAGAGTGTGGTGGTCAATTCCCTGACTGGCGAGGTGATGGAGCTGGCTCGTCGGCATGATTCGCAGATACTGTCTTACCGGGAGACACAGATTCTCCGATTGATAGCTAAGGGGATGATGAGCAAGGACATTGCCATCCTGCTTTCCATCAGCATCAATACGGTGAGCCGGCATCGGCAGGAGATTCTGCGGAAACTTCAGGTGAAGAGTTCCATAGAGGCCTGTCGGGTGGCGAAGGAGCTGGGAATAATGTAAAGGAATTCGATAGTGTATACTAACCTAAATATAATAAGAAATGAAAAAAATGTTGATTTTATCGGTGCTGCTTGCATGCGGCCCGGCCTGCTTTTCGCAGCAGGTTGAGAAATTCCCTTTGGGAGATTATGAGGAACTGACGGATACGAAGCCTCACGACGGGGTGGAAGTGTGGAAAAGATGAAGGGCTCCGGTCCAGTTCTGCTGGGGTACGACGGACGTGCGTTACAAGAAACTGGATGTGCCGGATGCGAAGCAGACCGGTACGCTCCGTCTGAAGGCCTGGAAAGGAGAACGGGTGAATGCACAGGCGGTGTTGTGGACGCAGAAAGACCTGGAAGGGGCGGAAATGACGGTCAGTGAGTTGAAGAACGGGAGTTCGGTGATTCCGGCTTCGGCAGTGCGGACTCATTTTGTGCGTTACGTGATGACCGATGAGTTGAATAAGGACGGAAGCGGAGGATGTGGTGTCCGTGAGAATAAGGCGGAGTGGGATTCTTCGATGGTAGCCGATGTGCTCGATATCGTACGGGTACGGGAAGTGAAGGCGCGCACTACGCAGCCGGTGTGGCTGAACGTGTGGGTGCCCGCGGAAGCAAGACCGGGAAAATATAAAGGCACGCTGACCGTTTCCGGAAAGAATTTCGAGGCAATGAAACTGCCGTTTGAGATTGAGGTGGTGAATCGCACATTGCCGGCTCCTAAGGACTGGGTGTTTCATTTGGATTTGTGGCAGAATCCGTATGCCGTGGCGCGATACTATCAGGTGCCGTTGTGGAGCAAGGCGCATTTTGATGCCATGCGTCCCATCATGAAGATGCTGGCCAATGCGGGGCAGCGTTCCATTACTGCCAGTATCATGGAGAAGCCTTGGGCCGGGCAGACGGAGGACGCTTATCATAGCATGATTTTCCGGATGAAGAAGCTGGACGGCACGTGGGTGTACGACTATACGGTGTTCGACAAGTGGGTGGAATTCATGATGAACGAAGTAGGTATCAAGGACTTGATCAGCTGCTACACGATGATTCCGTGGGCGTTGAGCTTTGACTATTTTGACCAGGCTACCAATCAGGTACAGTTTATCAAGGCTGCACCGGGAGATAAAGCATACGCAGAATACTGGGGTACCTTCCTGAGAGATTTCGCTCGTCACCTGCGTGAAAAGGGTTGGTTTGAAAAGACGGCTATCTCTATGGACGAGCGTCCGATGGAAGCCATGCAGGAGGCTATCAAGGTAATCAAGGCAGCCGATCCGGAATTCAAGATTACACTGGCCGGAAACTATCACGAAGAGATTCAGGGCGATTTGTATTACCTCAGCATTCCTTACGGAAACCAGTTCCCGGCAGAAGTGAAAGCGGAACGCGAACGCAAGGGACAAATCAGTACGGTGTACACTTGCTGTACGGAGGCGTTCCCGAATACGTTTACTTTCTCGGCGCCGGCGGAAGCTGCATGGACGGCGTTGCATGCGGTGGCAGGAGGATATGACGGTTATCTGCGTTGGGCAGTGAACAGCTGGCCGATGGATCCGTTGCGTGACTCTCGTTTCCGTACGTGGGCGGCTGGGGATACGTACAGCATTTATCCGGGTCCGCGCAGCAGCATCCGTTTTGAACGGTTGGTAGAAGGTTTGCAGGATTGTGAGAAAATCTATGTGCTGCGGAAGGAACTGGAAGCCAAGGGAGCTACCGGAAAACTGAAGAAACTGAACGCCAAGCTGTCGGAATTTACTCCGGAAGGTTGGATTAAGACGAACAAGAAATCGCCTGCCTTGATGGTGAAAGAAATGAATGCGTTGTTGAATGAGATGTAACCACAGGCGATAAGTCGCCATAAAAAAAGTCCGGTCGAAAGGGCCGGACTTTTTTATTTATATAATAAAAATAGTTAGAAAATTATTTCTTGGTGCTCGGGTTGTAGCGTGCGTTCAAGCCGTCTACAATTTCCTGTGTGATATCCAGTGATTTGTCAGCATACAGCAGGTTGTCCAACTGGGTGTTGCTGATGATCAGGCTGTAGCCTTTTTTCTGGTTGTATACTTTCAGGAATGAATTGATAGAGTCGCGGAGCTGCAGGCTGTTCTTCTGGTTTTCTGCCTGAAGATCTGCATAAAGCTTTTCCTGCAACTGCTGCAGGTCACGCTGTTTCTGCAACAGACGGGCATTTTCCTGTTCTGCACGTTCGCGGCTGGCAAATCCGTTGTTTTCCAATTTACGCTGGAACTCTCTCATTTCTCCGTCCAGTTCTTTTGCTTTTTCATTCAGAGTGGTACGGATGTTTTCTTCTTTCTGAATCATCAGTTCGTTCAGGTCGTTCCAGAAGCGGTATTTTGTCAGCAGGGAATCTACCTCTACATAAGCGATTTTCATATTGGTACCTGCTACTGCCGGAGCAGCTGTCTCAGTGGAAGTTCCCTTCTTTTCTGTACATTGTGTAAACAGGAGTACTACGGCAAGCGCCAGAAGTCCCTTCAATACATTCGTTTTCTTCATAATGATAGTGATATCGTTTTTTAGTTAATTATTAGCGTTTATTCTGCTTCGGTATGAACTGGCTGTCTTTCCGGAATGGCATGAGGATTGAGGTGCTGGGCCTCACGGTCTTGTGACTGTACACATCCGATTCCTCTTTTGCGCATAGCCTTGCTGCCGCTTACATGGGTATTTGGAAAGCGTCCGTTTTTCTTGAAAATTATTTTTACCGATAATAGCGCTATGCAGATAGCAACTATTAACAAAGTTATCAGAAGAGTCTTGAGCATTTCTATTAATTTTGTGCTGCAAATATAAAGTTTTTGTCCCGATTCCTTCGGGTTTTGTCTTTAAAAAAGCCTTTTACGTAGGTGAAAACGGCTTATTTAACTTTTGTTTGCATGAGTTTTAAACGTTTATAGAGATACTTTTATGGAAAAGAAAGATTTACAGCCGGCATCAGTTTTTCATTATTTTGAAGAAATCTGTCGTGTGCCGCGTCCTTCAAAGAAAGAAGAAAAGATTCGGAAGTTCCTGGTGGATTTTGCCCAGGCACAAGGGTTGGAACATAAGGTGGATGAAGCAGGCAATGTGCTGATCTGTAAACCGGCTACGGCGGGTATGGAACACCTGAAGAAGGTAGTGTTGCAGTCGCACATGGACATGGTGTGTGAGAAAAACAACCAGACGGTACATAATTTTGAAACAGATCCGATTGAAACGTATATCGACGGAGAATGGCTGAGAGCGAAAGGTACCACGCTGGGTGCGGACAACGGCATCGGAATGGCTACGGAACTGGCGGTACTGGCATCAAAGGATATCCAGCACGGACCGCTGGAATGTTTGTTCACCGTGGACGAGGAAACCGGACTGACTGGGGCATTTGCCTTGAAGGAAGGTTTCATGAGCGGAGACATCCTGATTAACTTGGATTCAGAAGACGAAGGAGAACTGTTTATCGGATGGGCCGGAGGAGCCGGTACTACGGCTGAATTCCCGTGCCCGATGACGGCGGCTCCGGAAGGTTATTTCTTCTTCAAGGTGACCATCAAGGGATTGACTGGCGGTCATTCAGGGGATGACATCAACAAGAACCGGGCCAATGCCAACAAGTTGCTCGACCGTTTCCTGGTGATTCTGATGAAGCAGTACGACTTGCGTCTGAGCCTGATTGACGGAGGTAATTTGCACAATGCCATTCCGCGTGAGGCACATGCTGTGTGTGCGGTGCCGATGGCCGACAAGGAAAATGTTCGGGTAGCCCTGAATATGTTCCTGGCAGATGTAGAAAATGAGTTCTCGGTTACGGAACCGAACCTGGTCATGGAACTGGAATCGGAAACGCCTTGTGCGGAAGTGATGGAAAAAGAAGCGATGAAGCGCTTCCTGCTTTCATTGTATGCCGTACATCACGGAGTATATGCCATGAGTCAGGACATTGAGGGACTGGTGGAAACTTCTTCCAACTTAGCTTCTGTGAAGATGCGCGACGGCAAGATTGTGGTAGTAACCAGCCAGCGTAGCTCTATTCTTTCTTCTCGCGAGGATATGTCGCAGATGGTACGTGCGGCCTTTGAACTGGGTGGAGCAACTTGCGTCACTGGGGACGGTTATCCGGGCTGGAAACCGAATCCGTCGTCTGCTATCTTGAAAGTGGCAGTGGAAAGCTACAAACGTCTGTTTGGAGTGGAACCGAAGGTGAAGGCTATCCATGCGGGACTGGAATGTGGCTTGTTCCTGGAGAAATACCCCTCGTTGGATATGGTTTCTTTCGGACCGACTTTGCGTGGAGTACATTCACCTGACGAGCGTATGCTGATTCCTACGGTAGATAAGTTCTGGCGTCACTTGCTGGATGTGTTGGTTCATATTCCGGTTCGTGTATGAGAAAAATGATTTATAGTTTGCTGGGGATGGTGTGTGGCTTGTGGGCCACACCGCTCCTGGCACAGCAGACATTCCGGGTGATGGAATACAACGTGGAGAACTTGTTCGATTGCCGTCATGATTCGTTGAAGCAGGATACGGAGTTCTTGCCGGGTAGTGTACGGAATTGGACATATTCTCGTTTCCAGGACAAGCTGGATAAGATTGGAAAAGTGATTCTGGCAGCCGGGAAAGAGCAGGTGCCCGATTTGGTCGGTTTGTGTGAGGTGGAGAATGATTTCTGTCTGAAAAGTCTGACCCGTTATTCCTCTCTTCGGGAGGCGGGATATAAATATGTGATGACTTCTTCGCCCGATGAACGTGGCATTGATGTGGCGCTGTTGTATCAGCCTGCTTCGTTTCGTTTGCTGACTTCACAGAAAATTCGCATTCCTTCCGACTCGTTGGGAATGCGGCCTACACGGGATATCCTATATGCTTCGGGGCGTGTGGCCAGCGGGGACACCTTGGATGTGTTTGTCTGTCATCTTCCCTCACGTGTGGGAGGAGCCCAGAAAACAGACTCGTACCGTTTGTGGGTGGCTCGCAGGGTTCGCCAGGCAGCCGATTCGGTGATGGCTAAGCGTCAGAACCCCCGTCTGATTATTATGGGAGATTTTAATGATTACCCTGATGGTAAGTCGTTGCAGGAAGGGCTTCGGGTATCTGTGCTGGATGAACATCCGGAACAGGGTGCCTTGTATAATCTGATGGAAAATCAGCCGGACGGGACTTACCGTTACAAAGGGGAGTGGGGCGTACTGGACCAGATGGTGGTAAACGGTGGTTTGCTGCAACCGGATGCACGTACCCGAACTTCAAAGGAAAAGGCTGCTATCCTGCGTTTCCCTTTCTTGTTGGAAGAGGACAATGTGTATGGAGGGGAGATGCCTTTCCGTACGTACAAAGGAAGACGGTATCATGGAGGATACAGTGATCATCTTCCGGTATTGCTGGAACTGACGGTGGAGGAATAAAACGAAAAAGGGTGACCTGAAGTCACCCTTTTTTGTTATTTATATTGCAAGTGGAATTCCACTACTGCCTCTATTCCTTTTCTGAAAATATCGAGCGAGAAGTTTTCATTCGGGGAATGAATGGCATCGCTCTCCAGTCCGAATCCCATCAGGATGGTCTTGATGCCGAGTATCTGTTCGAAATCGCTGATGATAGGGATACTTCCTCCACGGCGAACGGCCAGCGGTTTCTTGCCGAAGGCTTTTTCAAATCCTTTTTCGGCTGCCTGATAGGCCGGATGGTGGATGGGGCAGACATAGCCTTCACCGCCATGCATCGGAGTGACTTTCACCTGTACATAGTCGGGGGCCTGCTGGGTAAGATAGTCTACAAACAGCTGGGATATTTTTTCATGCTGCTGGTGGGGTACCAGACGGCTGGATACTTTGGCGTAGGCTTTGGAAGGCAAAACCGTCTTGGAGCCTTCACCGGTATATCCTCCCCAGATACCGCAGATATCGAATGACGGGCGGCAGCTGTTGCGTTCCAGCGTAGAATAGCCTTTTTCGCCTTTCAGGGCTTTCACGCCGATGGCTTCCATGTATTTCTTTTCATCGAACGGAATCTGGGCAATCATGGCGCGTTCGGCAGCCGGCACTTCTTCTACATCATCATAGAAATGAGGGACGGTGATACGTCCGTCGGCATCAATGACTTTGGAAAGCAGGTCGCAGAGTACATTGATGGGGTTGGCTACGGCACCGCCGAAATGGCCGGAATGAAGGTCGCGGTTCGGACCGGTCACTTCAATTTCCCAGTAAGCCAGGCCTCTCAGTCCGGTGGTGAGGGAGGGAAGGTCTGCACCTAACATGCTGGTATCGGATACCAGGATAACATCGGCTTTCAGCAGTTCCTTGTGTGCTTTCAGGAAGGCATTCAGGCTGGGAGAGCCGATTTCTTCTTCTCCTTCAAAGATGAATTTCACATTATGGTGAAGCAGGCCTTCGCGTACGAGGTATTCGAAGGCTTTGACTTGAATCATCGACTGCCCTTTGTCGTCGTCGGCTCCGCGGGCCCAGATATGTCCGTCGCGTACTTCCGGTTCGAAAGGCGGGGTTTTCCACAATTCCAATGGTTCGGCGGGCATCACGTCGTAGTGGGCATATACCAGTACGGTAGGGGCATCGGGGCTGACACGTTTTTCGGCGTACACCAGCGGATGTCCTTCCGAGGGCATTACCATGGCTTCGTCGGCTCCTGCTTCGAGCAGCAGTTGGCGCCAGCGTTCGGCACAGGCCAGCATGTCTTCCTTGTGTGCGGGCAGAGCACTGATGCTGGGGATACGGATGAGGCTGAACAGTTCGTCGAGGAACCGGGCTTCGTTGGCTTGTATGTATTGTTTGATTTCCATGAGGTTTTTATTTATAAATGGGTTGTCTTGTTGAGCAAGTAATAATCGAGGATGGTCATGGCTGCCATGGCTTCTACGATGGGGACTGCACGCGGCAGGACGCAAGGGTCGTGACGGCCTCGGGCTTTCAAGATGGTTTCATTGCCGTGAATGTCGACTGTGGGCTGTTCCATCAGTACGGTAGCAACCGGTTTGAAGGCCACCCGGAAGTAAATGTCCTGTCCGTTGCTGATACCTCCCTGGATGCCTCCGGAGCGGTTGGTGCGGAAGCCGATTTTGTCGCCGTCGCGATAGAAGATATCGTTCTGCTGGCTGCCTTTCATTTCCATGTGCCCGAAGCCCTGTCCGTATTCAAAGCCTTTGACGGCATTGATGCTGAGCATGGCATTGCCCAAAGCGGCATGCAGCTTGCCGTAGACCGGCTGTCCCAGTCCGATGGGGCATCCCTGAATGACACAGCTGATGACGCCACCGATGGTATCGCCTTCGCCTTTGGTCTTGTAAATGTAGTCTGCCATTTGCTGTGCCAGTTCCTGGTCGGGGCAGCGTACGGGGTTATTTTCGATGGTGCTCAGGTCATATGCCGTGTAATCTTTGTCGAGTTTGAAGGTGCCCACCTGTGAGGTGAAGGCCGTAATGCGGATGCCCAGTTGTTTCAAGGCCAGTTTAGCCAGTGCCCCTCCCACTACGCGGGTGATGGTTTCACGGGCAGACGAACGTCCGCCTCCCCGATGGTCACGTATGCCGTATTTCTGTGTATAGGTGAAATCGGCATGCGAAGGACGGAATACGTCTTTCATGTTGTCGTAATCGTTGGAATGCTGGTTGGTGTTCCATACGACAAATCCGATGGGGCATCCTGTCGATACGCCTTCGTAAATGCCGGAAAGGAATTCCACCTCATCGGCCTCTTTGCGGGCCGTAGTAATGGACGATTGTCCCGGTCGGCGACGGGCCAGTTCCTGTTGAATGAAATCCATATCGATGGCGATGCCTGCGGGAAATCCGTCGATGACGCCTCCTATAGCTTTTCCGTGTGATTCACCGAAGCTGGTGAGACGGAAGATGTTTCCAAAAGTGTTGTTGTACATGGTTGTATAGTATAATTGTGATTGTAATCAGAATTTGCTTCCGGCACCTCCGCCGCCAAAGCTTCCTCCTCCGAAACTTCCACCGCCGAAGCCGCCTCCAAAGCCTCCGCCTCTTCCGAATCCACCGCCAAAGAACGGTCCGCCCAGGAAAGGTCCTCCGTTGCCACCCCGATGGTGGAAATCGTCATCGTTGACTTTCCGCTGGACGTGGCGCACATGACCGCAATGGCTGCACAAGTAAGTCACTTCTTCAGTTCGTACACTTCCTACACGGGAAATAGTACGGACGGAGACTTGCTTCAGGGTATGTTTGTGGCAGTTGGGGCATTTGTTCCGCTGGCGTACCGAATACCAAAGCAAGGCCGGCACCAGAATGAAACAGCATCCCAATACAAGGAAGAGCAGGAGGTTGTCGGATTCTCCTTCGGGAGGAGTGGGTGAACCGGAACTCTTGTCCAGTATCTGGCGTACAGCTTGCACGCCTGCCACCATCCCGGCATCCCAGTTGCCTTTGCTCAGGTAAGGATTCATGTAGCGGGTTTGGATACGTTTGCAAATGGCATCGGGAAGGATACCTTCCAGACCGTATCCGGTAGCAAACTGGATGCACCGTTCTTCGGTGACCAGCAGGATAACCAGTCCGTTGTCTTTGCCTTTCTGGCCGACGCCGTTTTTCTCACCCAACTGGTAAGCGAAGTCAAAGCAGTCGCCTCCTTCTATCTGACGGACAGCCACGACCACAGTCTGGATACCGGTCTTTTGCTCCAAGGCAAAAAGAGTGGTGTCCATGGCGGCTACGGCGGCCTCACTTAGTACCCCATCGGGGTTGCTGACGTATCGAGCCCGGTTTTGCAAGTGTACCATGGGAATCTCTTCTACCTTGTAGCCTTCCGCCTGCAAGGGGCAGAGGGAGACAGTCAGCAGGAAGAATATTCCCAGCAAGAAATAACGTTTCATGTGTAAGCCCGGTTTAGAACTTAACTTCCGGAGCTTTCTCACTGCCTTCTTCGGCTTCGAAATAAGGACGTTTTTCAAATCCGAACAGGCCGGCTACGATGTTTTTCGGGAAACGGCGGATGCTCGTGTTGTATTCGCGGGCCGTTTCATTGAATTTGCGACGTTCTACGCTGATACGGTTTTCGGTTCCTTCCAGTTGGGCTTGCAGCTCCTTGAAGTTTTCATTGGCTTTCAGTTCCGGATAGTTTTCTGTCACAGCAAGCAGACGGCTCAATGTACTGCCTACGGCACCTTGGGCCTTTTGATAAGCTTCAATCTTTTCCGGAGTCAGATCATCGATGTCGATGGTCATCTGGGTAGCTTTCGCTCTGGCGGAAACTACGGCGTCGAAGGTTTCTTTTTCATGAGCGGCATATCCCTTGACAGTGTTGACCAGGTTTGGAATCAGGTCGGAACGACGCTGGTATTGGTTTTCCACGTTGCTCCATGCCGTGCCTACGGTTTCTTCCTGAGTCACTAAAGAGTTATACGAGGTAACGCAGTAAATGACGATAACAGCGACTACTGCGATAAGAATAATCCATGTTTTTTTCATACGGGTTAATGATGTTTTATGATTAGTTTCAATGGCAAACATACACAAAAATCTCTTTTTTTGCCTATCTTTGCACAATAATTTTGATAAGTTGTAATATTATATATGAAGAATATCCGAAACTTTTGCATTATTGCACACATTGACCATGGGAAGTCCACTTTGGCCGACCGCTTGCTGGAATATACGCAGACCATCAAGATTACGGAAGGACAGATGCTGGATGATATGGATTTGGAACGCGAGCGTGGTATCACTATTAAGAGCCATGCCATTCAGATGGAGTATACTTATAAAGGTGAAAAATACATTCTGAATTTGATTGATACTCCGGGGCATGTGGACTTTTCTTACGAGGTGTCTCGTTCCATTGCGGCGTGTGAAGGTGCCTTGCTGGTAGTGGATGCTTCGCAGGGTGTGCAGGCACAGACCATCTCAAACTTGTATATGGCGTTGGAACATGACTTGGAAATCATTCCGGTGATGAACAAATGTGATATGGCAAGTGCAATGCCGGAAGAAGTGGAGGATGAGATTGTCGACTTGCTGGGATGCAAGCGCGAAGAGATTATTCGTGCCTCCGGAAAGACAGGATTAGGTGTGGAAGAAATCTTGCAGGCCGTCATCGAGCGGATTCCGGCTCCTCAGGGAGATGAGAATGCTCCGTTGCAGGCGTTGATTTTCGACTCCGTTTTTAATTCCTTCCGAGGTATTATCGCGTATTTCAAGGTGGAAAACGGTATCATCCGGACCGGCGACAAGGTGAAATTCTTCAATACAGGAAAAGAATATGTGGCAGACGAAGTGGGTGTCTTGAAGATGGACATGGTGCCACGAAAAGAACTTCGTACCGGTGATGTAGGCTATATCATTTCGGGTATCAAGACCTCACGGGAAGTGAAGGTGGGTGATACCATTACGCATATCGACCGCCCGTGTGACAAGGCCATCGACGGATTTGAGGAAGTGAAACCGATGGTGTTTGCCGGGGTGTATCCGATAGAGGCGGAAGATTATGAGAATCTGCGTGCTTCATTGGAGAAACTTCAGTTGAACGATGCGTCTCTGACTTTCCAGCCGGAATCGTCTCTGGCATTGGGATTCGGATTCCGATGCGGTTTCTTGGGATTGCTTCATATGGAGATTGTACAGGAACGTCTGGACCGCGAGTTTGACATGAATGTCATTACTACGGTGCCGAACGTATCTTATATGGTATACGACAAGCAGGGTGGAGTGCAGGAAGTGCACAATCCGGGCGGTATGCCGGATCCTACCTTAATTGATCACATTGAAGAACCTTATATTGACGCTTCCATTATTACGGCTACCGACTATATCGGTCCGATCATGACGCTTTGCTTGGGCAAGCGTGGCGAGTTGGTAAAACAGGATTATATTTCCGGAAATCGTGTGGAACTGCATTACAAGATGCCGTTGGGAGAAATTGTGATTGATTTCTACGATAAGCTGAAGAGTATCTCCAAAGGATATGCTTCGTTCGACTATCATCAGTCGGGTTTCCGTCCTTCCAAGCTGGTGAAACTGGATATTTTGCTGAATGGAGAATCAGTAGATGCGCTGTCTACCTTGACTCATTTTGACAATGCCTACGATTTGGGCCGTCGGATGTGTGAGAAATTGAAGGAATTGATACCTCGTCAGCAGTTCGAAATTGCCATTCAGGCAGCTATCGGTGCCAAGATTATTGCACGTGAAACCATCAAGGCAGTCCGCAAGGATGTTACGGAGGTGACGTGAGCCGTAAGCGTAAGCTGTTGGAAAAACAGAAACGAGGGAAAAAACGTATGAAGCAGATTGGTACGGTAGAAGTGCCGCAGAAGGCGTTTTTAGCAGTGTTGAAGCTCGATTAATTGATTTTTGCATAGGAAAAGGCATCAAAAAGAAAGATTATCTTCTTTTTGATGCCTTTTTTATTTGTCGAATCGTAATTTTTCATGTAAAATATTGTGTAAAAATTGTTGTATATACAAATTAATATCTTATATTTGTTATCAAAATAAAAGATTTTTAAATAATTGATTAGCCTTAGGTCTTCTTGAATTGTTCTTTAAATCTATTATTTGAAATTCACTTTTTTGTTAACCTTCTTACTTTTTGGGTGAGACTGAAAGAGTAAGATTAAATGTAAGAGAAATGAAAAATCACACTCATTTTTCCGGTTCCGGTGAAGATATTTCAGAGGAACCAAGTGAAGAAGAACGGAGAAGAAAGATACTTTTCCGTCAATGTATGCATATCGTGGAAACATATGTAAGTTCTCATGTCCGAAATTCGGATGATGTCTCTAACCTACAACAAGAAGCCTTGTTGCGAATTTGTGAAGCTTTTTCTTTATCACACTATGATGAGCGTGGGCATTTTGAATCATGGGCATTGACTGTTACGATGAATGTGGTGCGTGATTTTTATCGTAGAAAGCAACGGTCTCCGGTAATGGTTTCTTCTGATAAAGATTTGATTATCTTAATTGAAACGGAGGCCTCTCAATCCTCTAATCCTCTTCTGTTGGAATCCTATTATGAAAAAGAGGAAAAAGCGGTTTTGGAACTTTCATTGGACGACCAAAGTTTGATTCACGATATTATCTATTATAAAATGAGTTTTCGTCAGGCAGGGGAAAAAAGGGGAATCAGTAAATCGGCTTGTTTCAAGCATTATCAAAAAATTTTAGTTGAACTTCGAAGAAAGTTTATAGATGAGGGCATGGACTTAAAGTCGTTTGATGATAATTTGTAAAGTGAAAAGCATTCAGATGGTTTTTTCTATCTGAATGCTTTTTTTCTTATTTATCGGATTTATTCTTTTAAAATCCAATGTTTTTGTACATTTGCACGTGAAAACAATAAAAGAATATCATTATGTTAACATTGGATTGTATTTATCGGGCTTCATTTGCCTTGAAAAATGTAATACGAAGAACAGATTTGATTTATGCTCCTCAAATAAATCCTGAGAGCCAGATTTATTTGAAGCCGGAGAATCTGCAATATACCGGGTCTTTTAAATTGAGAGGGGCATGTTATAAGATATCTCGTCTGACAGATGAAGAAAAAGCAAAAGGTGTAATTGCCTGTTCAGCAGGAAACCATGCTCAGGGAGTGGCTTTGGGAGCTACCAAGCATGGCATAAAATCTTTGATTTGCCTGCCGGAAGGCGCTCCGATTTCAAAGGTGGAGGCTACCAAACGTTACGGGGCAGAGGTTTGCCTGGTTCCGGGCGTATACGACGATGCGTATAAGAAAGCATTGGAACTAAAAGAGGAAATGGGATATACTTTCATTCATCCTTTTGATGATGAATACGTCATTGCCGGTCAGGGTACCATTGGTCTGGAACTGTTGAATCAACTTCCGGATGTGGATGTGGTGATTGTTCCGGTAGGAGGTGGCGGATTGATATCAGGTGTAGCCTATGCCTTGAAATCATTGAAACCGAGTGTGAAGGTCTATGGTGTGCAGGCACAGGGGGCACCGAGTATGCTGCGGTCTATCGAACATGCCAAACGTGAGTGCTTGGCTTCAGTGGCTACAGTGGCCGACGGCATTGCAGTGAAAGAACCTGGAGAACATACATTTGAACTGTGCAGCAAATACGTGGACGGTATTGTTACAGTAACTGAAGATGAGATTTGTGCGGCTATTCTGGCATTGATGGAACAGCAGAAACTGATTGCAGAAGGAGCGGGAGCCGTTTCGGTAGCAGCTGCGATGTTCAATAAGGTACCGGTGGCTGGAAAGAAAACCATTTGTGTGGTTTCCGGAGGTAATATCGATGTGACGATTTTGAGCCGTGTGATTAGTCGGGGATTGAATATGTCGGGCCGTTCTTATACGGTGACACTTGATTTGCACGACAGACCGGGAGAACTGATGGGGGTAGCTGCCGTCATCGCCCGTCTGGGTGGAAACATCATTTCCGTTTTGCACGAACGGAATAACAATACTAGTAATGTGACCGCTTGTTTCCTGCGTTTAGTGATGGAAACACGTAATGCGGAACATATCGCACAGATTCGGAATGCATTGCTGGAGGCGGGATATTCCATCGTGGATTGAACAAAAGGTGCTGGGGTGGTTTGTCTTGAGTAAGACCACCCTTGTAAATTTACTTTTTTTAAACAGAATTTCTCCGTTGGCGTTACCAACGAAACAATATTTATCGTACATTTGCCACACATTTGTAATGTGTGGTTTACAAAAATGGCTAATACAGTAAAACATCTAGGTATTGTGGAAAGCATCAACGGTTCTTACTTGAAAGTAAGGATTGTACAGACGTCTGCCTGCTCTTCATGTAGTGTCAAAGGGCATTGCAGTGCGGCAGAGTCGAAAGAAAAACTGATAGATGTATACAATAAGGACGGGCTGGATTGTCAGGTTGGCAGTCAAGTTACGATAAGCGGAGCGACATCATTGGGTATGAAAGCAGTTATGTGGGCTTTTGTTTTTCCCTTTGTGGTGTTGCTCGTTTCACTTTTTATATCCATGTCTGTGACGGGAGGTGACGAGGCCGTTTCCTCACTGGTGTCCTTGTGTATGCTGATACCTTATTATCTGATACTTTTCTTGTGCCGGGAGAGATTCAGACGTACTTTCGTCTTTGTTCTGGAATCAATTAATAATTAATAAACTAACTTTATATTATGAGTTTAATTTTAGTTGCAGTGATTTCATTGGGTGCCATCGGCTTGGTTTCGGCCGTTATCCTGTACGTGGCTTCTAAGAAGTTTGCTGTGTATGAAGATCCGCGCATTGGACAGGTGGCCCAGGTGCTTCCTCAGGCCAACTGTGGCGGATGCGGTTTTCCGGGATGTTCCGGTTTTGCCGCAGCTTGTGTAAAAGCCGGTTCCTTGGAAGGAAAAATGTGTCCGGTAGGTGGTCAGCCTACAATGGACAAGGTGGCAAGCATCTTGGGATTGGAGTCGGTAGCTTCTGAACCGAAGGTGGCAGTAGTAAGATGTAACGGTACTTGTGCCAACCGTCCAAAACTGACTCAGTATGACGGCGTTCGTTCTTGTGTGGTAGCCAATACGACCTTCGGAGGCGAAAGTGGATGTACGTTTGGCTGTCTGGGATGCGGTGACTGTGTGTCTGCTTGTCAGTTTGATGCCATTCACATGAATCCGGAAACCGGTCTTCCGGAAGTGGATGAATCGAAGTGTACTGCCTGCGGTGCCTGCAGTAAGGCTTGTCCGCGCCACATCATCGAAATCCGTCCGAAAGGAAAGAACAACCGCAGAGTGTACGTACAGTGCGTCAACAAAGACAAAGGAGCTGTGGCCCGCAAAGCTTGTGCGGCAGCTTGTATCGGTTGCGGAAAGTGCGTGAAAGTCTGTCCGTTTGAAGCCATCACGTTGGAAAACAACCTGGCCTACATTGACCCGGCCAAATGTAAGTCTTGCCGTAAGTGTGAAATGGAATGTCCGCAGCACGCCATCGTAGCTGTGAACTTCCCGCCGCGTAAACCGAAGGCTGACACTCCGGCTGCTGACAAACCGGCAGTGGAGAAGCCTGCTGCTCCGGTAAGTCCGGATGCTGCAAAGAAGGTTAGTCCGGCTGAGACTCCGGCTACAGAAGCTCCGAAAAGCACAGAAGCTTAATCTTATAATTGTATAATACTAAATAACATAACAGTGAAGACATTTAGAATTGGTGGAGTTCATCCAGCAGAAAATAAATTGTCAGCCGGAAAAGCCATTGAAACGCTTGCGCTTCCCAAGCAAGCGGTATTTCCGTTGTCCCAGCATATTGGAGCCCCAGCTACTGCCATTGTAAAGAAAGGCGACGTAGTGAAGGTCGGTACCAAGATTGCGGAAGCGGGAGGCTTTGTTTCGGCCGCTATCTTCTCTTCCGTTTCCGGCAAGGTGAACAAGATAGACAGTGTGATTGATGCAAGTGGTTATCGTAAACCTGCCATCTTCATCGATGTGGAAGGTGACGAGTGGGAAGAATCGATTGACCGTAGTACGGAGTTGGTCAAGGAATGCAACCTGACTCCGGAAGAAATTGTCGCTAAAATTAAGAATGCCGGTATCGTCGGTATGGGTGGTGCCTGTTTCCCGACACATGTGAAACTGACTCCTCCTCCCGGATGCAAGGCTGAATGTGTCATTATCAACGCCGTGGAGTGTGAACCTTATCTGACCGCCGACCATCGTTTGCTGTTGGAAAAGTCGGATGAGATTCTGGTCGGTGTACAGATTCTGATGAAGGCAGCCAAAGTGAATAAAGCTTATATCGGTATTGAAAACAACAAACCCGATGCCATTCAGCTGATGACGCAGAAAGCAGCAGCTTATCCAGGCATCGAAGTGGTTCCGTTGAAAGTGAAATACCCGCAAGGAGGTGAAAAGCAGTTGATTGACGCCATTATTGGCCGTCAGGTGCCGGCTCCTCCAGCCATCCCTATCAATGTGGGAGCGGTGGTACAGAACGTAGGTACTGCCTATGCCGTATATGAAGCCGTACAGAAGAATAAACCTTTGTTTGAACGTGTGGTCACCGTGACCGGTAAGTCATTGAAGAACCCGTCTAACTTCCTGACCCGTATGGGTACTCCGATGAGCCAGCTGATTGAAGCAGCCGGTGGCCTGCCGGATGATACCGGAAAGGTAATCGGCGGTGGCCCGATGATGGGTAAGGCATTGGTCAACATTGAAGTGCCTATCTGCAAAGGTAGTTCCGGCGTATTGATCATGAACGAGAAAGAAGCACGCCGTGCAGAACCTCAGCCGTGTATCCGTTGTGCAAAATGTGTGAGTGCTTGTCCGATGGGCCTGGAACCCTTCCTGCTGGCTACTTGTTCAGCTCACGGCGACTGGGAACGCGTGGAACACGAAAAGATTATGTCGTGCATCGAATGCGGTTCATGCCAGTTTACGTGTCCTTCTCATCGTCCGATGTTGGACTACATCCGTTTAGGTAAAGGTAAGGTGGGCGGTATCATCCGTGCACGTAATGCAAAAAAATAATTTGAGAATCTTATGGCAAACAAATTAATAGTATCCTTATCGCCGCATGTACATAGTGGCGACAGTGTACAGAAAAACATGTATGGCGTGCTGATTGCGCTGATACCGGCCTTGCTCGTCTCTTTCTACATGTTCGGCTTGGGAGCAGTGGTGGTGACACTGACTTCTGTTGTGGCCTGTCTGTTCTTTGAATGGGCTATCACCAAATATATCTTGAAGCGTGAGCGCACCACCATTACCGATGGATCGGCTGCGTTGACCGGTGTGTTGCTGGCATTCAACTTGCCTTCCAATCTGCCGTTGTGGATCATCATCATCGGGGCATTGGTGGCTATCGGTATAGGAAAGATGACATTTGGGGGATTGGGATGCAACCCGTTCAACCCTGCGCTGGTAGGACGTATCTTCCTGCTGATTTCTTTCCCGGTGCAGATGACTTCCTGGCCGGTAGTCGGACAGCTTACCAGCTATACCGATGCGGAAACCGCAGCTACTCCGCTGGCCTTGATGAAAATGGCCGTTCATGGCGATGCTACAGCCCTGAGCAAGTTACCCGATACATTCTCTTTGTTCCTGGGAAATAATCCGGGATGTATCGGTGAAGTAAGTGCGCTGGCTTTGTTGCTTGGACTGGTTTACATGTTGTGGAAGAAGATCATCTCCTGGCATATTCCGGTTTCCATTCTGGTGACCGTGTTTGTGTTCTCCGGCCTGATGCACCTGGCTAATCCTACGGTGTATGCTTCTCCGTTTGCTCATCTGTTTACCGGAGGTCTGATGTTAGGAGCTATTTTCATGGCTACTGATTATGTCACTTCACCGATGACTCACAAAGGCATGTTGATTTATGGCGTGGCCATCGGTTTCCTGACCGTGGTTATCCGTACTTTCGGTGCTTATCCGGAAGGTATGTCGTTCGCTATTTTCATCATGAACGCATTTACTCCGTTGATCAATACTTATTGTAAACCAAAACGTTTTGGGGAGGTAGTGAAGAAATGAAAAAATTAGAATCATCTTTAAAGAATATGGCTCTGGCATTGACCGGATTTTCCGTAGTGGCCGGAGCGCTGCTGGGCTGGGTGAACAGTGTGACTGCTGAACCAATTGCGCAGGCTAATGCTAAGACATTGAGCGATGCCATTGCCGTGGTGGTTCCGGGTTTTGACAACAATCCGGCAGAAGCTGCTGACACAGTGGAAGTCAATGGAGCTCAATATATCATTTACAAGGCCACCAAAGGCGGACAACCTGTGGGGGCTGCCGTACAGTCTGCTTCCAATGGATTTGGCGGGCCGTTGACTGTGCTGGTCGGATTCGACAATGACGGAAACATCATCGACTATTCGCTGCTGAGCCATTCCGAGACTCCGGGACTGGGTTCCAAGGCATCCGAATGGTTCAAGAAAGGTGCCAAAGGCGATATTACCGGAAAGAATCCGGGACAGGAACCGCTGACCGTCAGCAAGGATGGAGGTAAAATTGATGCCATTACGGCCTCTACCATTACTTCACGTGCCTTCCTGCTGGCTGTCAATAATGCGTATGCAGCCTACAAGAATCAACATGTGGACAGTGCCAGTGGAGCCTCTCAGCAGGCAAAACCAGCTGAAAAATGTGACACAGATACCACGAATGTAGAACCCGTAAAAGAATAGGAGGACAGGCTATGAATAATTTTAAAGTGTTAATGAATGGGATTGTAAAAGAGAATCCTACGTTTGTACTCCTTTTGGGTATGTGTCCGACTTTGGGTACCACTTCTTCTGCCATCAACGGTATGAGTATGGGACTGGCTACCATGTTTGTGCTGATTTGCTCTAACGTGGTGATTTCCCTGATCAAGAATCTGGTGCCGGACATGGTACGTATTCCTATCTTTGTGGTGGTCATTGCTTCATTTGTGACAGTGTTGCAGATGGTGATGCAGGCCTACGTGCCGGCACTGTACGCTACCTTGGGCCTGTTCATTCCGTTGATTGTGGTGAACTGTATCTTGCTGGGACGTGCCGAGGCCTTTGCTGCCAAGAACAATCCGGTAGCTTCTTTCTTTGACGGTCTAGGTATAGGTCTTGGATTTACCATTGCCTTGACTTTGCTGGGTGGTGTACGTGAATTCCTGGGAACTGGTAAGTTGTTCAATGTGGCGATTATGCCGGAAAATTATGGCATGTTGATCTTTGTACTGGCTCCTGGAGCTTTCATTGTATTGGGATACCTCATTGCGATTGTAAACCGCTTGAAAAAAGCATAACCCTTAAAAATAGAAAGATATGGAATATATATTGATATTTATCACCGCAATCTTTGTGAACAACATCGTGTTGTCACAATTCTTGGGTATCTGTCCGTTCTTAGGCGTTTCCAAGAAAGTTGAAACGGCCATGGGTATGGGAGCTGCGGTAGCCTTCGTGCTGACATTGTCCACTATCGTGACCTACGCCATTCAGAAGTTTGTGCTGGATCTCTTCGGACTGGGATATATGCAGACCATTGCCTTTATCCTTGTCATCGCCGCCCTGGTGCAGATGGTGGAAATCATTTTGAAGAAAGTTTCTCCTTCTTTGTATCAGGCATTGGGTGTATTCCTCCCGCTGATTACCACTAACTGCTGTATTTTGGGTGTGACCATCCTGGTCATTCAGAAAGACTTTGATTTGCTGACAGGTGTGATTTATGCCTTCTCTACTGCATTGGGTTTTGCACTGGCATTGATTGTTTTTGCCGGTATTCGGGAACAGTTGAGCTTGGTCAACATTCCGAAAGGCATGCGCGGTATGTCTATCGCCCTGGTGACAGCCGGATTGCTGGCCATGGCCTTTATGGGCTTCTCAGGGGTAGATAAAGGACTTGCCGTATTGTTCGGTTTGAACTGATTTTGTCATTTTAATAGAACACCTTTTAAAAAAGTGTTATCCGGTGGGTTTCCGGGTAACACTTTTTTAATTTTTTAATAACGGGTTGGTGTACATTTCAATCTTTTTTTCTACTTTTGTGGAGATATAGTAAATGACTTTAATAAAGGAGTTAAATAAAAGTAAACCTTAGTGTTATGAAAAAAAGAATTCTCGTGACAGGTGGAACCGGATACATTGGTTCTCATACTGTGGTTGAATTGCAGAATAGCGGTTACGATGTCGTAATTGTAGACAACCTTTCTAATTCTCGTGCAGATGTAGTAGATAGTATTGAACAGATTACAGGCATACGTCCTGCATTTGAAAAGGTTGATTGCTTGGATCAGGCTGGTTTGGATGCGGTATTTACTAAATATCCGGGTATTGAAGGTATCATTCATTTTGCGGCAAGCAAGGCGGTAGGTGAATCCGTACAGAAACCGTTGCTGTATTATCGTAACAACTTGGTTTCATTGATTAACTTGCTGGAGCTGATGCCTAAACATGGTGTGAAAGGTATTATCTTCTCTTCTTCTTGTACTGTATACGGACAGCCGGACAAACTGCCTGTCACTGAAGAAGCTCCTATCAAGAAAGCTGAATCTCCGTACGGCAATACCAAGCAGATTAATGAGGAAATCATCCGTGATACAATAACTTCCGGTTCTCCGATTCATGCCATCATGTTGCGTTACTTCAACCCGATTGGTGCACATCCTACCGCATTGATTGGTGAACTTCCGAACGGAGTGCCGCAGAATCTGATTCCGTATTTGACGCAGACTGCCATGGGTATCCGTGAAAAATTGAGTGTATTCGGTGACGACTACGATACTCCTGATGGTTCTTGTATCCGTGATTATATTTATGTGGTTGACTTGGCAAAAGCTCACGTAATTGCGATGGACCGTATATTGAGTGACAAGCAGAAAGATAAAGTAGAGGTCTTCAACATTGGTACCGGACGTGGTCTTTCTGTACTGGAACTAATTCACAAGTTTGAAGAAGCTACGGGCGTGAAACTGAATTATCAGATTTCAGGACGTCGTGCAGGCGATATTGTAAAAGTTTGGGCTGACCCGACTTATGCCAATACAGAGTTGGGCTGGAAGGCTGAAACTTCTATCGAAGATACCTTGCGTTCTGCATGGAAGTGGCAGGTTCACTTGCGTGAAAAAGGTATTATGTAATTTGAAGTGTTAATAGAATTGAAAATATTGAACTAAATACGTTTTTATAACGTTATATGTGATGTACAGCTCTTGTGACTATGGTCTATGTGAATAGATGATGGGAGCAGCTGACTTCCACTTGGAACAAGCAGGGAGTTGTATTTTTGCATAGTAGTTTTGTCGTGTTTTATTTTGTGTTTGTGTTGTGGCTGTTCTCCGACGAGAGTCGGGGAACAGTTTTTTTATGTTTCCAGATTTTTTATACCTTTGCATCCGATTTTCGAATCAAGGGAATGGGACTTCCCTGTGATAAACCGCTAATGAGTAGCTGATAGTTCCTGCCAAGGTGGGTCTTTCCCAGAGGACCGGCAGGACGAATTGTATCTACATCCGGACTTTGTGGAATGCTTGCCACTTTGGTTTTAGTGAAAACCGCATTGGATGTAAGAAAATAACAAATTGTATGAAGACATTAAAAAATCGGAAGTATTGGTGGAAACTGGAGCAGTTTCCTTTGTTCTTGTATTTGCTCAAGTGGCTCTTTTTGTCCGCATTGTCGGGTGCCTGCATTGGTTCCGCCTCTGCGTTGTTGCTGGTATCGTTGGAATGGGCCACACAGTATCGTGAGCAGCATCTTTGGATCATAGCTTTGTTGCCCGTGGCCGGACTGGTTATTGGACTGATGTATCATTACCTGGCTGGGTCGGCTTCCAAAGGAAACAATTACCTGATAGAAGAAATCCGTTCACCCCATGACATCATTCCCTTTCGAATGGCTCCCTTGGTATATATCGGTACGGTATTGACGCACTTGTTCGGTGGGTCTGCCGGAAGGGAAGGGACTGGTGTGCAGATGGGTGGAGCGATTGCCGACCAGTTTTCCCGCTTGTTTCGCATGCGGCGCAGAGACCATCGGTTGATGGTGGCCATCGGTATCAGTGCAGGTTTTGCTTCTGTGTTCGGGACTCCGCTGGCGGGAGCTGTTTTCGGTCTGGAAGTTATTGTGGTGGGACGGATGCGCTACGAAGCCATCTTGCCCAGTTTCCTTTCAGCGGCTGTAGCCAGCATGGTGTGTCATGCCTGGGGAGTGGCACATACGCATTATATAGTAGCGGAAGTACCCACGCTTGATGGGAGCAAACTGCTATGGACGGTAGCAGTGGGCATTCTTTTCGGCTTGGCTGCCATGTTGTTTTCGCGTTCCATCGGCTTTTGGTCGGGCGTGGCCAAACGTATCAGTTATCCGCCGTTGCGTCCGTTGGTAGGAGGTGTGGTGATAGCCGCAGCAGTATGGTTGATGGGAACCACGAAATACATAGGTTTGGGTGTGCCTACTATTGTAGCTTCGTTTTCCGAGCAGCAGATGTGGTATGACTTCCTGTTGAAAATTCTCTTTACGACCTTTACCATCGGAGTGGGCTTTAAGGGAGGAGAAGTAACTCCTTTGTTCTTTGTGGGTGCTACGTTGGGAAGTGCCTTGTCGGCCATCGTGCCTCTTCCCATGGGATTGCTGGCGGGTATTGGTTTCGTGGCTGTGTTTGCCGGAGCCACCAACACTCCGATAGCCTGTACGTTGATGGGTATCGAATTGTTTGGGGCAGAACCGGGAATTTACTTGGGCATTGCCTGTGTAGTGGCCTACTTGTTTTCCGGCCATACGGGTATTTATACCGCGCAGCTGATTGGAAGTCCGAAGCATTTGGCTTATCTTCGGGAGAAAGGAAAGACCTTGGCCGAAAGAAAATGACTTCCGGAGCTTCTTTTAAGTACACACAGTTATAGTCAAATCGCAGGGATAAATTTGGCTCGACGCGTTCGTGCGGAGACCTCATCACGTACGTGACGAGAGGTCGACACGAACGTGCAGAGGTCTCATCACGTACGTGACGAGGCATTTATGACTTTGCATTTCATAAAAATTGCAGGAATCGTTTGGTCGTGAAGTAGAAAAATCCTATCTTGTATGAAGAACCAATTAGAAATCATATGGAAATCAAGCATGACGAATCCCGGCAAGAGTTTTATGTGGAACTGGAAGGGCACCGGGCCCATGTAGCCTATCAGATTCACGACGGAGGACTGGACATACGGCATACTATTGTTCCGGAAGCGATTGGAGGCAGAGGTATTGCTTCTGCGCTGGTAAAGGCTGCTTACGATTATGCCCGTTGCAAGGGACTGAAGGCTATTGCCACTTGTTCATACGCGGTCATCTGGTTACAGCGTCATCCGGAGTATCAGGGGGAAGTGGGCGATGATTATGCCGGACAAGGAACCTGTGCCCTGTAAGTAAGGGGGCACAGGAATCTCTTGCATCAGTTACGGTAAATTTTCTTTTTCTTGATGAAGAACAGCCACCTCAGGAAAGAGGCGGCAAAGGTATGGCTGAATGAATTGACTTCATCGGTACGGTCGTCAATGTCATTCAGGAGTTTCTCTGCGTCTTTTTCAGACAGCATGCCGCTGTTGACCATCTGCTTGACGGTACGCCGTTCGTTGCTTAGCAACATACGGATGGATTTGATGGTCAGGGCATGACCGTATGCCTTCGGGAAGTTCTGTGCCAGGTTGCTGATAAAGGCTCCCATTCGGGTCATGTTGTCATTGATTTCTGCCCGTAACACTTCGAGCACCGGCTGTTGTTCGTTGGTAATCCACTCGGAAGAGGCCAGATCGTTCAACAGTTTCAGGCTTTCCTTTTGCAGGATAATGAATCCTCGGCCCAAGTCGTACACTACCGTGATGCGTTCGCGGAAATAGAAGGTCATCCAGTTCTGGAGATAAGGAAGTCCCCGAAGACTGTTCAGCAAGTCAGTACGCTGGCAGAAGTTGAAAATGGAATGGCGCATGTTCAGCGGGTAGTTCCCGTCGTGGTCATAGAGCTCGTCGAGCGAGTTCATGAGGCGCAGAAAGGCCACTTTTGAAATGACTCCTTCTTCATAAATCTGGCGGCAGACCGCTTTTTCTTTGTCCAATACCCGCAGACGGATTTCCGGAAGCATGGCCTTGTTTTGTGGATTCTTGGCCGGTTCTTGAGGTTGGGCGGTCATGTAATTTTCCACTTTCTGCCAGTTGGCTCCATCCAATGCATCTCGCTTTTTCAAGCTTTCCAGGTATTTTTCAGAGTTCTCCCGAACCGATTTTTCCACGCGGTATGCCAGCAAGGTACGTGCGGAAGGAATGTGTGTCAGTCCCAAGCGGTTGAGCAATGCGCGCATGGTGGTGGCGTTGATGCACAAGGTCAGGGTCACGATACCGGCCGTGAAGAACAGTATCTGACTTCGGATATCTTCGGGAATAGCCGGAGTGTAGGACACCATCAGGGCCAGCGTCATGGCCAGTGCCCCGCGCAGTCCGCCCCAGGTCAGGATGACCGATTCACGTTTGGTCAGTCCATATCCCAACCGTTTCATGACCGGATACAGTAGCATGATCATGGCAAAGCGAATCAGGTTGAGGGCTACATAGAGAAGTGCCAGCAGACCGAATGCACTCCAGGAGAAATCCACTTTTTCGGCAATGACGATACCCACCAAGATAAAAATCAGGGTGTTGGCGATGTAGGTGAGCAATTCCCAGAAATGTTCCATGAAAGTATTCACCTGCGGTTTCAGTCGCGGTTTACCTACGTAAGTCACGGTTAGTCCGAAAGCCACGAGGGCAATTACGCCCGATACCCCGAGATAATATTGCGAGAGGATGAAGGTGAGGTAAGCTGCCAGGATGATGACGCTGTTCTGCACCATCTCTTCCGAATTGATGCGGGTGATGAACCAGATGACAATACGTGCCAGGAAGAATCCTAACAGGGTACTGATGCCCACTTCCTGAATAAAAGTGACCAGCGGAGAGGTGTGCTCAGTTTCACCCGAAACGTAGGCACCGAAGAAAAGCATGAAGCACACGATACCCGTTCCGTCGTTCAGCAGAGATTCCGCGTCGACGAGGGTGGAGAAGCGTTTGCTGGTTTTCAGTTCGTGCAGCAGGGCCACGACGGCTACCGGGTCGGTGGCACTGATCAAGGCACCGAACATGAGGGCAAATGCCCATGTCCACGATTCCAGTCCTGGAACAAACGTCGCGATACCCATGAGGAAGGCTGCCGTCAGCAACATACAGATGACGAGCCCCGGAGCGGCCAGCAAGGTCGCATTGGCCAGGGTCTTCTTGAAAATATGCAGGTTGAGTTCATAGGCCGCATCAAAAATCAGGATGGGCAGGAACAGGTAAAGAATCAGGTCAGGATTGATGTTGGCTACGGAGTTGACCGCATTGTGCAGTTCCGGCAGAGACTGGAACACTCCGGTGCGGTTCAGCACGCCTACAAGAATTCCGATGGCAAACAGGCCGACGGTGTAGGGCAGACGGCTGTGCTTGAGCAATGCTTTCAGGATAGCTCCGATAATGAGTCCTCCGATGGTCAGCAACAGAGGGGCAAGAAAGGTGTATTCTTCCATAGGTTTGAGGTTCAATAAAAAATGAGCATTTGAATATTTAACAAAGTTAAAGAATCAAATGCTCATACACAAGCGGACAACCGCTTATTTCGTTTCTTTCTCTGCAATTTCTTGGGCCAGCTTGCGGGCTGTTGCCCGGTCGGGTTTGCCGGTACCGGTTTGCGGTAACTGCCGGATACGGAAAACCTGTTTGGGTCGCCAATAGGGGGAAAGGGAATGGAAGGCCTCTGTCAGCACAGATTCAGGACAAGCTGCTTCCGGGTCCTCCAGTAGCAACACGATGCGTTCACCGAACTTGGGGTCGGGCACGGCAGTCACCTGAAAAGGACAGGTGAGGGTAGCCCGCAGCGCGTTTTCCACTTGCTCAATTTGTACCTTGACGCCCCCCGTGTTGATGGTGTTGTCTTTCCGTCCCAAAATGTGGAACTGTCCCTGCGCATTGAACTCGCAGATGTCGTTTGTCGTCAGAATCTCCGGACAAACGGCCGGTGCCTCGATGGTCAGGGCGTTTTCCGGGGAAAGAGACAGCTTGACGTGCTGGAAAGGCGTGTACCAGTCGGACGCTTCCGGTCCGTTGAGTCGTCGTAGGGCGATGTGTGACAGGGTTTCAGTCATGCCGTACGTGCTCCACACCGCGTGGGGGAATGACAACAGTTGGTTTCCCAAAGACGTATCGATGGCTCCTCCGCCGATGATGAGATGACGGATTTGCTGAAGGCGTTCTTTCTCTTCAGGTACTTGCAAGGAATTGTATACCTGCATGGGAATCATGGCCGCAAAAACGGGGGTGGTGCTTGTCTGGGCTAACGGATGTCCGCTGGGAGTGACAGGCAGCAGGTCCAGTCCAGCCACCAGCGCCCGTACGACGACCATCTTTCCGGCGATGTATTTCAATGGCATGCAGAGCAGGGCGGTGTCGCCTGTATGCAATCCCAGGAAACTGACCGTCAGCATGGCACTTTGCATCATGCGTTGTTTCTCTACATGCAGCGGTTTGGGTGTCCCCGTCGAGCCGGACGTGTGTACCAGTACGGTGTCGTGGTCATCGAACCATTCACGCAGGAAATCGGCCAAAGAGGCTTGGAAACTGTCTGCTCCGTATCGTGCATAGAAGGTTTCCTGTAGAAGGCTGGGGCGTCCTTTCTGGCGGGAACGGGCCTCTGCGGCCGAATAGTCTACTCCTTCTATTCGGATGTGCTGACGGGCAATGTCGGTGATAAAGGTAGGATGGCTCATGTCAGATACGGTTCAAGAAAGTCAGAAAATCGGGCGCCTTTTCTTCCGGATGGAACCACAGGCAGTCCCCCTCGATGTGCAGCGGATAGTCGAGGTTGTCGGTAAAGAGCAGGCCAGTGCCCAGTCCTTGCGGCATGGTGGGATGAAGCGTGGCACACCATTGTGCGATGGCATTCAGGCCGATGTTCGATTCCAGGGCTGAAGTTACCCAGTAGCCGATGCCTCTTTCCTGGGCCAGGGAAATCCATTCTTCGGCTCCTCGGATGCCCCCGTGGAGCGACGGTTTCAGGATGATGTATTGCGGGCGGATGGTATCTAACAGTTCTTTTTTCCGGTCAATTTCGTTTACACCAATCAGTTCCTCGTCCAGTGCAATGGGGAAAGGAGAGGCGACACACAGGGCCTTCATCGCTTCCCATTGTCCGGCCCGTATTGGCTGTTCGATGGAATGAAGCTGGAATTCGTTCAGTTGTGTCAGTTTTCGAAGGGCATCTTCCGGTTGGAAAGCTCCGTTGGCATCTACACGCAGTTCGATGTCGGAAGCGGAGAAATGTTGACGGATGTGAGCCAGCAATTCCAGTTCCCGTTCAAATTCGATGGCACCGATTTTTACTTTGATGCACCGGAATCCGGCTTTCATCTTTTCTTCGATGCGGCGGTACATCTCATCAAAATTGCCCATCCAAATCAGTCCGTTGATAGGAATACCTTGTGTACCCCGGCTGAAGGGGGTGTCCCAGAATCTCAGGCTTCGGGCCTGCAGGTGAGCAAAGGCTGTTTCCAGTCCGAAGAGGATGGAAGGATAAGGACGAAGCGCCTCGTAGTCGATGCGACCGTCGGCTGCGGTCTTTTCACTGATTTCGGTCAGCAGGCGAGGGTAGTCGGGCAGGTCGTCACAGCTCAAGGCAGGTAGGGGGGCACATTCGCCCACACCATACTGTCCGGTTTCTGTATCAGTAAGCAGAAGGTACCATACTTGCCGCACATGATACACCCCGCGGGAAGTACCGGCCGGTTGTTTGAAATGAAGGGTACGTGGAAATATTTTCAGTGAATACATGATAAATTCTGTAAGGGATGAAACAATAAGCGGACAGAGAGCAAAAGAGGGTTCTGCTTTCTGTCCGGCATATACTTATTCAGATGGTTAATCAGGGGAATTTAGGATACTTGCTCCAGTCGGGTTTCCGTTTTTCGAGGAATGCCTTTCCACCTTCCTGCGCTTCATCGGTCATGTAATACAGCATGGTCGCATCTCCGGCAAGTTCCTGAATACCGGCCTGTCCGTCCAGTTCCGCGTTCAGTCCGGCCTTGATCATACGCAGGGCCAGCGGGCTGTGCTGCATCATGGTTTCGGCCCATTCCACTACTTCGTCTTCCAACTGGTCGAAAGGTACGACCTTGTTCACCAGTCCCATTTCCAGGGCTTCCTGGGCAGAGTACTGACGGCAGAGGAACCAGATTTCGCGAGCCTTTTTCTGCCCCACAATGCGGGCCAGGTAAGAAGAGCCGAATCCGGCATCGAAGCTACCCACCCGAGGACCTGTCTGTCCGAAGATGGCATTTTCAGAAGCGATGGTCAGGTCGCAGACCACGTGGAGCACGTGTCCGCCCCCGATGGCATATCCGTTGACCATGGCAATGACCGGTTTCGGGATGGAGCGAATCTGTTTCTGTACGTCGAGCACGTTCAGGCGGGGTACACCGTCGGTACCTACATAACCTCCGTGACCTTTCACGTGCATGTCGCCGCCGGAGCAGAAGGCCTTGTCGCCGGCTCCAGTCAGTACCACCACGTTGATGTCCTGGCACTCACGGCAGATGAGCAGGGCATCGCTGATTTCAGAAGTAGTGGTCGGGGTAAATGCGTTTCTATATCGCGGACGGTTGATGGTAATTTTGGCAATACCATGATAGAAATCAAACAGAATATCCTGGTATTCTTTGATGGTTTTCCATTCTCTGGGTTGTGACATAATATGGTTATTTTAAGTTGTGATAATACGTTTTCAGGTGCTCAATGTCCTTGTCTTTCTCTGTAAATACTTCGAGCAGCATCGGTTGTGAAGTGATGGAAGGCTGGGTGAAGGTTTCTACCGCCCGGTCCAGTTCCTCGTCGTTATGGGCAGAAAGATACTGGAAGCCACGGTCCTCGGCCCAAGCCTTGGCCGAGGTGCGGTGTGTAGCCGTAATGAAGCGGCGGCTGTTCTCCTGCATCTCCAGTCCAGGAAGGGCATGGAAGATTTCTCCTCCTTCGTTGTTGAGCAAGAGGATGCGCACGTTGCTTCCGTAGTTGGCATTCCAGAGCGCATTCATGTCGTAGAAGAAGCTCAGGTCACCGATGAAGATGAAGTTGAGCTTGTTGGAGGCCGTGGCGTAACCGAGGGCCGTAGACAAGGAACCCTCAATTCCGTTGGTACCGCGGTTGGACAGCACCTCCACTTCCTGAGGGAGCGGGAACAATTGGGCATAGCGCACGGTGGAACTGTTGGCCAGGTGGAGCGAACAAGGGGCCGGCAGGTGGCCGATGACTTTCCCGATGGCACTCATCTCGGAGTAGGGGAATTCGGCCTGTGGAATCTGTTTGGACAAAGCCTCCCAGGCACGCGGATATTCCGGCGTGCGGCTGTCCATCATTGGCGCAATCTTTTCAAGGAATTCAAACGGGTCCATCTCGATGATGGTAGTCAGGCAACCGAAAAGGTCGGCCACTTGCCCGTCGGGAGCCACGTGCCAGTGCTCTACCGGCGGATGACGGCGAAGGAATTTCTTGAGCCGTTTGGAAATGATGTGTCCGCCGTAGGTGATGAGCAGTTCCGGACGCATCTTCTGTTGAGCTTCAAAATCCATGGAGCAGAGCAAGGGCTCGATGTTGCGGATGGGCTGTCCCGGAATGGTCTGGTTGCTGATGTTCTCGGTGAACCAGGCAAAATGCTTGTAGAGCATCTTGGTATATTTCTTGTCGAACAGGTAAATCAGGTTCATCTGCCCCACTACCACCATGCGCCGCTGGTAGCGGTTCAGGCGGTCGATGAGTGGCTGGTAGTCCTTTTCATACACGTTCAGCCCCTGGTAGCGGGTAATTACCCTGGCCTCCGGAAGTTCTGTCACCGGAAGTTTGAAGAAGGGCTCACTGATGGGCACGTTAATGTGTACGGGTCCTTTCCCATGGTGGTTGAGTTCCATGAGAGCTTCGTTGATGAGGCGGTTGCAGTACCATTCGTCTTCTTCCGTCTGTACTTCCGGCAAGTTGACTGATTTCTTGACCAGACCACCGAATACGCCAGGCTGGGGAAGGGTTTGCCCGTCCATCTGTCCAATCCATGCCGCAGGACGGTCGGCCGAAATGACCACGAGCGGTACTTGCTGGTAGAAGGCTTCGGCCACCGCCGGATGCAGGTTCAGCCAAGCCGCTGCCGGACTGCCACCGTTCAGGGCCAGTCCCAAGGCAAAGAATCCGGCACTCCGTTCGTCGGTCACCGGATAGCAAGTGAATTCCGGCATGTTGGTCAGGGTTTGTACAATCGGAATGTTGCGGCTTCCAGGGCACAACACGATTTTCTGTATCCGGTGTGCCTTCAGCAAGGCCACCAGCTGCAGGATATTTTTTTTATCTGTGTACATGATTCTTTATACGTTTTAGATTGACAGAATATTGCGCATGGTATTCATTTTCTGCTGCGTTTCTTCCCATTCGGAATCGGCCGTGGAGTCGGGCAAGATGCCGCCTCCGGCATAGAGGGTGGCCGTATTTCCTTCCAAATGCATGCAGCGAAGGTTGACGTAAAGGGTGGTATCGCCCTCTGGGTCTATCCATCCGATGATGCCGGAGTAGAAGAGTCGGTCGTGCGGTTCGGTCTGTAGAATGAACCGATAGGCTTCTTCCTTAGGCAAACCGCAGACAGCGGGTGTGGGATGTAGTTCCTGAAGTATGTGCCCCAGATGGTCGGTATCTTTCAGGCAGAAATGAAAATCAGTTTTCAGGTGTACCAACTGGCCGGCGCGGGCTGTATAAGGTCCTTTCTCGGTCAGTTTGGTGCCGAACTTCTTGACGGTTTTGCGGATGTATTCTCCCACGAATGCTTGCTCTTCTTGGTTTTTCTTGCTCCATTCCGTAGGCATGGTTTCTCCCTGCATAGGCATGGTGCCGGCCAAGGCTACGGTGTGCCATTCCTTTTCGTGCCCACTGAGGATGATTTCGGGGGTACTGCCTATCCATGTACCGGTAGAAGGAGTGTGGCACAAGGAAATCATCATGCGCGGATAGCTGTTGCAGGCCTGTATGAATGTAGCCAATGGAGAAAACTGTGGGGGAAGCGCATGGGTGGTGCTTCTGGAAAGCACCAGTTTACGGAATTGTTTTTCCTTCAGCGGCAAGATGAAGCGGCTGAAGGTTTCAGTATAGCGTTCCTTTTCTTCTTTCTCGGAAGGCTGTGTGACAGGAGCCGTCTTCTCTGGCTGGAGAGCGGGCGACCCCACAGTATATTCCTTGTGGCGATGACTCCATTCTTGCAAGGCTTGTTTGATATTTTCCCAGTCGTGCGCCATGATATCCGGCTGAATCAGTACTGCCGGACGTGCTTCAGTCAGTTGGAAAGGAGCCAGAAGAAAGCCTTTCTTTTGGTTGAGGGCTTCTAAATTAGACAAGAAGGTAGGTTCTCCTTCTTCCTGCATGACCAGAATCGGCTCGTCTGTCCACGGGAGTCGGTACAAGGCAAAGCAGACTCCCTGTCGGGTAAATGAGTCGATGAGGTGGTGATAAGTGGTTTCCGGCGTTTTCATGGACGTTTCTTGACTATTTGGTTGACAATACGTGCAGTGGAAATCAATTTTCCGTTGGAGTTGGTGATGTCGACGTTCCACAGATGGGAGGTACGGCCGCGGTGAATCAGTCTTCCGGTCGCAATCACATAGTCGCCTTTGGGTACCATATGGAGATGGTTGGCGCTGACCTGAATGCCGCAGGGCATCTCTCCCGGGGCGCACAATGGAATGGAACCGTGTCCGGCTACTATTTCTGCAAGGGCCAATGAAGCTCCTCCATTCAGTATGCCAAATGGTTGGCAGGTCTTTTCATCGACCGGCATTTGGGCTTTGACATATCCCTCTTCCATTTCGAGAAACTGAATGCCTAAATGAGCTCCCATGGAGTGATTCAAATCAGGCAATTCGTAAGAGGTTTTATCATTCATGGGTGTGTCAGTTTGAAGTTATAGTTGCAAATGTACACATTTCCTCGCAAAACATGGGAGGTTCGTTTGAGAATTCACTTTTTATGGGTAAGAGTTTTGTACGAAAAAAAAGTATCTGTTTTGTCTAATTTCTTTGCAAATTTGTCTATCCGTAAAACAAGTTTGGCTCTTGCAAGAAAGAATGGAATCTTTTTTGTTTATTGAAATATTTTTTTATATTTTTGTTATATAGATAAAGGAAACGAGTTTTTTATGAAGAATTGTTATAAAGGAGGAATAGGAATTGGTCTTTTTTTCTTGTTGTTGATGATGGGGTGTGGGGGAAAGGACCATAAGAATAAGGTAGATTATTTCGAGAGGTTCTATCAGCAGATGGAAAGAATCTCTGCTGATTCTCCTGAACATGTCAGTCGGATGGTCGACCAGATTATGCCGTCTGTCAAGGATAGTCTGATGTATTATCGGTTGATGTTTTTGAAAGTAAGAAGTTGTTTCCTGTCGTTCAGATTGGATTCGGCCTCTTTTTTTATAAATAGAATTAGTGCCTTTTGTGACGCGCATTCCGGAAGTCCGGAAATAGCTCAGTTGTATGCGATGGCTTATAATGCAAGAGGGAATATTTATGTACGTAAATCGCTGGCAGATTCTGCTTGTCAATGCTATTTGAAATCTTTTGAATATGCTACGCGAGGAGGCAGTAAGGAATCTTTGCCTGACATTTGTCTGAATTTGGCCGATGTGTATGTAAAACAGGGCCGTTATGATTTAGGGGCTTTGTGGTATAACCGTTCATTGTCTATTGCAGATTCGCTGGACATGCCTGATGAAAAGCGATTTCCGGCTTATTATGGATTGGCTCAGGTGAATATGGAGTTACGTGATTTTGCAGCATGTGATTATTATTATAATTTAGCTTCACGATATTATGACAAGATGCATCCTTTTGAGAAGCATATTTACCTGAATAACCGAGGAAACTCGTATTATTACCGGCAGGATTATAAGACTGCTTTAACCTATTTTCGTCGGTCGTTAAAGGTAGTCAATCAATATCCAGATATGAACTTTGAACGGAACCTGACCATGATTAACTTAGGAGAGGTCTTTCTGTTGCTGGACCAGTTGGATTCAGCGTCTTATTACTTGCAGAAATGCCGTGGGTTCTTTGATTCTATCCAGCATTCTACGGCTTTGTATTGCATTGACACGCAGTTGATGGAGTTGGCTCTGAAACAGGGAAATGTGTCGTTGGCCAGGGAAAGATTGAACCATGCCCGGAAATACGATCAGGTGGAGCCCAATATGATTCATGTGCGTAATCGTTACCTGCAACGCTATTACGAGAAGGTGGGAGACTACAAACAGGCCTATCATTATTTGCAAGAGAACCATCGTATGGATGACTCCATACGGAATGAGAGAGTGAAAATGAGGGCAGCAGAAATCGAACTGAAGTATGCGCAAGACAGTACACTGATGAAAAAGGAGATTTTTATCCGTGAGAAAGAAAATCAGGTGCTTCAGCTGCACCAGTGGATGTATGTCATTGTGGGTGGTTGTTTTTTGCTGATAGCTGTAGTCTTTCTCATTATCTTATATCGGAAGCGTCTGCGCGAGAAGGAGCAATGGCGTATGCAGAATGCCATTACTTCGTTGCGTTTGGAGAATGTGCGTAACCGGATTTCTCCACATTTTGTATTCAATGTCTTGAATCGGGAAATGAATCTGCATAAGGGAGAAGAAGAAAGTAAAAATCTGATTGGATTGACAAAGCTGATTCGTCGTAACCTGGAACTGACGGATTGTTTGGCGGTGTCACTGGCAGATGAGCTGGAGTTCGTGGAGACGTATGTGAATCTGGAGAAAGACTCATTGGGAGCGGACTTTCATTATCAGCTGGAGGTAGATGAACAGATAGACTTGCAAGCAGTGAAAGTACCTTCCATGCTGTTGCAGATACCTGTAGAGAATGCCATCAAGCATGGCTTGAGGTTAAAGGAAGGAAAACGACTGTTGCAGATAAAGGTACGTCGGACAGAGGATAATCAGGCTGAGATTACTGTTTGTGACAATGGAGGAGGCTACCGGCAAGGGAGTGTGAACCATGGTACAGGCACCGGTATGAAGGTGATTACTCAAACGATCCAATTGCTGAATATGTATAATTCACGTCCTATTGTGGTAAGGATTAATAACGTGGAAATGGGAGAGAACAAGGAACTGGGATGTGAAGTTCGGTTTGTGGTTCCTTTGAATTATTCTTATCAATTAAAGAAAACGAAGAAACATGAATGATAGAATGAAAGCGGTTATTGTAGATGACGAAGAAGCGGCTATTGATAATCTTTGTTTTGAATTAAAAAAATATCCGTGGATATCCGTGGAGGGGGTAGCTCATAACGGTAAATCGGGCATTCGCTTGATTGAAAAAGAACATCCGGAACTCTTGTTCTTGGATGTGGAACTTCCCGACATGTTGGGAATGGATGTAGCTATCAAGATACGTGAAATTCAAAACTGGGACATGCATATTATTTTTTATACAGCCTATAATAAATACCTGATAGATGCATTGAGAAGTTATGCCTTTGATTTTCTATTGAAGCCTGTCGACTCAGAGGAATTGTCGAAGGCTTTAGGACGTCTGCGGGAAGCGGATGGCATGAAGAACCCTACGAATTTCTTGGTGACTAATGGGCACGAGAGAGAAAAATCTTTTATGGTGGTTACACCGATGGGAGATTTACGGATATTGCGTGTATCGGAGATTGGTTATTTCCGGTATGTGTCCGACCGGAAAATTTGGGAAGTGGCTTTGACCAACGGTTCGTTTATTCCCCTGAAACGGAATACAAGAGCTGAAAATTTGTGTGCTTATGACACCGCTTTTGTACAGATTCATCAGTCCTATATTATTAACATGAATTATTTGCTGATGGTGCAAGGTGGGCAATGTGTGATGTATCCTCCTTTTAATGAAGTGGATGAATTGCAGGTCTCTAAAAAATACCGGAAAGAGATGATGGAACGCTTCTGCCAACTTTAGTAAATTGTTTTTGGCTATTTGGTTGCAAAAAACAAGCGCTTGGTGGTACATATCTGTCGTTTGGTTGCAAGAGTGCACTTTCCGCTTTCTTCTCTATGATGAATATTTTTATTTTTGTATTATATTTTAATCATAGAGGGTATGAAAAACTTAGGATGTAAAGGCTTGCTTCTGTTGGGAGGCATGCTGGTATGGGGAGGAACGTTACAGGCTCAGTATCTGCGTTCCTCCTATTTTATGGAAGGGACAAGTGCACGTTTACAGTTGAATCCGGGATTGCAACCGACAAAAGGTTATTTTAATATCCCTGTGCTGGGTTCGTTCAATATGTCGGCCTCTTCTAATGTGTTGGGTATGAGCGATATTATTGATCTGGTAGGCTCCGGGAGTGAACTTTATTCAAATGGGCAGTTGTTTGATCGTCTGAAGGATGACAACCGCTTTAATATCAATCTGAATACAGATATTTTATCTTTTGGCTGGTATAGTGGAAAGGGTTTCTGGAGTGTCAATGCCGGTTTGCGTGCAGATTTTGGTGTAGCATTGGCAAAGGATATGTTTTCCATGATGCGTACCATGAATGGTTTTTCACTGGAAGATATTGCAGGTACCAGTCAGAGTTACAACATGTCTAATCAGACGTTGAATATGAAGATGTATGCCGAAGTAGGTTTAGGATATTCCCGGCGGATTACAGAAAAACTGACTGTAGGTGCACGTGTAAAGATTTTGCTGGGATTGGCTCGCGCCGAAATGAATGTGAACAAGTTCAACGTGAACCTGGAGGTTCCTGAATTGAATCGTTACGGATCCGCATCGCGTGGAGAGTTGGAGCCTGAGAATTGGTATGGGACTCATTATGATTATGCGGCAGATGGCAATGTGATTACGACCTTGAAAGGGGGAGGCATGACATTTGATCGTGACGGAAGGATTGATGATTTTGATTTTGACGGGGGTGATTTAGGTATTGCAGGTTCTGGATTCGGTCTCGATTTGGGGGCGAGTTATAAGGTCTGGGATAACCTGACTGTATCGGCTTCTATCCTCGATTTGGGATTCTTGAAATGGAAGGAAAGTGAAACCACCGTTGCTACGGTGACAGGAGGAGAGGATGTGACGATTGATGCCACCAACTATGACCGCTATATTGGAGGAGATTTCTTGTCATTCGAGCGTTTTGACTTTAAAGAAGGTTCTCCTGAAAAAGTAAAGACAAAAACTCGCTTGTATTCCACTTTGCTGTTGGCCGGAGAATATGGGTTGTTGAATAATAAAGTGAGTGTGGGGGCAATGTATACCGCCCGTTTTGCTCAGCCGAAAACATTGAATGAATTGACATTCCTGGCTACGGTTCGTCCTAAGAACTGGTTGAATGCAGCCATCAGTTATTCTCCAATTCAGGCGGGAGGTAAATCATTTGGTTTGGCTGTGAAACTGGGTTCGTTGTTTGTGGGAACTGATTATATGTTCTTTGGTAGCAATTCTCGTGCTGTGAATGCTTTCCTGGGCATTTCTTTCCCGTTAGGAGGAGGTCAGAAGCCCTTCTCTGAATTGTAAAGATCATTATCTGTTGCTATTAAATAGAGACTGCCTTACCAGCGTAATCGTGTATTGTTTGTGACGGGTTACGTGGGGGCAGTCTTTTTCATGTCTTTTCAGAGGGAGAGTTCTTTTAATTTTTCTCCGTTCAGCTGGTAGAGAGTAATTTTTCCTTGCTCATAGCTGGCAAAGGTAGGAGGGTTTCCGCCTTTGGGGAAAGTGATGGAGCCGGTGTTGCAAATGATGCCCTTCTCTGTTTTCTCCAGTTTCCACAGATGGGTATGTCCGTAGAAAAAAGCGTCATATCCATTGCAGGGTTGTTTTTCTTCATGATAGACATGGCCATGGGTAAGAAACAGTTTCTTTCCTTCGTCTACTACTAGTGTGTAGTCTGACAGGATAGGGAAGTTCAACAACATCTGGTCGACTTCAGAATCGCAGTTGCCACGTATAGCTACGACTTGTTCGGCCATTTCGTTGAGTCTTTCAGCAATGCCTTTGGGATTCAGTCCTTCCGGGAGTCCGTTGCGGGGCCCATAGTTCAATATATCTCCCAAGATGAGCAGCATATCGTAGTGATGTTGGTGATAGAATTGCAGTACCTGTTCCAAAGCAGGCAGGCATCCATGGATATCTGAGACAATTAAATACTTCATATCAAAAAGATCATTTATATTAGAATTGTTGCAAACTTAGTGAAAAGCGTGCATTTGTCATAAAAAAACGGCCACCTTATGCAGGCAGCCGTTTCTATGATGAGGGCTAAATAGGATTATTCAGCTTTTTCGTCGCTCCAGTCCATTGCAGCCATACGTTTGTATGAATCGTAACGTTTCTTAGCCATCTTTTCGCAAGCGTTGAACAAGTCAGCAGCTTCGGTCGGATACTGTTTCATTACAGATGCAAAACGAACTTCGCCTTTCAGGTAATCTTGGAACTTATCCCAAGCCGGTTCTTTAGAGTCGAGTGAGAACGGATTCTTACCTTCGTCTTCCAAAGCCGGGTTGAAACGCCACAAGTGCCAGTAACCACATTCTACAGCCTTAGCCTCTTCAGCCTGAGATTTACCCATACCAGCTTTCAAACCGTGGTTGATACATGGAGCGTATGCGATAACCAATGACGGTCCAGGATATGCTTCAGCTTCGCGGATAGCTTTCAAAGTCTGAGCCTGGTCGGCACCCATTGCAATCTGAGCTACGTATACGTAACCGTAAGTAGTTGCAATCAGACCCAGGTCTTTCTTACGTACACGCTTACCAGAAGCAGCAAATTTAG
>ERZ779913.125-NODE-125-length-39977-cov-10.45_pt1 | contig 39977 bp, 26 predicted proteins | sample MGYA00511547_ERZ779913 | MGnify/ENA primary metagenome ERZ779913 (study PRJEB29588, sample SAMEA2149539) | human gut metagenome | biome: human gut; feature: human-associated habitat; material: faeces | place: Denmark | collected 2008/2010 ...
CCCTTGACCTTTTCAACCACTATGACACTTACATTGCCTGATGGGTATTTCTTTTTACGTATAAACATGTTTTTTGCATCGTGTCACCCTAAAATGGGTGACACAAAATTACAAAATATTGTTTATCAACGAATTATAATGTTTAGTTTTTTTGAGTGACGAAGTCAGGTGACTGCAAAGTTATACAATTTTTTTGAAACCTCATTCTTTATTTCTGCTTTATTAAGCCCAAAGCGTTCATTCAGGTGCAATATTCACATTATTAAATCTTTTACCCTTTTTTCAGCTTTTGCCTTTTCAGGTGTGTTATAGCATGGCTTTTTTATGAAAAAATATTACGCGGGAGTTAGCCTGTATCTGTCGCCATGACCATGCGTGCCGAAGGAATGTAATGCCGTATTCCGGCTATATGAAAATCTTTAAAATAAAACAGTTAAATTATAAGGGCAAAAAATCGAAAGTAAAACACGTATTTATGGTTAATGTCTGTCTAAATAATGTGTATTGCCAATATTGATTGTAAGCAAAACGTATTGCGCAAGTTTCAAACTGTTAACCTATTGTTTTTGAGTCGTAACTGGGCCACTTTTGCATCAAAAGTGGCCCAGTTTTTAGTCGTAAATAAGTGAGTTTTTAAAGGTGGATTGGCCATTTTGTGATTGTCCAATTTTTGCCAACAAGTTTGATTTCTATATTTTGGGGTAATTTGGCACAGAACTGTTCGGCGGTTTGACTTTTTACATATTCCTCACTCTTTCTTGCAACTCCCTTATTTTCTGCATGAGTGCATCAAATTCTAAGGATTTGCCATAAATGAAGAAACGCCTCATATCTGCATAGTCATTTTTCCATGCCCCTATAACCGATTCAGGTATCGTGAAGTTGATGGTTGATGGATCATGTAAATCATAGTTTACATACTTCAAAGCATAATAAGTTTTACGATGTTCTACAATAGCATCATATAGTTTTCGATTTGACAAAGCTTCTTTTCCATATTTTGTATCCATCAGTTTTTCTAAATCATACAGATGTCGTGACATTCTTACGCTACGTGGTTTTTCTTTTTGGAATTCTTCCGCCAAAAGAAATAGCTTCTCAAGGAATGTACGAGTAGGAACTACGGTTCTGACTGAACTATTTGCATCAGTATCTTCGCCATCAAAACTTTCACCTATCAGAGAACGGATTGGTCGTAATTCCGTAGGTTCATTCATAGAGAGACAACTTATTTCAATCTTAACACGTGGAGGTATATAATTTATCGTATCTTCAAGAATTGACGAATAGTGTAATAGAATTACTGTAGGATCTTTGTCCGAATCTATTGACCTCCATTCCCCATTTTTATCTTGTACTTGAGATACATTCTCTATATTGTAACCAGAAACTCCCATTTCTTTCAAACGGGCATCTAATTGTGCAGAAAGGGTCTCATGAATATATGCTCGTGCCTTTTTGCGTAATTTTTCCCGCTGACTTTTACTTGTTCTCTCAATACCAAAGAATGAATGATTTATTGCCAAATCAATGTCTTCAGAGAAACGCTCTATGATATTAAAACCTTTTGACAACGATGTTCCGCCTTTGAATATCAAAGAATCACGGCAATCTGTTTGAAATAATGCCTTCAGCGTAACTGTTACCCACCAGTCTTTTTCTATAGCTACCTGATTAATTCCAGAATGTTCAATCTCCGTCTGTTGTAACATTGCTAAACGGTCCACTATTTCATTGTTTAACCACAGTTTCCCCATAATTTAAGTTTCTTTTAAGCGGTTAGCATTGGTTTTATAATTCGTTTCATCCATGCAGGCATCATATCTACATCTTTGATTAAAGTCTCCTTATCAGTTTCTTTTGATACCAATTGTCGAATTATATTCAATTCGCCTTCTCCTATATTCTCCTTTTTCAGAGCCTTAAGAGCTTGAACAAGTAGTGAAATAAGACGAGTACTATAACAGAAGTTTTTGGGGACACCTCGTTTTAATATTACTTTCTTGTTTGATATAATTATTGTTCTTTCACTACCAGTAGTCAGAAATGTATAATTCATCGGTACTTGAGTTGATAGCCCTAATGAATTCAATGCAGTCATACCTGATGGTAGCACCTTTGCTTTATCTCGTACAGCAATTGCTTTCACGATTTTATCGACCGAAGGAAGTACAATACCGAATCGACTTTTTCTTGGCTTGGCATATATTCCATGTGCAATTTTAACAAGTGTACCTTCATTTGTCAATTCAGTTAAAATGCTACCAACAAATTCTGTGTGATATTCAGGGAAGTCTGAACGAAATAGGATACAATCTTCAGGCATCGCTTCTATACGTTGCTTGAGAGTAGTACTATTTATAGAATATTCATTAGTCATATCACCTTTGAAATTTTGATGATTTTTCAAATGCAAAGATACAGAAAGAATTCAAATAAAAGGTAAATTACCAAGTAATTTTTGTTTTGTGTCGATTTTCCAATGTTTTTTCGTAGCTTTTGCATGAAAAGATAACTTGCTTAGAATAAATCGATGGTAGGATTGCTTGAAAATGGAGTAACGAGATAGCAATCGTTCGTATTTCTGAGTTCTTCATTATTATGCTTCAATTGATAACCTTTGATGCTACAAAGGTGAAAAAGAAATGCAGACGAAAAGAAGATGATAATAATATTCTTTCGTCTGCATAATATATCGTTTCTATATTTTGAAATCTTTTCTTGTTTGCAAAATTTGCTCTTATTCAAATGTCGTTAATACAAAATCAACCAAATTGAATCGTACTTTTCTAAAAAGCATCAATGATTTTAGCCCCAAATTACATTGATAAGAATATAATACACCACCTATATTATTTTCCAATAAAACAACCATTTCTGGTACAGATAATTTACTATTTCCTAATTCGAGTTCTATGTTTTGTATTCGGTAACACTTCGATATGTGTACACCTCCAATTCCTGTACCTCTGATAGTATCTAATTTACAATGAGTAGTGATGTATTCTTTGTTATTCTCAAAGAATCTTTTGTCTAACGAACCATATGAAGCATCACCGGTATCAATATTCATTAACATTTTATTACCTTGTACGATACCCTTGCTCAACAAATTCATATTGGATGAAAAACACATGTTTGGAGACGCTTGGCTTCGTTTGGGAGCAACTGATGGAACTGTAATTTTATTATTCGCAAAATCAATGGTTAGGTCTTTGAGTTGTAACATCAGTTCGCTGCCCACAACAATATTGAAACAGTCAATATATTTGTCTGCCTCTTCGTTATTGGTCGTTATATCTATGACATAAAAAGGAACATCTGTAACAATCATATCTCCAATTTTTAGTTCCTTTGCTATTGCGTACTTCCCATTTTGTATACCGACACCACCAACTGTACTTGATGCTTCAAGTGGAATTAAATTATATTTAATGGCTAATGAGTCTGAAATAATATTTACTCCTGCTCCTGTGTCAAAAGTAATATCAGCTTCAACTCCATTAATATAACTGTCTTTTAGATGTATTAGTACTGAATTATTCTTTTCCGGACCAACAGGTACAATATTAAATGGAATAGTTCCTGCTGAATTTTTAAATGTGATTTTATATGGATTGTATTTAGATAGTGCTTTGTATTGATTGATAAATTGCTGAACACCAGCAATGGTTGTGCTGTCAAGATGAGTGCGTATTGAGTCAAGAGTTGAAGATAACATTTTTGCAGCAGTCTTATTATCTCCAATCCTGCTTAAGTCCATTGCGAACATCATGGACGAATTGAGCATATTGCCAAAATCAAGATTTTCTGACTGAGTGTTGAATAATTCTGTAAACGCAGGAATTGAAACATCTGGACGATTTAGCCTATTTCCTATAAGGCAACGAGAAAATATTTCAAAGAAATCGCTGATTGAATCTTTGGGTTCTGTTTGATATAAAGAATCCAATGTAAACCAGTCAGAATTATTCATAGCATCAGCTATTTTTTCATCTGAACTTTGGCTATATCCAAATGAAAATGAACCTAAACATATCCATAATGTAAGAATGAGTTTCTTCATAATCTGTCGTATTTTTGTTTAACATTAATCATTGCTACTGTAATCCAATTTACAAAGAAGCGTGGAACTGCAAGCCACACTCTTACTTGAAGGTCGTAGGAAACCATAGATGCAGATGTAACAATAGCAGCCCACGCTATATGCGTGAGAACCACTATGCTATCTTTGCATCTAAGTGAAAATTTCCTACGTTTTCAAGTACAAGATAAGCATAACGCTTCTTCTTTCTAATATGTCTTGGATAGAGTTTTCTCAATCCGTTGCAAATTTACAAAAAATGTGATAATCATTTCTTGTTTTGTGTCGATTTTTCCAATGTTTTTCCTTAACTTTGCCCGCATGGATAACAACCCATTTTGCGTTTGGCTGCGTATCGTTGCAGCAGCGTGAAGAGATAAACATTTTTTAGTTATGATGAGACAATATCAAGACACAATCAACCACAGACTGATAATGCCTTTGCAGCATTTTATCAATCAGGAAAAGTCGGGCGGAATAGTGCTCGGCATCAGTATTGTTATTGCCCTTTTGCTGGCAAACTCTCCTTGGAGCGACAGCTATTTTCATTTCTTTGAGCATAAGCTCGGCTTTGTGTTCAACGGCGACAACTATCTTTATTACAGTCTTCACCATTGGATTAACGACGGATTGATGTCCATGTTCTTCTTTGTAGTCGGTCTGGAGCTGAAGCGCGAGTTTATCGGAGGCGAATTATCCGACGTGCGCAATACAATATTGCCTATCGGTGCAGCCGTGTACGGCATGATAGTGCCGGCACTGATATATTTATCTCTTAATGCCGGAGGCGACACGGCGAGCGGGTGGGGCATACCGATGGCTACAGACATTGCCTTCTCGCTGGCCATTCTTTATGTGCTCGGCAGCAGGGTGCCGCTGTCTATCAAGGTGTTCCTTACTACACTGGCCATTGTCGACGACCTCGGTGCGGTGCTTGTCATTGCGTTGTTTTATACTTCTGAGATCTCGTTTGCGAGCATAGGCCTCGGCGTGGTGTTCCTTCTCGCCATGTTCATAGCCAACAAGCTGGGCGTTAAGAACGTTATATTCTATGGCGTGCTGGGCATCGGCGGCGTGTGGATAGCCTTCCTCATGTCGGGCATACACGCCACTATAGCTGCCGTGCTGGCGGCATTTATGATACCTGCCGACGCACGCATATCAGAGCCTGTTTATCTGGCACGCGCTTCAAAGCTTATCAACCGTTTCAGAGTGGCAAAGCCTAACGAAGTGTCAACGCTCGAGCATGAGCAGGTAGAGATAATCGACCGCATGATGAGCGACTCGCGCGACGCCATTCCGCCGCTTCAGCGTCTTGAGCACTCTATGCATCCGCTCGTGTCGTTTGTCATTATGCCAATATTCGCGCTTGCCAACGCCGGCATTTCTTTCGATGGCATAAGCTTCGACGCTGTTATGGCCAACAACGTTGCGCTGGGTGTGATGCTCGGTCTGCTGATAGGCAAGCCCGTGGGCATTGTGCTGTCTACAGTTCTGCTGACTCGACTGAGGATTGCAAAGGCGTCTGACTCGATGACGATGCGCCGCCTTGTCGGTGTAGGCTTTCTTGCCTCAATAGGTTTCACGATGTCTATGTTTATATCTACTCTCGCTTTTGTAGACGACACTCATCTTATACAGGCAAAGCTCGGAATATTTGCCGCCTCGATACTTGGCGGAGTGCTTGGCTACATACTGCTCAGAGGCGGAGAACAGAAGTAATGTTGCATAACATGAATAAAAGCAACCGGGCGCGCTGCATTGACATACAGCGCGCCCGGTTGTTTTAGTTTAGGCAATATTCAAATGATTTTGGATAAAATACAGCGAAGTCAGCACAACTTGCTTTGATTAATCCTTATAAAGTTCTGAATTATGTGATACTAAAAAAGGTTACCTTCTGCATTGCGAAAGGTAACCTTTTATTAATTGATAATAAGTAAAAAACAATCAGATGCTGACCATCATATTGTTTAAAACGGATTAATATCCAAAGATTTCTTCAGTCGTAAGTCTTTTTATAGGACCGATTTTTTCAAGAGCTTTCATGTCGAGCTGCTTCTCATCGCCGAGAATCATGTAGCGGTAAGGCTTGTTTGCCATCGTTTCCTGTTCAAACTTCACGATGTCGTCCATAGTCAGCGAAGGCACAGTCTCATAAATCTTCTTGTTTATGTCGTAGTCTATGCCGTGGTCGCACGCATCAATATAAGCGTCGAATATATTTTCCCTTGTGGTACGTTCAGAAGCAATGCGCTTGATAATAGCCTGTTTTGACAGTTCGAGAGCCTTTTCCGAGCGAGGTATCGTGTCCAGAATGCTGTTGAATGTGCGTATGCAGTCCATCATCTTGTCGTTCTGCGAAATCACAATCGTTGAGGCGTATTCGGGCAGTTCTTTATATGCAGGAGAGCCGTATTCGGCGTATGCGCTGTAAGCAAGTCCGCGTGACTCGCGCAGTTCCTGGAATACCACAGAGTTCATTCCGCCTCCGTAATACTCATTGAACAATGAGATTACCGGTTCACGTTCAGGACTCCATTTATGTCCGTCATTATGATACTGAACCATGTAAATGTTCTTGGCGTCATAAGGAGCTATGAGCACCTCGTTCTGCGGAGTAGGCTGCATGGTGAAATGCTTCGCCATCGGTGTGTCTGCAAGCTTCTTTGGCGTCTTGTGGTTCTTGTCAAGAATGGAGATCAGCTTGTCCAGCTCCATTGGACCATAATACATAATTGTATGCTTGTAGTTTTTCAGTCCTCTAATCTTGTCTATAAGCTGCTGAGGATTCATGCTGTGCAACTCTTCAGATGACGGAATAAATAGCGCTCCGTTATATGTACCATACATTCCATACACCTGCAAGTAAGCACAGTTAACATCTTGACTGAGCTTTAATAACGGACGTAAATCCTCTTCCTTTTCTACAAATTTACTATAAGCAGCCGTATCTACCTTTGCATTCTCAATAAAATCATCAAACAATGATATTGCCTCAGGCATATTCTTTGCCAGACCACTGATGCTGACATACATGTCTCTTGCCCTGACATCGATTTTATACGAGCAAGCCAGCTCATAAAACTTCTGTTGAAGCTGTTTGGCCGTCATCTTATCGGTGCCGAGAAGCTTCATATAATTTGCAGCATATTTCAGCCACTTGTCGTTCTCCTGTCCCTGCATTATGTAATATGTAAGCTTGAAACGGCCGTTTTCCGTGTTCTTGACGTAAAGCACAGGCAGTTTGCTCTTCTTTGTCTTACCCTTAACAATGTCTTTTTTGAAATCAACGAACTTAGGATGTATCGGCTCAACCTTTGAGTTGATTATCTCCTTTACGAAGTCGCTCTGCAGGTCGCGGTTGGCAGGTATAGGCGTAATCTGAGGTTTGTCTATCTTCTTCAGAGTGGTATCTGTGCCTATGCGCTTGTAAACTGTTACATAATTATCGAGGAAATGACGCCTTGCAAAGTCTATAACCTGCTGCTTTGTTATGCCTGAGATACGGTCGATACGCCCTATAACATCGCCCCACTTGGCACGGTTGATGAAAGCAGTAGCCATCATATCGGCGCGGTCTTTATTGCTTTCGATTGACTGGTATAACTTCAGCTTCTCGTTGTTCGCCACAGCCTTAATCAGATTTTCGTCAAAGTCGCCACGTTTCAGTTTGTCAATCTCGCTAAGCATCAGCTCCTTTACCTCGTCAAGAGTCTGGTTCTTTTTAGGACGACCATTTAAAACTATACTTGAATATTCTGTTTTCCACTCGGTAAGAGCAGAGGCTGACATACATTTCATCGACTGGTTAAGGTCGAGGTTGAACAAACCTGCTATATTGTTATCAAGCATTTCAGAAACGAGTTTCAGTGTGTCTGCCTGCATGGAGCTTGCCTTGTCGAATCTCCATCCAACCAAAACCCTCTCAGCATCATTACCTACCACAGTGGTGTCGGTGGTGGCTGTAAGCTCTTTCAGCGGCGCATATTCAGGCTGCGAAAGATGGGGATTAGGCTTCCAAGAACCGAAATACTTGTCGATAACAGCTATCACCTCATCAGGATTGAAGTCGCCTGACATACAGATGGCCACATTGTTGGGCACGTAATAACGCTTAAAATATTTCTTAAGGTTAAGGATTGACGGATTTTTCAGATGTTCTTGCGTTCCTATGATAGTCTGCGTGCCATAAGGATGGCCGGGATACAGCTTATAGTTCAATGCGTTATAGGCCTTTTCAAAATCATTGGTCAGTCCAATATTGTACTCTTCATACACAGCCTCAAGCTCTGTATGGAAACCGCGGATGACCATATTCTGGAAACGGTCAGCCTCTATGCGTGCCCAGTTTTCAACCTCGTTTGAAGGTATATCCTCAACGAAGCAGGTCATGTCGTAGCCCGTGAAAGCGTTGGTTCCTTTCGCTCCGATGGCCGCCATCAGCTTGTCGTACTCATTGGGAATGAAGTATTTGGCAGCGAGCTGCGACAGACTGTCTATTCCGTGATAATATTCACGGCGCTGAACCGAGTCCTTCAGTGTGCGGTAAACCTCAAAACGGTTCTGTATAGAGTCGAGCAATGGAGCCTCGGCTGCCGCGTCTGTGGTTCCAAACAGGCGCGTACCTTTGAACATGAGGTGCTCAAAATAGTGTGCCAGACCTGTCGTTTCAGGAGGATCGTTGCGGCTGCCCGTACGCACGGCGATATACGTCTGGATACGTGGTTCATTGTCGTTTACCGACAAATATACTGTCAGACCATTGTCCAACTTGTATATTCGGGTCTTCGTCAGATCGCCCGGAACGGTCTGATACTTGTATTCCTTTGCCGTCGTCGGCAGCACTAAGGCTATCAGGAATACTAAAAATAATGATTTTAATTTACCCATACTCAATTATGTTTTAATATTAAAAATATCATAATACAATAATATCCGTTTGGGATAGTTGTCAATGCAGTGCTGAGAAAGTGTCAAGTATAATAATACGACCGGCAAGTCCGATTTATAAGAATATCTGTTTGTATTGCGTATTATTATTGTCTGGCAGATGTCACAAGTGTAAGAAGGCTAATCCACTTACATATAAGCATGCATTGCCCTTATTATTTGAATGTAAAGTTCATAGCTTTTACTCCATCCAAACAACTAATCTCAAATTCAATTATAAAATTTAGTGCGCTTGTCAGTATGATTTGTTCAATTGTGCAAACAAACTTTTTATAGTAATATTCAATATGTCGGCATAAAATGTACAAAATTATATAATGTGTAAGTAAAAGGTGACCTTCCGCAATGCTGAAGGTCACCTTTTATTAATTGAAAATCAGTGATAAATAATCAGATGATTTTTTGTTTGAAGCGGATTAATATCCGAAGATTTCTTCAGTTGTAAGTCTCTTTACAGGACCAATCTTTTCAAGAGCCTTCATGTCGAGCTGCTTCTCATCGCCGAGAATAATGTAGCGGTAAGGCTTGTTTGCCATGTGGTCTTTCTCAAATTTGGCTACGTCGTCCATAGTCAGTGAAGGCACAGTATCATAAATCTTCTTATTTATGTCATAGTCTATACCGAGGTCCTGAGCGTCGAGATATGCGTTAATGATACTAAACTTTGTAGTACGCGATGTTGCAAGACGCTTCATAAGGGCCTGCTTTGACAGCTCAAACGCCTTCTCTGACTTAGGCATTGTGTTCAGAATGTTGTTGAAAGTGTTGATGCAGTCCATCATCTTGTCGTTCTGAGAGATGATGTATGTATAGGCATATTCAGTTTCATCCTTATAGCCCGGAGTGCCATACATGGCGAATGCGCTGTAAGCAAGTCCGCGTGCCTCACGCAACTCCTGGAATACGATAGAGTTCATGCCGCCTCCGTAGTACTCATTAAAGAGCGCAGCTATAGGCTCCTGCTCAGCATTCCATGTCTTGCCTTCGTTGTGATACTGAATCATATAAATGTTCTTTGCTTCGTAAGGAGCAATGTATACCTCGTTCTGAGATGTCAGCTGTTTCTTGTACGGCTTGTTCTGCGGAACGTCAACAAGTTTCTTGGCTGTTTTGTGCTCTTTGTTTACTATAGCTGTAAATTTTTTCAAATCCATCGGACCATAGTACAGAACGCTGTGCTTGTAGTTCTTCAGATCCTTAATCATGTCAACAAGTTTCTGAGGATCATTCTCTTTCAGTTCTGTTGTCGACGGGAAATCGAGTGCAGAGCTATATTTGCCATACATTCCATAATACTGCAGTCTGCTGAAGTTTACTCTTTGGTTGAGTTTGTTGTCAGCACGTGTTTTCTCAACAAGGCCTACATATTTTTCGTAAGCATCTTTGTCAACCTTTGCGTTGGCGATGAAGTCCTCCATGAGTTTCATTGCTTCAGGCATATTCTCTGCCAGACCTGTTATGCTGACTGTCATAGATCTTTGTCCGACATTGATGCTATATGAGCAAGCCAGCTCATAGAACTTCTGTTTCAGCTGTTCGGCTGTCATCTTGTCTGTGCCGAGATAGTTGAAATATTCAGCTGCATACGGGAGCCACTTGTCGCTTGTCTGACCGAATTTGTAGTAATAGTTCAGTGCGAAGCGGCCGTTCTCTGTGTTCTTAACGTAGAGCACAGGCAGACCTTTCTTTGTCTCGCTCTTTGTAAGATCCTTGTTAAAGTCAACGAATTTGGGCTGTATAGGCTCAGTCTTAGAGTTGATAATGTCAGTTACAAACTTGCTCTGCAGGTCACGGTTTGTAGGTATGGCTGTAATCTGCGGTTTGTCTATCTTCTTGATTGAAGTGTCTTCGCCGATACGCTTGTAAACAACTATGTAGTTATCTTTGAAGTATTTGTTTGCAAAGTCTACAATCTGCTGTTTTGTTATCTTTGAAATTCTGTCGAGTCTGCTGACTACGTCGCTCCAGTTCTGGCGGTTGATAAATGCGTCAACAAACATATTGGCACGTCCCTCGTTGCTTTCAAGAGTTTTGTAGAAGTCCAGTTTCCTATTGTTGATAACTGCCTTCAGCAGGTTATCACTGAATTCGCCCTTCTTTAACTTCTCAATCTCACCGAGAAGCAGAGCCTTGACATCATCAAGCGACTGACCTTCTTTTGGGAATCCTGCCATCACAAAGCCTGAATATTCAGCCAGCGGATAAGTGAAAGCACCGCCGCCGAGCCATTTCATCTGCTGGTCGAGGTCGAGATCCATCAGTCCGGCTTTGCCGTTAGACAGCATATCGCAGATAACGTCGAGGGTGTCAGTCTGGAAAGATGCTGCCTTGTCGAATTTCCATGCCATATATATACGCTCTGACTCTTGGCCTACTACTGTAGTGTCGGCAGGTGCAGTGCGGTCTGGTATAGGAGCATATTCGGGCTGTGAGAGATTAGGATTGGGTTTCCATGTGCCGAAATACTGGTCTATTTTTGCTATAACCTTGTCAGGATCAAAATCGCCGGCCATGCAGATAGCCACGTTGTTAGGCACATAGTAGCGCTTAAAGTAGTTCTTGATGTTTACAATAGACGGATTCTTCAGGTGTTCCTGTGTTCCGATAGTTGTCTGTGTGCCATACGGATGACCGGGGAAGAGCAGTGCATTCATGGCTGTAAACAACTTCTGGTTGTCGTTGCCAAGTCCGATGTTGTACTCCTCATACACAGCTTCAAGCTCTGTATGGAAACCACGGATAACCATATTCTGAAAACGGTCAGACTCTATTTTCAACCAGTTTTCAACTTCGTTTGACGGAATGTCCTCAACGTAGCATGTTACGTCGTTGCTTGTATAGGCATTTGTTCCCTCAGCTCCGATTGACGACATCAGCTTGTCGTACTCGTTCGGGATGAAATATTTTGCAGCCAGCTGTGACAGGCTGTCTATTCCGTGATAGTAAGCACGGCGCTGCAGCGAGTCCTTCATAGTGCGGTAAACCTCAAAGCGGTTCTGTATAGAGTCGAGCAGAACGCTCTCCTTAGCAGCGTCAGTAGTTCCAAACTGGCGTGTGCCCTTAAACATTAGGTGCTCAAGATAGTGGGCAAGACCGGTTGTCTCAGGAGGGTCGTTGCGGCTTCCAGTGCGCACGGCGATATACGTCTGAATGCGTGGCTTCTCGTTGTTTACTGACAGATACACAGTCAGACCATTGTCCAACTTGTAAATTCTTGTGTTCATCAAATCGCCCTTGACGGTTTGATATTTGTATTCTTTGGCAGCGGCCGACAGTCCGCACGTCAGCAAGAATACATAAAGAAATAATTTAAATTTACCCATGATATTTTTATAATGTTGTTCTTACGCTTGTTGATTTTCCATACTTAAAAACCGATGTCACTCATAATTATTGTTCAGCTTCAAGCTGATTTATGAATTTTTCCAGCACGGCATGTTCAACGTCGCCCATGCTATATTCCTTCTCGGCATCTTTGCGTATTTCGCTTATCCATTCCTTCTTGGCTTCGTTGCCCTGCAAAATAATCTTCTCAATGCAGCTTTCGGTTATTTCTTCTGCCCCCAGTTGATTGATGATTATGTCGCGAGTGAATGCCGTCAGATATTCGCCGTAGTGGTCGTTGATGTTATTCATAAACATCTCTACGTCGGCCATGCTGCGCAGAAATCCGTTGCTTATGGCGTTTACCAAGTTGCGTTCTTCTTCTTTAGGCAGAAGCATTCCAGCCAGGTCGCACCATTCGCCCTTGCCGTTGGCGCGTCCCTCGGCGGTCAGGTCGTAGCCTGCTGCCACCTCTCCGGCAAACAGTTTCAGCGCCATGTCGTAGAGCCTTATGCCGCGTTCGAGCGAGTTGCGGCTTATCTTGCATCCGTTGTAAGTATAGAACGGAGTGTCTTCGCCCGCTGTCTCTTTCATGCTTTCAAGAGCCTTTTTGCCCTCAATTATCTCGTTTATTGTCAGCGGACTCAGCCAGTCGTGGTTAATCATGCTCTTGCGGCTGCTCTGTATCCTGACGTCGCGTCTCGGCCATTTGCGTATGTCGCGATAGAGTCCCACGGTGGATATGTTGATGCCCGGCACGATAAATGTGTCCTTTCCGTCGGATATGACATACGAGAACGGCAGCGCCCTTGTGTCAGGATGGTTGGCTATCTTGCCGAGACACACTGAGAATGCGCCTATGTTGGCAGGCAGCAGCAGATGCGATCCGCTGGCTGTCTTGGTGCCGCGCTCAAGCTGGCCGTAGTGTATAGGGCCCATCTTGTAGGCATGGTTGCTGAAATTTGTTGCCGAGCCGGCGTTATAGAACGACAGCATGCAGCCAATGAGCAGCGTGCTCTTGTGATGGCTCGACGAGAACGGACCGCAGAAGGCGGCGCAGGCCTCGCCGTTGCTCATATAGCTGTTGGCAAAGAACAGACTGCTCTCTGCCGTAAATCCGTTGGTTATCTGGCTTGCCTCGCCCACAAAGCAGTTGGCTATGTTGGCTCCGTTGAGTACTGCCGAACCGTCGGTTATTATTGAGTTTTCGCATATCACGCCCGAACCAATGAACACGTTGTCCTCAGGCCCTGCCGACAGGGTGCAGTCGCTTATGCGCCTTGCACCGTTAATCTCGCAGTTGTCGCTGACGTGCGTGTTGGTTATTTCGGTAGTGTTTACAATCTTCACATTATTTCCAACGGTGCTTTTATCCCTCTCTCTGCGCTCAATGTCGTCTTTAACAATTCCCCTTATGGCGGCAGTAAAATCCCTGTTATCGGTGTTGCGTATCATCAGTGCAGCCAGGTTGCTTGTCAGACCGCTGAACAGGATAACATTGCCGTTGCCGGCTTCGTTGAGCACGGATATGATGTTGCCTTCGCCGTAAGTGGCTTCGGCCGTAGTCTCCATGGTGCATACGTTGCATATACAGCATTCCTCGCCTATGGCGTAGTTGTTGATATAGTTGCCGATATTCTCTATCAGGCAGTTGTCGCCTATATATGCGTTGCGCAGCGTGGCGTTTCTTATACCCGAGTGCCTGACAAATCCGTTAGACACCTCAATGTTCTTTTCGAATACACCCATAAAGATTTCGCCATAGAAGTTGACGTTCTTTATGTAAGTAGGCTGAAAGTCGTCGGCCACATTAATGTTTGTCCAGTCTTCAGCCGTACATCCGTTCTCTTCAAGAATGTTAATCTCTTCGTTGGTCAGAAGTCTGTATTCGTCCATAGCGTAAAGTTTTATTCGATTAAATCATTGTAGGGACACTTCAGTACGTGCAGTTCGCGCACTGTCTTATGCAGAGTGTCTCCCTGTTCTTCAATGTTAATCTTGTTTTTTGCCGAGATAAACAGGCAGTTGTCGTTCAGCTTGGCCATCCACGTCTTTTTCAGTCCGTCGAGCGTTAGTATTACATTCTGAGCTATATCTTCAGTTTCGTCAATACTCATGGAGAGAGCGCGGGCTGTTGCCACGGCTTTTGCTCTTGTTGATTTTGCTATTTGTTCGAACCCGGTCTGCTCCATATTTTGCTTTGTTTACTGTTATAACGTATTGATGTGGATATTATAAACTGCAATTAACATTTATTATAAAAGTCCTTCTTTTATTTCATGTCATATAATAATATGACTTTTTGATTTTCTGTTTGCTGAACTTCAGCCGTACATCCTTTCTCCTCGAGAATGTCAATCTCTTTGTTGGTCAGGAGTCAGTATCCGTCCATGGCGTAAAGTCTATTATTCTATTGGATACAGAAAATCGTTGTAGGGATACTTCTGTACATGCAGTTCGCGCACTGTCTTATACAGGGTGTCTCTCAGCTCTTCAATGTTAGTCTTGTTTTTTGCCGAGATAAACAGGCAGTTGTCGTTCAGCTTGGCCATCCACGTCTTTTTCAGTTCGTCGAGCGTAATGTTCTCCTTTGTTGCCGGCGTCAGGTCGTCAGGCTCTTTGTCAACCCAAGTGTATGAGTCGATTTTGTTGAAGATAATCATCGACGGCTTGTCGGCGCATCCGAGATCCTTCAGCGTGTTGTCAACAACTTTTATCTGTTCCTCAAAGTCAGGATGAGATATGTCTACCACGTGCAGCAGCAGGTCGGCCTCGCGCACCTCGTCGAGTGTGCTCTTGAACGAGTCAACAAGGTCGGTGGGCAGCTTGCGTATGAATCCTACTGTGTCGGCGAGCAGGAACGGCAGGTTCTCAATAACCACCTTGCGCACCGTGGTGTCGAGCGTTGCAAACAGCTTGTTCTCGGCAAAGACGTCGCTCTTTGCGAGCAGGTTCATTATGGTCGACTTGCCCACGTTGGTATATCCCACGAGCGCAACACGTATCAGTCGTCCCCTGTTCTTGCGCTGTGTTATTTTCTGCTTGTCAATTTCGGCGAGCCTCTGTTTCAGCAGCGACATGCGCTGAAGGATTATACGGCGGTCCATCTCGAGCTGAGTCTCACCCGGTCCGCGCAGTCCCACAGAGCCTTTTCCGCCGCCTGAGCCGCTTCCTCCTCCCTGACGTTCAAGGTGAGTCCACAGTCGCTGCAGTCGCGGCAGCATGTATCTGTATTGTGCCAGCTCCACCTGAGTCTTGGCGTTGGCTGTCTGTGCGCGCATTGCGAATATGTCGAGAATGAGCGATGTGCGGTCGAGTATTTTTACTTTAAGCTCGTTTTCGATGTTGCGTATTTGTTTGGCAGACAGCTCATCGTCGAAGATAACCATTCCGATTTCGCGTTCTGCGTCTTCTTCATCTTTGATATATTGCTTTATTTCTTCCAGCTTTCCCTTGCCTACATAGGTAGTCTGGTTAGGTCCGCCCACTTTCTGCGTGAATCGCTTCACTGTTACGGCCCCTGCCGTGTCGGCAAGAAATTCGAGCTCGTCAAGATATTCTTTTGTCTTGGCCTCGTTCTGTTCCTGCGTGATTAGTCCTACCAGAATGGCTGTTTCGGCTTTTACTTCAGAGATGACAAATTCTTTCATTCGTTGATTTTAATCGTTAATATATAATAAGTACAAAGTTACGTTTTTTATGTTGAAAAACAAAATAAAAATTTATTCTTAACTCTTGCTTAACGTTAAGCGAAACAGACGTCTGACAAATTGTTTTTATTTTCGTCCAAAAAGTTATAAAATATTATTATATTCCGTAAACGTTTACGTAGTTTTTTTTCATTAAACACTATGTATTTTTGACTTGTATCAATTTTTTGGCTACCTTTGCTCTCGATAATAAAGATTTTCAGAATTACATGCTACATTAATACTAAAGACTAAGACATTCAAAAACAGAAAGAAATTGCTCCGATGTGGTATCGGGGCTTTTTTTTGTTTATATACTCCAGTTGGCTTTAGCGTCTTCGCCGTTTTTATTCCGTTATTTATTGTCTTTGCCGATATTCAGCGGGAGTTATTTTGCGGTTGTAGAATGAAAAAAAATTTTGTTTAAAACTCATCACTCGTCACATTATAACGTAACCAATTGATTTACAGATGTATACGGCGTGACGAGTTGAATTTCAGACTCATCACATCATACCTTAAATATCTGAAAAAAACGCTTGAAGGTTAATTTTTTGTTCACTTTTTGGGTCTTATTTGCTTATATCTGTTGCCGTAGGCTGCCTGTTCACGGCCTGAAACGGGGGCAGAGCGATATGTGTGATGAGTCTGAAATTCAACTCGTCACACTTTAATCGCCTGTATGCCAGAAGGTTAAGTGCCGTTGTGATGAGTGATGAGTTTTTAACAAAACTTTTTTATATTATCCGTTGATGATATAGGTTAATGTTGTCGGGGTGATATATTTGGATAGCATCCGTTGTGTAAAAGCATGCCTTTTGCATTGCAATATGTGCCCTTTCATACTGCAAAAGGTATGCTTTTGCATTGCGTTTTGCCGTGTTTTGCAAGCGTTCGGGTTTTGTCATGGCCACGATTTTTGTAGGTTTTGTTTGGCAGTAAATCGTTCTTAATATTCTTTTTATAAGAAATATGGCAGGCTTGCTTTGCGCCGTTTACGAATATTTTTTAATTTTGTAGCGTCTTAGCGGTGTGGCAAGTCACCAGCGCTGTGAGTAGCCATGCAGCATGTATGTTATGTAATCTTTTATGAGAATGTGCCCATGCGTTGCGGCATGCTGATGGCTGAGACTTAATGTGATTAACCTGAAACAAAAAAATATCAAGAAAAATGAAACACTTGTTTTTATTATCTGTAGCATTGTTTGCTGCTATGGGTGCCGACGCGGCCGATGTGGACGTTAAGTCGCCCGACGGCAAACTTGTTGTGAGTGTGTCTGACGACGGCGGAATGCCCGGATATAAGGTCAGTTACGACGGCACTGTAATGTTAGAAAGGTCGGCATTAGGACTGAAGACCGACATAGCCGACTTTACGTCGGGCCTTATAATCGACAAGTCGGACGAGAGTAAGATTGACAAAAAGTATGAAATAACGAGGACAAAGACATCTGCCGTTCATTATACAGCCAATCAGCTCGACGTAGTTTTCAAGAAAGACGACGGAAAAAAAATGAAAGTTACGTTCTGCGTGTCTGACAACGATGTGGCATATCGCTACACGTTGTTGCCCATTGAGGGCAGCGACTACCGCTGTGCTGTTGTCTACAGCGAGGCGAGCAGCTTTAATTTTCCGGGTAAGACCACCACTTTTATCTGTCCTCAGATTGGCCCTATGACGGGCTGGATGCGCACAAAACCGAGCTATGAGGAAGACTATACAGCCGACGCGCCGATGAATGTCAAGTCGGCTTTCGGTCATGGCTACACTTTTCCGTGCCTTTTCCGCATTGGTAACGACGGATGGGCGCTGGTGAGCGAGACCGGTGTCGACGCAGGCTATTGCGGTTCTCACCTAAGCGACTATGCCGAGGGCAAGGGCTACACGGTGGCTTTTCCCGACAAAGGCGAGAACAACGGATTTGGAAGTGCCTGTGCTGCCGTCACCGTTCCCGGCTCTACGCCGTGGCGCACCATTACGCTTGGCAAGACGCTGAAGCCTATTGTTGAGACAACTGTGCCCTTCGATGTGGTTGAACCGAAGTATGAGGCATCAACCGACTATAAGCCGGGCCGCTATACATGGAGCTGGCTGCTGTGGCAGGACAACTCTATCAACTATGACGACCAGGTGGCATTCATTGATCTTGCCGCCAATATGGGCTATGAGTATGTGCTCGTGGATGCCGGATGGGATGTTAATATAGGCCGCGACCGTGTGGCAGAACTTAGCCGTTATGCACAGTCAAAGGGCGTAAGTCTGCTGTTCTGGTATAACTCTAACGGAGCCGCCAACGACGCTCCGCAGACTCCGCGCAACTGCATGAACACTGCCGTGGCACGCGACAGGGAGATGAAATGGCTGAAGAGCATCGGCGCAAAGGGCATAAAGGTTGATTTCTTCGGAGGCGACAAGCAGGAAACGATGCGCCTTTATGAAGACATACTGAGCGATGCCAACCGCTACGGACTGCAAGTGATATTCCACGGATGCACCATTCCGCGCGGATGGGAGCGCATGTATCCTAATTATGTCGGCAGTGAGGCTGTTTTGGCTTCGGAGAATCTTTATTTCACACAGAGACATTGCGACCTTGAAGGCTTTGAACTCACCATGCACCCCTTCTCGCGCAACGCCATAGGAAGTATGGACTGGGGCGGAGTGATAATGAAGCACCGCCTTGGCCGTGGCACCGACGCGGGCAACTATCGCCGCACGACAGACGTGTTTGAGATGGCAACGGCCATCACCAATCAGGCAAGTGTGCAGTGTATAGCCGTTCAACCCGACAACATAGCCGAACTGCCGCAGTTTGAGAAAGACTTTCTTAAGGCTGTGCCCACTGCGTGGAACGAGACGCATTTTGTCGACGGATACCCGACAAAATATGTAGTAATGGCGCGCCGTCACGGCAACGATTGGTATGTAGGCGGACTCAACGGCACCGACAAGCCTATGACAATAAACATTAGTCTGCCGATGTTTGCCGGACAGAAGGTCAAGCTTTATACTGACAACAAGAAGAAAAAGGGCGAAGACATAGCATCGTCTGCACTTAAAACAGTAAAAGTTGACTCTAAAGGCATGCTGAAAGTAACCATGCAGCCGCTTGGAGGAATGGTTATAACAAAGTAAAAATAATGAATCTGCCATCGTGCTGTTTTAATGTGTCTGTCTCGATAATACCGGGACAGACATTTTTGTTTAACCAAAGTAGGGGTGTTGTGGGGCGGATCTTGTCAATTGTAATATAAAGACACATTTAAGTAGTGCAGAATAGGTTATCAAAAAATGATGTTGAAAGTTTGTTCAATTTACTTGAGTTAAGTAATTTATAGTTATCTTTGTGATAAAATTTAATACTTTGATTACATGGTGAAGATAACGGTTCAAAATACACAAATAAATGTTTTTCATTGGGAAGAACAAGATTATATATCACTTACAGATATGGCTTCAGCCAAAGATGGTGACAGCAGGTCGGCTGATATAATTAAAAATTGGATAAGAAATCGTTATACAATAGAATTTCTTGGAACATGGGAAATTATTCATAATCCAAATTTTAAAGTGGTCGAATTTGACCACTTTAGAAGAAACGCAGGTTTACCGTCTTTTGTACTTAGTGCTTCTGAATGGATAGAACGTACCAATGCCATCGGTATTGTTGTTAAAAAAGGACGTTATGGTGGAACGTATGCACATAAAGATGTCGCTTTTGAATTTGGTTCTGCTATTAGTGTTACTTTCAAACTTTATTTGATTGAAGAGTTTCAGCGATTGAAGGCAAACGAATTTAGTCAACTCGGATGGTCGGCTAAACGTGAGTTGTCCAAAATAAATTATCGTATACATACTGACGCCATAAAGCATAATCTTATTCCAAACGAAGTTACGCCTAAGCAGGCTAATGTTATTTATGCCAATGAGGCTGATGTGTTAAATGTGGCAATGTTTGGAATAACAGCAAAGCAATGGAGAGATGCTAATCCTGAATTGAATGGTAATATTCGTGACTATGCCACCGTAAATGAACTTATCTGCCTGTCAAATATGGAAAACCTGAATGCAGTGTTTATAGAGCAAGGTATTCCTCAAAATGAAAGGCTTATAAAACTTAACCAAATAGCCATTCACCAGATGAACATATTGGAAAGTGGTGATAATGGTGAGAGAAAATTATTGAAATAATTGAATAGTATGGTGTTGCCCAAATTGTAGCATTTGCTATTTTTAACTTCGCTTTTTGTGTTTCTGAGATTGGTTATAATCTTGTGAACAAGATGAAAATAATAGTGTAATCAGTATTAGGGTGAATATCAGAAATAAGTCCTCTTTCGTGAGTAAAATATTTATTATTATGTTTCTGAAATGATTTGGAAGACATAGAAAAGATGAAGGATAAGTTAGATATCCGGTAAAGTCGTAAAAAGCTGACAGACAAATGACATTACAATTATACTCGACATGTTGTCTGTCAGCTCACGTTATGCTACCTTTGCCGGCAGCTTGTTTCCGCTCTCATATACAGTTACGCATGCTTCGGGCATGCGCTCTTTCAGGCATATCGCGGCAAAGCATCCTGCTGCACCGCCGCCTATTATGGCAATCCTTGTTGTCATGATGGGCTTATGTCTTATTTTTCTTCTTTCTTATAAACAAATTTTTCTATGTCAACATATCCTCCGGGCTGTTTGGTGGCGTAGTTAAACAGGGCATATCTTGTGCCCATGAACAGGCGGCGGTAGTCGAATTTCATTTTAAATTCTCCGCCTATCGGGGTCCATTTCTTTCCGTCGGCGCTGTAGTAGAATGTGGCTATGTCGCGTCCCAGATTGAAGTCGCCGTCGATGCGAAGGAAAATCCTGTTGCCTGTTATGCTTATGCGTGCCTTCTCCTGCGTGTCAACACTGCTCACGAGATGTTCCTTCTGCGTAAGGTTCACCTGCGTTTGCGTTACAGTCAGCCATGTATTGCCGTTTTCCTTCTCTATTGTCATTATGCCCGAATGGCCGTTGAATGCTGCAAATCCGGCGCGGTCGCCGTCTCTCATGTTGCTGAATTCAATCTCTATATACGCGCTGCATTTTGGTCCCTCCATGCGCTGCGACAGCGTGTTGGGTGCCATATACAGGTTGTCAACCACACGGCAGGTTTTCAAACGCAGATGTCCGTCGGCCACTTTCCAGAAGTCGTTAGCCGGATTATGGTTCCATTGCCAGTGCTTGAGGTCGAGCGTGTCGCCGTTGAAGTCGTCGCTCACCACAATGTCAATATCCTTATAGCCCTGCACAGGCTTGTTCATCGTCAGAGGCACCTTGCCGTTTATGTCGCCCAGCATGGGCCATCCGTCGGTCCAGCGGCACGGCATGAGCAGCGGCACACGGCCTACGGCTCCGCGGTCCTGGAATATGAAGCCATACCAGTTGCCGTGTCCGTCGTCAACGATGGTGCCCTGTCCGGCATAGGGGAAGCCGGAAAAGTTGTCTTCAAGTATCACCTTCTTCTCATAAGGTCCGGTTATCTTGTCGGCACGGTAGCACAGCTGTCGGCGCGGCTTGTCCTTCGGCCATGAAATCATGAGCAGATAATAGCGTCCGTCGTGCTTTATCACGCGACTGCCTTCGAGCAGATTGTTCTCCTCTTCGTCGCGCACGTTGAGCGTGATGTCCACGCCGCCCTCCTTCTTGGCCGTAAGGTCGGCGTTGAGTTCGGTCAGTTTGCCTGTTCCGCTGAACACATACACACGCCCGTCATCGTCGAAGAACAGCGATGCGTCGTGAAAGTGGGGCAGGCGAGAGTGCAGCGTCCATCCCTTGCGCGGGTCTTTCGTTGTGTAGACAAATGAGCGGAACGGCTCGTCGTTGGGCGAGAACAGGGCATAGAATGTACCGTTGTGGTATCTTATCGACGTGGCCCATTGTCCGCGTCCGTAAACAGTTCCGCCTTGCATATTATATTTTGGCGTTTCGTCGAGCCTGTCGAAGAGATAGCTCACCGTCTCCCAATTTACAAGATTCTTAGAGTGCATTATCGGTGCGCCCGGCATGAGATGCATTGTGGTTGTTACGAGCCAGAAGTCGTCGCCCGTGCGTATCACGTCAGGGTCGGGCATATCTGCCCACACAACAGGATTCTTGAACGTCTCTTGCGCATAGGCCATGGTGGCTGCAAGAATTATGGTCAGTGTTATAAATAGTTTTTTCATGGCATTTATCTTTTTCCGGTTTGTAATATTATGTCTTGTCAGGTATATTGTTTCCTTTTCTTTAGCGTCAGCATGGCTGAAATGCCATATAGAGCAGATGCTGATGTTATGTTACTGCAAAGTTACAAATTAAATTTTACATTATAGCCGTTAATGTCTTTATTATGTTTCAATGTGTTGCATTGCGTGAAACTGATGTTTCTTTTTGGCTCTTTCGGTAAAAAATATATGCCTTTAATCTTGTGTAACATTGATAAAAATGTGTGGACGTACCCAAGGTGCGTCCACATAAAGGCATTGTTGTTTATATATAATTGGATGGTGGACGCACCTGGGGTACGTCCCTACGTTCTTGATAGTTATTATTGATAATAAACAAAAAAGAAGGGGCGGGCAAAAATACTTACCCGTCCCCTTTTGATGTGGGAGATGTTCTGTGAAAACATCCTTTTTATATTAGGTTATGACTACCAGTCATGCATTAGTTACGGAACACAAGTCCTGCGCCGTTAGCGTCGATGATAATCGGCTTCTCACGGCTAACCTCCTCAGCAAGAAGCTTCTTAGAGAGGTCGTTGAGCACATAGTCTTGTATTGCTCTCTTAACAGGACGCGCACCAAACTCAGGATCGTAACCTGCGTCGGCAAGCCAGTTGATGGCTGCGTCGGTGTATTCGAGTGTGAAGCCCTGCGGCTCAAGCATCTTCTTGACTGCGTTCATCTGCAACTTAACCACTCCTGCAATCTGCTCTTTAGTCAGCGGCAGGAACATTATTATGTCGTCGATACGGTTGAGGAACTCAGGACGTATGGTCTTCTTCAGCATCGTCATAAGCTGGTTGTTGAGCAGCGACTGCTCGTTGCTGTCGAGTTTTCCGCCGTGTTTCTCCAAGTCTTCACGTATCAACTGGCTTCCCAGGTTAGAAGTCATGATGATGATAGTGTTCTTGAAGTTTACGGTACGTCCCTTGTTATCGGTCAGACGACCGTCGTCGAGCACCTGAAGCAGGATGTTGAACACATCCGGGTGAGCCTTCTCTATCTCATCGAAGAGCACAACCGAATAAGGTTTACGCCTTACTGCCTCGGTGAGCTGTCCGCCCTCGTCGTAGCCAACGTATCCAGGAGGCGCTCCGATAAGACGGCTGACGCTGAACTTTTCCTGATACTCACTCATATCTATTCGCGTCATCATGGTCTCGTCGTTGAACAGATATTCGGCCAAGGCCTTTGCAAGTTCTGTCTTACCTACACCGGTAGTACCGAGGAAGATGAACGAAGCTATTGGGCGCTTCGGGTCTTGCAGTCCGGCACGGCTACGGCGAACGGCGTCGCTCACTGCCGTTATGGCCTCTTCCTGACCTATTACACGCTTGTGCAATTCCTCCTCAAGGTGCAACAGCTTCTCGCGCTCGCTCTGCATCATTCGCGTTACAGGTATTCCTGTCCAACGGCTTACCACCTCAGCTATATCGTCGGCAGTAACTTCCTCGCGAACCATTGCAGCTCCGCCTTGAGTGTTGCGCAGCTGAGCCTGAATGTTCTTGATGTCGTCTTCAAGTTTCTTCAAGCTGCTGTAGCGGATTTCTGCCACACGCTCATAGTTGCCTTCACGCTCGGCGCGCTCAGCTTCAAACTTGAGCTGCTCAATCTGCTGCTTGTCCTGCTGAATCTTGTTGACGAGAGCCTTCTCGCTTTCCCATTTAGCACGGAACACCTTTTCCTGATCTTTCAGTTCGGCAATCTCTTTGTCGAGCTGTTCAATCTTCGGCTGGTCGTTCTCACGCTTAATGGCCTCGCGCTCAATCTCGAGCTGTTTCAGCTTACGGGTAATCTCGTCAAGCTCCTCAGGCACAGAGTCGCGCTCCATTCTCAGCTTAGCCGCAGCCTCGTCCATAAGGTCGATGGCCTTATCAGGCAAGAAACGGTCGCTGATGTAACGCTCCGACAGTTTGACGGCTGCAATACAGGCATCATCCTGAATACGCACCTTATGGTGATTCTCGTAGCGTTCCTTCAGACCACGCAGTATGCTTATTGCGCTAAGCTCGTCAGGCTCGTCAACCATGACGGTCTGGAATCTCCTTTCAAGAGCCTTGTCCTTCTCAAAATACTTCTGATATTCGTTGAGTGTCGTGGCACCTATGCTGCGCAGCTCACCACGCGCAAGCGCAGGTTTCAGTATGTTGGCGGCATCCATTGCGCCTTCACCTCCGCCGGCACCAACCAGTGTGTGAATCTCATCTATGAACAGGATGATACGACCGTTACTGTTGGTAACCTCTTTGATGACGCTCTTCAGACGCTCCTCAAACTCTCCTTTATATTTAGCTCCGGCAACCAGCGCACCCATGTCGAGCGAGTAGAGCTGCTTGTCTTTCAGGTTCTCAGGCACATCGCCGCGGACTATACGTTCAGCCAGTCCTTCAACGATGGCTGTCTTACCGGTTCCCGGCTCACCTATAAGTATAGGGTTGTTCTTTGTACGGCGTGACAGAATCTGAAGTACACGACGAATTTCCTCGTCACGGCCAATCACAGGGTCGAGTTTGCCCTGACGTGCCTCCTCAACCAGGTTCTTGGCATATTTTTCCAGACTCTGATAGTTTTCGTCTGCCGACTGCGACTGCACCTTCTGTCCCTGACGCAGCTCGTTTATAGCCGCGCGCATTTCCTTTTCGGTGCAACCTGCGTCTTTCATTATGCGGCTTGCCGTAGAGTTAACTTCGAGCAATGCCAGCATTACAGGTTCAACGCTGATAAACTCATCACCCATCTTTTGCGAGATGTCTACGGCTTTCTGAAGCACGCTGTTGCTCTCGTTGCTGAGATAAGGCTGTCCGCCCTGAACCCTTGGCAAGCGGCTAATCTCACGGTCAACCACAGTCTCAATCTGCATTGCGTTGACGCCAAGCTTCTGGAACAAGAAGTTGGTAACGTCTTTCGCTTTGTTCATCAAGCCCTTGAGCAGATGAACCGGCTCAATCGACTGCTGCCCTGAGCGTTGTGCGGTGTTTACTGCCTCCTGCACAGCCTCTTGCGCTTTGATTGTGAATTTGTCGAATGTCATATATTGTTGTCTCCTTTCTTTTTTCTTATTTTGTTATTCCTGAATCCAATCTTTTTACGATTGTCTGCTATCAGAGAATCAAAATACATGCCCAAGGCCTTAATCTGACATTTTGTCTTAAATATATGACAATCTTTCAGTATGCTTTATGCCCGACTGCTGTACACACATTTTATATATATGGCGGCCTTTGCCATATTTAGCATATTGCCGTTAATTAAGGCTTTAGCATTACACATTGATTTCTGTTGAGGCTCTCATACTGAAGTATTTGAAATTTAAAATCATTTGGCCGTGAAAATGCCCTGAAAACGTGTGCAAACGTAAGTTGCAGTCTTACATGTATTTATGAATATGTATTATGGAGTGTGCAATCTTTTTTGTCCTAATTCGGACAAAATCGCTATTATTTCAATAAAAAAACAGGTCGGTTTTTAGGCTATAAGCTGTCTGTTTTCGTGTCAAAAGTGGCCGAGTTGTTTTATAAAAGCATGCCTTTTACGTAGAGATGTAAATATTCTTTATTATGTGAAGGCGCAAATGCCGTCTGAATTTTCTATTTTGTCTGATAATCATGACAAAACTAAAGTGACATAATGATGCTGCTTTTGACGAATATACTTTCATGTTGCCTGCTGCTGTATGTGCGCTTTTTGCTTGTTTGGTCGTATATGTAAGTTGGCTTTGGATAAATAAAAAACGCAGAAGTTATCAACAGGTAATATATAATCTGTTGATAACTTCTGCGTGAATGTAAGTTTCTGTATATGTCAGAAGCGCACCGTTATGCCGATGCTTGGTAGCAGCGTGCCGCTGTCCTGACTGATATATTTCATTTTATAGCGCTGTTCGCTTATTGGAGCGTCAGGATTTTCAATTTCGCCTGTACTCATCAGTACGTCGGGCTGGCTCAGAACGCTCTTTGTTATATTCTGTATGTCGAGATAGAAACCGAGCATCCAGCCCTTGAAATAATAGTTCTTGTCTACGCGGATGTCAAGTTGGGCAAAGGCGTTAAGGCGGCCGGTGTTATATTTTGAATAGTCGTAATAGGGGCGTCCCTGCGCGTCTCATGCCTCCACGAGCGACGACTTGTCCACGTCATAAGGCGTGTATGGGCTGCCGCCTATCGCGCTAAGCTTGGCTCCTATGCTCCAGTGGCGCGGCAGTTCGTAAGTTGCGCTCACGTTCGCTATGAAGCGGTTGTCCCATGCCGAGTTGATATATTGTGCGTCAGAGTTGTTCTTGTATTGACTTTTGAATAATGTGAATGATGCCATTGATACAAGCTTGCCCGGAATCTGCCAGCGCATAGACGCTTTAAGTCCGTAAGCCCTTCCCTTGGCAGACGAAACGAGAAGTTCGTTGCCAACTACGCCATAGTCGTTGCCCTTGCATGCCAAAGGAATATTGTCGGCAACAGAGAGCGGAATATTTGTGTAATACTTGTAAAATCCTTCCAGGCTTACTGTTATCTGCTTGCCCGGTGCCCATTCAATGCCCAATGCGGTATTTTTTACTTGCATGTATTTGAGCGACTTGTTGGCCATTTGCCCTTGCTCGTCCTTATATCCGAGTGCGGTGTATGGCGGCAGCTGGTGATAGATGCCTGCACCGATGTTGACTGCCCACGACGGCAGAAACTTGTAAGACAATGATACGGTGGGTGAGATATGCTCCCAGAAGCGCGCAGTCTGGTCAGAATAAGAACATCCGTCGAAGCGCAGCCCCATATTTGCCGTAAGTTTTCCGTCTTCACTTGTGTAGCGTGCCGAGCCGTAGGCGGCCCATCCTGCAAAGCTTATGTCGGTTGCGTATTTTGATAAAGAACTTTCGTTGTGGTAAACCCTTTGATATGTGTGGTCGTTGTAGAAGGCATACCATGCTTCAACGCCCTCGCGCCATGTCCAACGGTCGTTGTATGTGCGGTTTTCGGCTCTCAGCGACAACTTTTGTTCGCGAGAACTTAGGTCGAGCGTAAGGTTTTCGGGAGCAGAATCGTCGTTGTTGCGGTATTTAATATTCTGATTGCCGAGATAGTTATAGCCGAGCGAAACCGTTGTTATGTTCTTTCCTGCATAATGACGGTAAGATGCTCCGAGCGTAAACGTCTGTTGAGTTATACGTGGCAGATAGCTCAGCATGTATTCGGCGTCCTCTCCTTTCTGGTCGGTGTTGAGTTTCATGTTGTCGATGCCTGTAAGCCCAAGGAAAGTTATCTCGTCTTTCTTGCTCAGTTTGGTTTTTATCTTAAACTGTCCGTCAATGTAGTTGGGCAGGAATGGCAGTCCGATCATCTTGAAGAGCAGTTGCAGATACGACTGACGTATTGAGAACAGGTAGGTGGTCTTGCTTCCGAAGTGGCCCATGCCGCTGAGCGACACTTCTGATGCGCCGAGAGTGGCCTTGAAAGAGTTTTCGTCGGTGTTGCCGTCGAGCAGACTTATGTCCATCACCGAACTCAATGCGCCGCCGCGGTCAGACGGAAACGCGCCTGTATAGAACTGCACTTCACGTATAAGGTCGGCGTTTAGTATGCTCACCGGACCGCCCGACGCACCCTGAGTGGCAAAGTGATTGATGTTAGGAATCTCTATTCCGTCCATGAAGAATTTGTTTTCCGACGGTGAACCGCCCCTTACGATGAGGTCGTTGCGATAGCCGATGGGCGAGAACGACACGCCCGGCACCGACCTTACAATGCGCGATATGTCGCGGTTGCCGCCCGGACTCTTCTCTATCTCGCCTAGTCCTATTATCTGCATGCTCACGGGACTTGGCTTTACGCGCCTTATCACGGGTACGCTCACCGTAACTTCGTTAAGATGCTTTGCGTCTTCGGCGAGTTCAATCTCTATCGTAGGCATCTTTGCCGACACGAAATATTCGGCAGACAGCACACTCTTGTATCCTATGCACGAAACGTACAGCCGGCATATACCCGGATCTACGCCGCTTATTACAAACACGCCTGTTGTGTCGGTTGCCGCTCCGACGCCCTTGAGACCTTGAACCGATACGCTTGCGCCTATTACAGGCTCGCGCGAAAGTCGGTCAACCACGCGTCCGCGCACGGTAAACTTCTCTGATTGGGCCTGTGTCGCTATTGCCGTCAACAGGCATGCTATGGTGAAAATTATGCGTCGTAAAGAATGATTCATATTGAGTAATTATAATTATGTCGTTGTATAAGATTCAGATGCGGCTGCAATTGCAATCTTAAAAATCATATTCCGCACACTGATAAAAATAAATTAACGGACAAATGCCTATGCCGATGACATAACGCTTTTGTCCGTTAATGTTGATAGCCGCAACAATTCCAGTTTTTCTGCTGTATCATGCTGTCGTTGTATGCGGCCATATTCAGAATTGTTTTTATTTCATCTTGTCGAAACCTTCGCCGAACACTCCGTGGCAGAATGTCTGTGAAACCATGGCGTTGGGGTCGATTTCTTTTATATAATGGAATATGTCCTGAGATTCATGTTTCCTTGCAAGTACGATAAGTATGTCGACTTCTTTCTTTGAATACCATCCTTTGCCTTCTACTACGGTTACGCCTCTGTGTGCATTTTGATTAATCACGTCGGCTATTTTTGCATAGTCCTTTGAAATGATGATAAACTGAACGGTCTGACGCGAGCCGTTTATCACATAGTCGCACACGTAGCTTGCAATAAGAGTGAAGGCAATACCATAGACGATAGTCTCGGCACTGTGGAACAACAGATAAGACGAACTGATGATGGTTATGTCGATAAACTGCATGGCACGTCCGAAACTCAGACTGAAATATTTGTTCAGCAGGGCAATGATAATATCTGTGCCTCCCGTTGAACCGTTGTGCGAGAATACAAGACCCAGACCGGCTCCGGCCATCGCACCTCCGATTAACACATGCATAAACTTATCTTCACCGGCGGTGATTATAGGATAGGCCTGAAACAAGGGCTGAAGTACTCCGACAAATACTGACATGATGGACACGCCGATGATGGTCCTGACAATAAACTGCCTGGTGAGCGCCTTGCAGGCGATGATAAGCATAAGCACATTAAGCACCCAAATGGAAACACCGGCAGGGAATCCGAAGGCATAGAACAGCAATGCTGATATACCGGCAACGCCGCCCATCACCACCTGTTCGGGAAGGATAAAGGCCGTGTATCCAAATGAATAAAGTAATATTCCAAAGGTCAGAAAGAACAAGTCTTTATAAAAAGAATTCTTTGCTTTGGGTTTGGCCACGCTGTTTATATTATTCATAGCAAATATGGTTTAAAATGTTTTTTCGAGATAATGTTGTTTAATGTATTGCGGATGGTCATTGTCACCCTTTATTCCGCATGGTTAGCGATATGCAAAGATAGTTTAATTTTATAAAGTCGCAAAGAAATATCGGCTAAATGATATTGAGTTTTTGTTTTATATGTGGTAATTGATGTTCTGTGCGCCTTGCAACTGACATTGATTGTATCTTGCATATTGTTGTCGTTATTATGTCCTTGTTATAAATTATGTTGCATAAAAGATGAAAATGTTAAGCTGTTGCACATGATATTTATTAAATGATTTACTTAATCATAATGTCCTGCAGTCAGCTTATTGCTGCTTTATGTTTCTTCTGAACTGCTGTGGCGTCTGCCCGGTGCGCAGTTTGAAGTAGCGGCAGAAGAATGATTCGTCGCTGAAGTTGAAGTCCCACGACAGCTGCTTTACGCTTTTCTCGCTTGTGCGCAACTGCAGTTTTATCTGTGTCGTTACATATTGGTCGATGATGTTCTTTGTTGTATATCCCGTCATTTGTCTGACGATGGTGTTTAGATATTTGGATGTGATGTTCAGACGGTCGGAATAAAACACCACATCATGCGATTTCATGTAGTTTCGTTCAAGGTCTTCCATGAACATATTGAACAGTTCGTTGGTGCGGCGCGATCCTTTGCCCTCAGGCTCCTCGTGCCTGTGGCGCACCATCCAGTCATAAAATCCAAGAAAGAAGGCTTTTAGCTGATACAGTACAAGCTGGTCGAGGCACATGCATTCGGTCTGTTGAAAATACAGTCGCAACAGACTGAACATATTTTCTATTATCAGCGTAACCACCTGTTTGTCAGTTCTGCATCTGTCTTTGCGCAACAGTGAGTAGACGGTTTGCTCCAGTTGCAGACTCGCTTCCCTTAACAGTATCTTGTCGTAGCGTAGCATTTCCACAGCAAAGTCGTCAGACACATCATGGAGCATCACCACATCGTTTGGAAAAAGCGTTATCACGGCATCCTGTTTCAGATGCCAGTCCTTAAAGTCGATGCGCATTGACGCAGTGCCGCCTTTACATAATATTATTGCACCATAGTCAATGGCGTTCGATTCCCCTTCAAGTTCTTTCAGCGCTGTGGTGCAGAGCTGTGCCTTTTCAGATGCAAATGTTTCAAACTTCATGCTCTTAAATATACCGTTATTTATATGTTCAAAAATATATAAATCTCCGTTTTTGTCTGCAAATATCGCTATAAAGAGTGACAAAACACTGCTTTTGTTCCGAAAAGTCCCATTTCTCGCGAAAAAATTAAAATCGTTTAGTTGTTAAATAGTCCTAACTTTGCACCCGATTTCAGATATGTATCAGGATTAATAAACATTAAGCGAAATATAAAAAAGTGATGATTAGATCTAAATTTGTTTATGCCGTATTGTCCGGCGCGCTGCTTTTTTCTTCAACAGAAGCATTGGCACAGACACAGCGCGCAATGACGGTAAGCGAGTTGTTTTCTCTTGTTGAGACGGGCAGCAGACAGTTGCGCGCCCAGAAGTCGGAAGTTGACGTGGCACATCATGCCATTTCTGAGGCAAAGAGTCAGCGTCTGCCCGACATCAACGCATCGCTGTCGGTAAGCTACAATGGTAACGTGCTTATGACCGACCGCGATTTCAGCAATGCCAAAGGCATCACCCAACCGCATTTCGGCAACAGTTTTGCGCTCGAGGCTCAGCAGGTGCTTTATGCAGGAGGTGCCGTCAACACAGGCATACGCCTTGCCGAACTTCAGAAAGAACAGGCAGAGACAGGCGTTGCCCTCAGCCGCAGTCAGCAGCGTTTCATGGCTCTCGGCCAGTATCTCGACTTGGTTAAGCTGTCAAACGGAATGAAAGTTTATAACAGCAACATCGCGCTGACCGAAAAACTTATTGCCGATATAAAGGCAAAACACGAAGAGGGTGTGGCACTTCGCAATGACGTTACACGATATGAACTGCAGATGGAGTCGCTCAAACTCGGACTGCGCAAGTTGCAGGATCAGCGCAGCGTGCTTAACCATCAGCTCTGTAACACCCTCGGACTTACTTCGGATGTTGTAATCATGCCCGACACAACAGAACTTAAGACAGCCGCTGACGACGGCAACGAGGCCGACTGGCAGAGCCGTGCGTCAGTTTCGTCACCTATGCTTCGCCAGTCGAAACTCGGTATAGAGATGGCTCAGCAGCAGCTGCGCATGGCAAAGAGCGACCTTATGCCTAAAGTCGTGGTGTTTGCAACCGACAATTTCAGCGGTCCGTTCACATACGACCTGCCGCCTATTGACAACAACTTCAACATCTGGTATGTTGGTATCGGAATTAAATATTCGCTCAGCTCGCTGTTCAAGGGCAACAAGACGGTGCGCAAAGCTAAGGCACAGATTGTGCAGAGCAACGAGAATCATGCCGTAACCGCAGAGAGTGTTGACAACCAGATGCAGCAGGCATACACACTTTACCGCCAGTCGTTTGTCGAACTGCGCACACAGCAGAAGAGCGTAGAACTTGCAACTCAGAACTATCAGGTGGTCAGCGACCGCTATCTTAGTCAGATGGCGCTGATAACTGATATGGTTGACGCGTCGAACATAAAGCTTAACGCCGAACTTCAGGAGGTTGACGCACGCATCGGCACTATCTACGCATACTATAAAATGAAATACATTGCAGGCGAAATCTGATTAAACACTTATCCTAAAAATATAAAACAACAATATCGTCAGCACCGCAATTTATTTGCGCAAAGCATGTTGCGGGGCTGTAGGAATAAATAAAAACATACATAAAAAATGAACAACAAGAAACTTATAAAAAGAATATATAACGTGGTAATCGTGCTGCTGCTCATCGGAGCAATAGCGTATGTAGTAACACGCTTTGTACATCCGGCAAACACAGAATATACTGACGACGCACAGGTGCAGCGCCACATAACACCGATAAACACCCGTGTGCAGGGATTTATCAAGGAGATACGCTTTGAGGAGTATCAGCACGTGAAGAAGGGTGACACGCTCGTTATCATCGAAGATGCCGAATATCGTCTTCAGCTTGCTCAGGCTGAGGCCAACTATCGCGGCTCACGTTCGGGCTCTTCTGCCATATCAGCCGGAATGAACACCACGACGAGCAACGTGAGAGTGGCTTCTGCAGGCATAGAGGAGGCTAAAGCCGACATGGACAACGCCCGCCGCGACTATGAGCGCTATGCTTCATTGCTGAAGAAAGACGCTGTTACCCGACAGCAGTATGACAACGCGCTGACAAGATATAAGGCTGCGAAGGCGCGTTATGAGCAGGCAAGCGCAAGTCGCCGTTCAACATCGCTCGTAAAGAACGAGCAGGCTCACCGTCTGAGTCAGAACACTGCAGGTGTAAGCGTTGCCGAGGCTGCCGTAAATCTTGCCCGTCTGAACCTTTCATATACAGTTATCGTGGCTACATGCGACGGTGTTATGGGCCGCAAGGACATTCATGTAGGTCAGCTTGTTCAGCCTGGACAGATGCTTGCGCGCATTGTTGATGATGATCAGGTATGGGTTATTGCCAACTATCGTGAAACACAGCTGAAGAATATCTCTGTAGGCGACCCCGTAGAGTTTACGGCCGATGCCATTCCGGGCGTTACATATAAAGGTGTGGTAGAGTCGTTCAGCCCTGCCACAGGCTCAGCTTATTCTATGGTTCCTGCCGACAATGCCACAGGCAACTTCGTTAAGGTTGAGCAGCGCGTGCCGGTGCGTATAGCCATTGTAGGAAAGAACAGTGCCGCCGACCTGAAGAAACTTCTTGCCGGACTGAATGTTGAAACATTGGTAATGTATAAGTAATATGCCGCCGATTCCTACAGGACCATTCACGATGCCGATGATGAACGGCTTCGTGCCCAAGAAAATACAGCCATGGATATATGTCCTCTTCGCCTTCCTGTTTCAGTTGGCGGGAGGCATGTATGCCGGGGCCATGCCTCATGTCATGGGCGATATATGCATCATGCGTGAGGATGTTACAATGATTGTGCTGTGCGGCGTTATAGGCGTTAATATGCCTTTCCCGTTCCTTTTCCGTTTCAAGTTCAGGTTCACCAACCGCCAGCTGCTCATCACGGTAGCTCTCGTTATAGCCGCATGCAACTGGCTGTGCATGCACACCGAGTCGGTGCCCGTGTTGTGCCTCCTCTCTTATATCGCAGGCTTCTTTAAGCTATGCGGAACGTTCGAGTGTATGTCTAACATTCAGTTGTGGATGACGTCAAAGCGCGACTTCACCATATTCTTCCCATTGCTCTATTGCATCGTGTTGGGTGATATGAGTCTGTCGCCGTGGATAACCGTACAGCTCACATATATATTCCAAAGCTGGTATGCCATGCACTGGGCTATGATTGGAGCAATGCTTCTCATTGTGCTTTTGGTGTATGTGCTCACTCACGACTTCCGCTTCATGAAGCCGCTGCCGCTGATAAGTCTCGACTGGCTTGGATGTTTCCTTTGGTCAATACTCCTTGTCGAGATTGTGTTCTTGTTTAATTACGGAGAGTTCTACAACTGGTGGGACGGCCGTCCGTTCCGTGTGGTTACGTTCATGGTGCCCGTAACGTTCTATTTTGCGCTGCAGCGCATGCGCCACATACGCCACCCATATATAGCTCCCGAAGCGTGGCTCTATAAGCGACTGCTGCCTCTGCTTGCAGTGTTTGCGCTGGTTGAGCTTATCAATTCGACTCCAAAGATATTGCAGAACACGTTTACGTCGGGCGTTCTTCATTTTGGCGCAATATCCACGTCAGTGTTCTATCTTGTCGAGTGGGTGGGCCCTATATGCGGATGTATGTTTGTGATGTTCTGGATTAAGGTGCTGAAGCAGAAGTTCACCCGTCTGCTAACCGTGGGACTTATAGCCCTGCTGGCTTATGAGGTGCAGATGTATCTTATGATAACGCCCGGTCTTGACATCGCGAGCTTCTATCTTCCTATATTTTGCAGAACCTTCGGCGTGTCGATATTCTTCACGGCGCTGACCATATATCTTGAGGAGCTTATGCCGTTTCAGCATTTCTTCATGGGACTTACCATGGCAGGATTTATCCGCAACGGTGTTGTCGACACAATATGTTCGGGCATATACAGTTTCTCGCTCAGGCATCACATCGCCGAAAACTTTGCGCGCGCCATGCCTTATGATGCCACGCAGGTTATACTTGTCAGCTTGAAACAGCTGTTCGGCGTTACATGTATTATAGCTACAGTTGTGCTGCTCATCTTCCTTGTATGGGACATTCAGCCCGTAAGAGAAACTCTGAAGAAGATGCCTTACTGGAGCGTTGTTGGGCGATTGATACGCAGACAGATGTCTTCGGGCAAATAGGAAAGTGCCTCATAGGTAACCATAATGATAAAAAGCGGCGGCAGTGCGCTGAATATTCGGGAAAAATGTGTATGTTTGCAGAAAATAGTTACACGCTTATGTTTACTACTACCGAATTTATTCTGCGTATTGCCGTCGCCGGCGTTCTTGGCGCTGCTGTCGGCTTGGAGCGTGAACTGCGTGCCAAGGAAGCCGGTACGCGTACACATTTTCTTGTGTCTATGGGATCGGCCCTTTTCACCATCCTTTCGCAATACGGCTTCAACGAGTCACTGAAGCTCTACGAATCGCTTGCCTCTTTCGACCCTTCGCGTATAGCGGCGCAGGTGGTTACAGGTATCGGTTTTATTGGTGCCGGCACCATAATATTTCAGAAGCACGTTGTCAAGGGACTAACCACGGCTGCCGGTCTTTGGGTAACAGCCGCCATCGGCATGACCGCCGCCACCGGACTTTATGCCCTCGCCATTGGCAGCACGGTGCTTGTGTTGTGCTGTCTTGAGCTGTTTACCTACGTGATACGCCGTTTCGGAATGAAAAAGATTGTTGTTACGTTTTCCACGCATAGCCATGAAAATGTACGGCAGTTGCTCAGCGAACTGCAGGCTGAAGGCATTGATTTTGACAATTACGAGATGAAACAAAACGTAATAGACGGCGAACGGCAGTATGAGGTTACGCTCGAACTGAAACTCCGCCGCAGAAATTACCGTAGCCGGATATTCGATTTTGTGAAGGAGTTTAATGGAGTAAGTATCGAACTTATAGAATAGCCGGCAAGATGCTGCTTATGGCGGTTATCTGTTTTTAATCATAAAGGACAGTCAGAAGCTGTCCTTTTTTTATTGCATAATTAAACTTAGGCAGAATATTAACTACGAATATTAGTTAAATGGCGCGGACTTAGTGTTAACAGACTAAGTCTTTTAGTTAAATATGCAGTCGTTTAACTTTTATTAATGCTATTGTTGTTGTGATAACTAATATATTTAGTTCCTTTGTTACGGCCAATGGGCATAAAGATATTAAATCATTGACCAGCATTATTGTTGATTTAGAAAGACAAAAACATAACGAATTATGAATATACGGACAATATTAGTAGCCATATTGTTGGCTTTAGGCATTACTGAAATCAAGGCACAGCAAACCCATGTTATCGAACCGGCTGTTATGGAAGTAAACTATCACGTTATTTTTGGGCATAATTATGACGATTATGCACTTAGGATAGGAAAGAACGTAAGCCAGTTTTTCAGTTATAACAAACTTAGGTTTGATTCTCTCAGCAACAGCGATGAGGCGTCGTCAATGATTATTGTTAACGAGATGTTAGAGAAATCAAAAAAATTGAATGAAAACAAGGATGTGCCTATAGTAGAAAGTCCGGGTTACGGAGATTATCTCTACACCGGCTTGTGTAAAGACAGCATAAGCGTCTATTGCCAGATAATGTTCAATAACTTCCGTATAGTTGAGCCAAATCCTGTGCTTAACTGGAATATATGTGAAGACAGCACTCGCCAGATTATGGGATTCACCTGCCATCTTGCCACTGTGAATTTCCGTGGCAGATTGTGGAAGGCATGGTATACCGAAGAAATTCCTGTTATGCAAGGCCCTTGGAAACTGCACGGTCTGCCGGGCCTGATACTATGTGCCGAGGTCGACGGCTTCGTAAGCTTTACGGCTGTGGGCATCAAGACCGATAACGTTACTCCTGTAACCTTTTATAACTTCTGGAGAGAAAAGTTCGAAGACATAGAACGCACGAAATACTTGAAGAAAATGAAGACATCTTATCCTAAGGGTACAAAAATAAATGTTTTAGAGTTGGAATGAAACATTGTATACTCTTTTTCTTTTTAATCCTTTGCTCCATATCAGTTGAGGCTCAGGTAGATGTCAGCGGCACTGTGACCGACGCTGAAGGTAAGCCATTGCCAAACATCATAATAAAGAATGTGGATGCAGTGACCAAAAAGATGAATGGCTACACCACTACTGACGATAAAGGGTGGTGGAGCATAAAGGCTAAGGCAGGTTCGGTGCTTCAGTTTTCGGCTATAGGCTTCAAGAAGCATGAACTTACCGTAAAGGTCGGCATGGGCGAGCAGCATGTAGTGCTTGAAGACAATGCCGTGGCACTGAAAGAAATCACCGTTAAGGCCGCTCCCGTACATATTTCAGGCGACACAATAAAGTATCTGCTGTCGACATTTGCCAAACCCGAAGACCGCACACTGGCAGACGTATTGACGCGCGTGCCCGGTTTTGAGGTGAACAAGGACAACGGGCAGATATCCTATGAGGGCAAGAACATCAGCAATTTCTATATAGAAGGAATGGATCTGATGGGCGGAAAGTATGGTGTGGCCACCAAGTCGCTGCCGCAGCAGGATGTGGCTTCGGTTGAGGTGATGAAGCACCACCAGCCAATCCGTGTGCTCGACGACTTTACATATTCAGACGAGAGTGCCATAAACATAAAGATGAAGAAGGGTGCGCACGAACACTGGACGGGAACGTTCAACGGCGGGGGCGGCTTTGGCGGTTATGGCGGACTGTGGAATATTGAAACTTTTGCCATGCGCCTGAAGTCAAACTGGCAGACGCTTATCACATATAAGACAAATAACACGGGTAACGATATTCTGAGTGAAACCAAGCCGTTGTTCTCTTTCGGTGAGCTTGACAACAAACTGAAGCCGCTGATAGAACTGCCTGCGCCTTCTGCGGAAAAACTGAAACAGCGCTCGCTCTTTAACCGCACTCATGCAGCTACCGTAAACACGCTGGTCAGGCTGACTGACAACTCGCAGATGAATGTGCAGGTAACGTATGTTCACGACCGTCAGGAAGCTTATGCACGGCGCACGTCGGAGTATTTTGTAAATACAGGCAACCGTGTCATTGACAACACAAAGCAATATATGGAGAAGACCGACAGGCTGGGGGCCAAGCTGAAATACGAGAACAACAGCGGCAGGCAATATGTAAAGAACGAACTGTCGGGCGACTTTAATTGGGACCGCCAGTGGCTTACGGAGCAGGGCACCAGTCCCCACGACATGGAGGGGCGCTTGCCCGAATATACACTGAAAGACAACTTTATGTATGTGCGCCGTCTTGGCAGCAAACTGATTACGGTGGAGTCGAAGAACATAATGCAGGTGCGTCCAAACGGACTTGATGTGGACGACATGCAGCAGGACATAAACCAGCACTATTATGAAACCGACACACATCTTACGGGCAGTTTCCGTCTTGGCAAGTTTATCGTTTCCGGCAATGCTGGCGTCAACGCAGCTTACTATGATTTCTCGTCACATCTTAAAGGCCTTTCCGACAGCCTCGGCCTGTATGCCGGCAGCAGCCGCTTTTCGCTGTTCCGCGTATATGCCACGCCGTGTATAGAATATAAGCAACTTACAGATTTTGATTTTCGTCTTACCGGCGAGGTGTCTTACAGCCGTTACAGCTATTCTTTTGACAACGGATATTCGCGTGTGCTGTTCTCGCCCGAGTTGAGCGTAAGCTGGCGCGTGTCGCCGCGCTGGCGTCTGCGTGTCAATGCCGGTATCAGCAGTGACGAGGTTGACGTCAATCAGTTTTATCCCACTATGGTGTTGCAGGACTATCAGTATATCAGCCGCGGCTTTGCCGACTATCGTGTGGGACGTGCCAAAAGCGTAGGACTTGGCTCAATTTATAGTAATGCAATCAACGGCACACATTTCATCCTTAATGTCAACAGGATTTACGGCTCCACGCCATACACCACATCACAGGAATATTCAGGTGAGTATATTATCCTTTCGCTGCAGCCGCAGCAGACTAAATATGACTCATGGATGGTTATGATGATGGTGTCGCAGGGCATCAGTTTCATAAAAAGCACGCTGAGAGTTAGGGCACTGTACAATGCCAGAAACTCAGACATAATGCAGAACGGCGAACGGATGCCTTTCGACACAAAGATACTTAACCTTACGGCAGGACTTGTTACATCGGTTATCCCTACTGTAGATTTAAGTTACAACTTGTCTTTCATGTGCAACAACATGGATATGTCTGGCCTCGGCTCATCGTCGACAATTAATAGCTGGAAACATGAGGCAAAGGTATATGTGCCGGTGTTTAAGATGATTGGCATAGAGGCAACGGCTGAATATTATCACAATCAGGTGGCTGCAAGCCGTTATAAGGATATTATGTTTGCAGATGCCGCGCTGAAATTTAAGCTCAAGCATTTTGACGTTACGCTGGCTCTCAACAACATTCTCAACAATAAGACTTATGCATATGCTGTTAACAGCGACCTCATGCGCAGCACCAGCAGTCAGAATGTGCGTGGAAGGGAGCTTATGCTTAGCGTATATTTCAAGCCGTGATTATTCGGTCTTAATTGTTCTGGGGTTAAGTGAAAAATCAAACTAAAAATAATTTTCTTAAAAACTCATCACTCGTCACATTGGCATGTAAGGTGTTGAATGTCAATAAAATAGAGTGAAGGTGTGTCAAAAAGCACACCTTCTTTTTTTTGTAATGACAGCCGTAAAGATGCGTTTTTCATTGATATTTGCTTGCAGTTATGGTTGTTTTTCATATCTTTACGCCGTGAACCAATAACATCATTACTATGAGCAGAATAAAAGAGGCGGCCATCATCGCCGTAGGCATTATCGTTTTGGGACTGTGTGTCAAGTCGGGGCTTGACAGCTTTTCAGACAAGGACCGCAAGGTTACAGTGAAGGGACTTTCAGAGCGCGAGGTTGAGGCCGACAAGGTGACGTGGCCTATACTGACGAAGGAAATCGGCGACGACCTGCCGGTGCTTTACACGCGCATCAACGCCACAACAGCCAAGGTTAAGGCGTTTCTCAAGCAGAGTGGCATAAAGGACTCTGAAATCAGCGTCAATGCGCCCGTGGTGGTAGACATGAACGCCGAACGTTACGGAGTGCAGAACCATG
>ERZ779913.127-NODE-127-length-39709-cov-4.97506_pt1 | contig 39709 bp, 34 predicted proteins | sample MGYA00511547_ERZ779913 | MGnify/ENA primary metagenome ERZ779913 (study PRJEB29588, sample SAMEA2149539) | human gut metagenome | biome: human gut; feature: human-associated habitat; material: faeces | place: Denmark | collected 2008/2010 ...
GCAGATGAATATATACTGCGATGGCAGATGAAGATATACTGCGATGTAGGTTGAATATATATTCAACTTTTTCAGAGTGGTAATTTGTTTATATACAGCGGATTACATAAGTTTTGGGAATAATGGCAGTTCACGACTCCGGTGGAGCGGCCGCCCGGCCCTCCGGATCGTTTCAACAGACGGATGATAAAGACACAAGAGGCCGAAGAGTTTTTGGTCGTGTCAAGAATATTTCCTATTTTTAGATCACGTTGAAACTGTGCGGATGTGCACGGCTCCAGCGTCATCCCAGACTTGTCGTTCGGTCTTTCAAGGATATGATGTCTTTCTCGGGCCAAGCTAAACAATCCCCTAGGTTTATCGGGTGAGCCTACTTGAGACTAAAGGAAAGGAATGGAATTATCTTACAGGTCGAATGGCCTTGAACAATTACAGGATGAGATTGAGCAAAAATTGAAAAAACAATCGTAGCAGTTCGGGTAAGATTCTCATCATATCAGACCATACACGGCCCGTCCATCTTGCACATCCTGATAGTAGAGATCTTATGCAAAAAAACAAATGACTCTTGATATAAGCGGAAAACCTTCCCTCCATAAGAGACTGAGCAGAACCAGCAACAAGACCGAAGACTGTGGTTCTTTGGCGCTTTGTTCGCCATTATTTCTAAAGAGCAATGCAACCTGTATTGAAGCTGTTTTTTTACCCGTATTGAAGGAATATAGGTGACTTGCCTCTTGCAGCTAAGTGCATCTACCCTTGCAGCTATCATGCATTTTTCGGGCACATAGGAATCAGATCTTTGCCATATTTATCTATTCGGCCATTGATTGATCACTTCCACGACCCTTTCTACTTCTCCATCTGTCATAGCCTGATTACACGGGAGGGACAGTTCGGTAAGATGAAGCTCTTCGGTAACGGGCAAGGACAAGGAAGCCCATTCGCGATAGCACTCCTGATGATGGGGAGGGATAGGATAATGAATCTGCGTACCTATACCCTTCTCCTTCAGATATTGCTGAAGGCCGTCCCGATGATGACAAAACACAGGAAAGATATGAAACACATTATCCACGTCCCTATCCTGCTGATAGGGCAGACGGATGGACAGATGAACAATATGCTGCTGATAATAATGGGCTATGTCACGACGACGCTGATTCTCCTCATCAAGATACCGTAACCTGACACTGAGGACGGCAGCCTGTATCTCATCCAGTCGACTGTTACGGCCCTTATAAGGGAATACGTACTTCCTAGACGATCCGTAATTACCTAAGGTACGTAGCATACCGGCAAGTGCCTCATCACTGGTCGTCACAGCCCCGGCATCACCTAAGGCTCCAAGATTCTTGCCAGGATAGAAAGAATGGGCTGCAGCATCACCCAGCGAACCGGTACGTACCATACTGCTTTCTCCCTTTTCAGATAACGCCACCTGACAACCATGAGCCTGCGCATTGTCCTCCAACAACAGCAGATGGTGCCGGCGACACAAATCCGCTATTCGTGGCGTCCATGCCGAACGGCCATATAGATGGACTATCATCACGGCACGTGTCCTTGCCGTGAGCGCCGCCTCCAGACGCGTGTCATCTATCTCCAGTGAATCCATGCCCGGCTCGACCAGCACAGGTACAAGGCCATTCTCCGTGATCGAGAGTAGGGTGGCTATAAAGGTGTTGGCAGGCACAAGCACTTCATCCCCATCCTTCAAACGGCCCAACTCCTTATAAGCACGAAAGATAAGTGTCAGGGCATCCAAACCATTACCGCAGCCGACACAATAACGCGTTCCAATATAACGCGCATACTCTGTCTCAAAACGGGTAGTAGCCTCACCATGAAGATACCAGCCGCTTTTCACAACATTGTCTACTGCCGTCTGAATCTCATCACCATGCAAGGCGGTGATGCGCTGAAGAGAAAGATAAGGAATGTCCATCGTCTGTCAAATTTTAGTTTACCTCTAAAGGGAACGTATACAGCTTATATCTATTTATATTACTTACAATTCCCATTCATACGTGTCGTAGCAAACGCCACGACCACCGAAGCCCTCTTTCTGGAAAATGAGCGAGCTATTAAGATAATGCCCTGCATCTTCCGTCGACTTGCCAAAATCGAAATAAAGTATGGGATCCTCTTTCACGCACCGTTGCTGCCGTTCCGGGAAGCAATCGTTAAGGAGCCAGTGGAAAAGCATGTCCAACGCGCCACAAGACTTACCTTCCGGCGATGCCGCTATATATTGGGTATGCACGACCTGCCCTGTCAGATAGAGCACAGTGCCTCCAAGTATCACATCATCGGAACAGGTACCATCCGGCTGCTGAGTCTCCGGTTCGTACACCACTGCCAGGCGAATGGCCTCCGGAAACCGCCCAACCAACAACATCATCTCCTCCAAGGTGTGAACCGGACGGGTATGATGAACCATAACCAGATTGTCCGTTAGGATCTTCCAGAATGCTTTCCAGTCGGGATCATCACATTGCTTCACCATCTCCGGCCGATAATCCACCATCCGGCATCGTAGATTCCGTTTCCTGGCCTTACGCAGCCCGTTCTTCGCAGAGTCTCCTACCTTCAGTTTGCTGTCAATAAGAATAGTCGAGGATATTTCTCTGACCGTTAGGCTGGCGTGGCATATCTGCGTCAAGGCATAGAGGTCCTCTTGGGCAGGCTGCCGATGATAAATCCACGGCATGGCTTTATAAACTACCTTGTGAATGCCCTGCACACGCCAGTAGGCGTTCAGTTCCTCAAACAGCTTACATACATAAGCTGCCTTGGCCTCACTGCCTGTAAGCAAGCCTCCATACGTCAGGCCTCCGTGCGAACAGATCGTTCCACCTTTACGATGGGCCGGCAGGAGAGCATACAACCTGCCCTTACCATGGCGACGGATCAGAAGCGACGCGTCCTGAAAACGGTCGGAATGATAATCCATGTAGCCGCGGTTGAAAAGGAAAGTACCCTGGCGGGAAGAAGCGACAAAGGCATTCCATTCCTCTGCATAGGCTGACGTGTAAGGGATAATATCGAAGGCTGGCTCAGACATGATTCACATATTTCAAAAACTCATCATAGTCGCGGATATAATCTTCTTCCTTATAAATATCTGAAGCAAGAACAAGACATACCGCGCCGGAAGAGAAATCATCCAGTGTTCGCCATGTTCCGGGATCGATGAGAAGTCCCTGCCAGGGATGGTTCAGAAGATAAGTCTGTGTCTCCTTCCCGTTGTCTAATGTCACAGTGAACGAGCCGCTCGTCGCAATGACAAGCTGCCGCAACGTACGATGCGCATGACCTCCCCGGCTCTCACCGGCAGGCACATCATAGACCCAATAAGCACGACGGATATCGAAAGGTACAATATCGACATCACCATGCTGGGCAAAAGTAAGATTGCCCCGCGGATCATAGATGCGGGGCAATGTAATGATTCTTCCGAGTGTCATTTGAATATTTATCGACAGACCGCCTAGAAAGACCTTATGCCTTCCAAAGCGTCCGCCTTTGGTAGCTAACCGTTACTTCTTCATATAAGGATCGGTACCCAACACGGTCTTGGCAAGCCGTTTAGCTTTGTCGCGCAAGGCATTGACATCGTCACCCACCTCACCATAACAGAGCACAACGCCCATACGGCGACCCACATGTGCTTCGGGCTTGCCGAAGAGACGGATACGCGTATGATCCTCTTTGAGAGCCTCCTCAAGATGATAATCCAAAGGCTTCTCCGACTCCACAGGAGAGAGTATCACAGCCGATGCGCCGCAATGCTCAAGATGGATGGCCGGGATAGGCAGTCCCATCACGGCACGGAAATGCAACTCAAACTCCGAAAGATTGGTTGTATGACCAAGCGTCACCATACCTGTGTCGTGCGGACGTGGCGAGAGCTCTGAGAAGATCACCTCTCCCTGCTTGGTAAGGAAAAACTCTACACCCCAGATTCCATAGCCGGTAAGGGCATGGGTCACCTTCTCTGCCATCGTCTGTGCTGTTTTCAGTGCTTCAGGGCTGATGGCATAAGGCTGCCACGACTCACGATAGTCGCCGCCCTTCTGTACATGTCCGATAGGCGGGCAGAAAAGCGTAGGACCATTTTTCTGGGTAACCGTAAGAAGAGTGAACTCAGAATCAAAATCGATAAACTCCTCAATGATCACTTCCTTCACATCGCCACGGCCTTCCTCCATAGCCTCACGGAAAGCCTCACGCAACTCCTCATCATTATGGACATAGCTCTGGCCATGACCACTGGAGCTCATCAGCGGCTTCACGACACAGGGGAAGCCGATCGTGTCAGCGGCCTTCTTAAACTCATCAAAGGTCTTTGCATAGAAATACTTGGCTGTTCTTAAACCAAGCTCTCTGGATGCAAGATCACGAATAGCACGACGATTCATCGTATAGTTCACGGCACGGGCAGAAGGAACGACCTGTATGCCCTCTTTCTCGAAGTCGATCAGACGTTCGGTACGAATAGCCTCGATCTCCGGTACGATAACATCGGGCTTGTGTTTCTCAACAACAGCTGTAAGGGCATCACCGTCAAGCATGGAAAAGATCTCACGCTCATCAGCCACCTGCATGGCCGGTGCGTTGTCGTAACGGTCGCAAGCGATGACATACTGTCCGGCACGTTTAGCCGCGATAGTGAATTCCTTGCCCAGCTCACCTGAGCCCAATAATAATATCTTTTTCATTCTATATAATGAGTTTTAATGAGAACTATCTTACTTATTGTGGTTTGATCATCTGCCACTCCGGGGTGACAGCGATCTGGCGGAGATCATGTTCCACAAGCTGTATGAGCTGTTCCTCCGTCAGGCCATGAGCACGGGCTATATCGACCGGCGACTGTCTGGTCATTCCAAAAAGACCATAAAGAGCCGCAAAGACCTGATCGTGACCCGGGGGAAGGAGCATCAGCAACCGCTGTATCATTCCTTCCTTCTGCTGGTCTCGAAGCATACGCAACCGGCCCATACGCTCGAGATAATCATTCAGTTCTTTTGATATGTGATCCATTATGCAAAAAGCTATAATCGGTTGGTATGCGGGCCGAGACGTACGACCTCGCAATCCTTAAATTCCTTGCCGTCAACAGTGAGCCGTACCAGCGTGCGTTCACGGTGCCACCCCATCATACCGGCTGCACCGGGATTGATATGAAGCAGTTGGAGCGTCTTGTCATACTGCACCTTCAATATGTGAGAATGCCCAGCTATAAAGAGATCAGGCGGTGAGGCCATCAGACGCGGAGCTATCGACCGGTCATAACGGCCGGGATATCCCCCGATATGCTTTAACAATACATCGGCCTCCTCGCAGCGGAAACGCAATATCTCCGGGTAGCGCAAACGCAGATCACCTCCGTCACAATTGCCATAGACCGCACGGAACACCGGGCCAAGGCCCTCAAACCTATCGGCCAGTTCCACCGTACCGATATCACCGGCATGCCATATCTCATCACAATCCTTAAGATACGTAACATACTGAGGATCCCAATAGCCATGCGTGTCGGAAATAATTCCTATCCGTTTCATTTGAACTTCTTATTAACGACCTCCACTATCAGACGCTCCGTCTCTGCTATGCCCAAAAGAGAAGAGTCGATGCACAGGTCATAACTCTCTGCCGCTCCCCAGCGCTTTCCCGTATAATAATTATAGTAGGAAGAGCGTGCAGCCTCACTCTCACGGATAAACTTCTGAGCCTCCTCACGCGTGATATGTTTACTTTCGCTTATCCGCATGATGCGATCAGACATAGGAGCCGTAATGAATACACTCATCACATAAGGGCGGTCACGAAGAATATAGTCAGCCGTGCGACCTACGAAAATACAATTTTCCTTGTCGGCCACCTCACGGATGACATCACTCTGCAGTTTGTACAGGTTCTCGTCAGAAAGATTATTGCGATAGATATTACTGCAAGATGCGAAAGGCAGATGCAGGTGGGTAATGGAATGGAAAAAACCTTTATGCTCGTCGTTCTTCTCAAAGAACTGTTCGGCAAAGCCGCTTTCCTTAGCAGCCATATTGATAAGTTCCTTATCGTAAACTTTGCAGTCGAGGACATTGGCAAGATGGCGGGCAATGGTCAGTCCACCACTTCCTACCTGTCGTCCAAGGCATATAATAAAATGTCGGTCAGATATTGGCATAAGTCTAATCGTTTTTCTGGTTATTGTTTTTTAAAGAAGTTTCAACTGTTGCCTTACATTCCATATTTTCTTCATGTATGCGTTTGAATACGCGCATATAATGCGCCATGATCAACGCAGTAACTACACAAGCGACCGTATCAGCGCAAGGCAATGACGCCCACACGCCCTTCAATCCGAAGAAGATTGGCAATACACCCAAAAGGGGCAGTAGGAAAAGAAGCTGTCGTGAAAGGGAGAGGAAGATAGATATCTTCACTTTACCGATACACTGGAAGAAATTAGTCACTACCATCTGATAGCCGACAATAGGGAATACCAGCATCAGGATGCGCAGACCGATGATCGATTTAGAGATCATCAATGCGTCCTTGGTAAAAAGACGGACACAATAATAAGGAGCGAACATAGCAAGCAGCCATCCAAAGACCATCACTCCAGTGGCCGCCATGATGGTACACTTCAAGACACCCATAAGGCGATCGAACTTCTGGGCTCCGAAATTATAACCAGCTATAGGTTGCATGCCTTGGTTGAGTCCGATGACGATCATCACAAAGATAAAAGCGATCTTATTGGCAATGCCGTAAGCACCGACCGCATAGTCGCCACCATAGCGTACAAGCTGATTGTTGATGAAAATCACCACAATGCACGATGTGGCATTCATACAGAAAGGCGATACACCAATAGCCAGGATGTTCTTAACGATATCACTTTTAAGAGAATAAATGCCACGACGATAATGGAGCAGCTCTTTCTTCTGACTGAAGAGCCAGAACTGATAGACCAAAGCAATGGCCTGCGCCAGGATCGTAGCGATGGCCGCACCACGGATACCCAAATTCAGTCCCCAAGGGAAGATAAAGATTGGGTCCATGATCGAATTAAGGATCACTGTAAAGATAGTGGCGTTCATGGCCTGACGAGGCTTAGAGGCAGCACGTAACAGCGCGTTCTGACCGAGATAAGTCTGTGTAATGACATTGCCCGCCATGATGATGAGCATATAGTCACGCGCATAGGGCAGCGTAGCGTCACTCGCTCCAAAGAAACGAAGCAACGGATCCATAAAAATGAGACAGACCACCGACATGGCAATACCTAACACCACATTGAGCGTAAGGGTATTACCAAGAATGTTCTCGGCCATGTCATAGTCTCGCTGTCCAAGCTTTACACTGATGAATGTGGAAGAGCCGATGCCGACAGCTGCACCAAATGCACCCGTTAGGTTCATAAACGGGAAAGTAATGGCAAGACCTGAGATAGCCATAGGGCCTACTCCTTGGCCGATGAAAATAGAGTCGACCATGTTGTAAAGGGACGATGCCAACATTGCCACAATGGCAGGCAAGGCATATTGCCGCAGCAAGCGTCCAACGGGCTTTGTACCCAGTTCGAGAGTTTTTTGCTTATTATCCATATACGTATGCAAAGATAAGAAAAAAACCAAAACTATGTGTACGGGTATCCAAGAAATATAAGCTGAACGTCGGAAAAGAAAAGTAAGACAACCTTGAGCGCTCCATCAAACAGGCCGAAAGATGAATAACCAAAGCGCTCAACCCCAATCAGCCATTAGAGGGCTACACCAACAAATCATAAGTAAATATACGACCATTAATGCCAGCTACAATCTAATCATAGACTTCCGTCAATGCCTCTATGTCCCAAATTTGCGAACGTTGAAAGTAGCGGTCACCACTGACATACACACGGCTGAAGCTATCAAGAGAAAAGAGAGGAGAAGCCTGCTCGTCCATCTCACCGTTACAGATATAAATATTCCGGCCATAACGGATCACCTCGCCATATCGGGCATCGCGAAGCGTGAGACGTACCTGGCCATAAATCCCGTTGCTGAAAGCATAATTCACAGCACACTTTTCCGGATCGAAATAGCTCTTACCTTGCACATGAGAAAGGCTGACTGAGACAGAGGCCATCTCTGTCCCCACTCCGGTCTTGCCACAAATATCCGGGGAAGAAATGTCACTATCGATCTCCTCGGCACTCATCCACAATGCCGGATCGAATTGAGATGCCCGCCATGGATTTTCGGCCTCACGGCCATCGTCCCACTCACCACCATCCGGAAGCCATCCGGAAGCGGGAGAAACACGACAGAGCCATGTACTGTCAGCCATGTAACAGAATGGACGACCGGACTCCGTAAAGCCATAATAGGAAAGGGAAAGATGCCGGTTCTCAGGACGCAAAGCACGAGGTGCATAAAGCACGGCAACAACATTCGTGTCCTCGTTCAAATAAGGAGTAATATCAATGCTTATCGGTTCAGAGGGACTATACCACTGGGCCGTTCCGACATTACACTCGTTTACATATACACGAACCAGACCGGAAGAGGCAAAAGAGAGATGAGCCGACACTGGCACATCCTCATCTGATCCCGTCACATAGGTCTGGCGAAACCAGACATGACTAAGTGAATCGGCTAAAGGACAGGTCACCCAACGGTGTTCCCATTCCTGCGATGGCGTCACTAACGGAGCATAGCGACACCATTCCTGAGCCGTAACCGGCATAACTGCCAACCACAGCACAGCGAGCCAAAAGTGGCGCGGACCGAACACCTGTCCGATCCGCGCAATCACCTGTAGAAAAACAGTCCCGCTTACCGGCCTTCTCACCGATATTAAGGCTGCCTTGATCATATCCGTCTCATTCTTCAAAAGAGATAATTATTTAAATTTCTTGACGACAGAAGCACCATCCTTACGAATCTTTACCTCCATTGTCTGTCCATTGACAAGCAGTGTAAAGCTACCTTTCTTCTTACCTGTCACTTTCAAAGTCTTCACCTTGCCGTCTTGCCAACAGAAATCCAACGCATAGCCTCCACGGGCTATCAGACCATTGATCTCTCCAGAACGCCAACATTCCGGAAGGGCAGGAAGCAGCTCTATCACACCGTTATGACTCTGCATAAGCATTTCACATACACCAGCCGTACCACCGAAGTTGCCATCAATCTGGAAAGGCGGATGGGCATCAAACAGATTGGGATAGGTGCCGCCATGCATCGACTTAGGATGCTTGGGATTGACATACGAGAGCAAATTATGATAGAGTAAATAAGCCTTATCGGCACGATGCAGACGCGCCCACAAATTGATACGCCAGCCGGTACTCCATCCTGTAGAAATGTCGCCTTTCTGTTCCAGCGTCCGTGTTGCCGCTTTTACCAACGTATCGTCCTCATCGTTGATATCGAACTGATGACCAGGATACAGACCGATGAGGTGGCTCTGATGACGATGCTGGGGATCCCAGTCGTCCCAGTCGTAATACCATTCATTGAGGTCGCCTTGATGACCTACAGTATAGGGATGCAGACGGGCAAGGGCTCGGGCGATCGTGTCGCAATAGGCTTTATCAATACCCAACACTCCGGCTGCCTCTATCGTATTTGCGAACAGCTCACGGATAATGGCAAGGTCTGCCGTACCGCCATAGCAGGTCATTCCATGGTAACCCTTATCTGTCTTGTATTCATTTTCGGGAGATGTGGACGGTGCCGTAATGAGTTCCTCAGGATTCTTCGGATTGGGAATCAGCCAGCGCAACATGAACTCACTTGCACCACGCATCAACGGATAAGCTGTCTTGGCCAAATAATCACGGTCCTGCGTGTAGAGATAGTGATCATAGAGATTCTGACAGAGCCATGCTCCTCCCATGTTCCAGTTGGCCCACATAGGCAGATCGTGTTGCTCTCCCACAGGATTGGCCATAGCCCATATATCCGAATTGTGACCTACCGACCATCCACGGTCAATACCATAGAAATTCTTGGCTACGGTATGGCCGTTAACGGCAAGCTCCTGAACAAATGAGGATAGAGGAGCGAACATCTCCGGCATATTGGCCACATCACAAGGCCAATAATTCTCCTCCAAATTGATGTTAATCGTATAATTGCTGTTCCATGGCGCAAACTTCAAGATATTCCACAATCCCTGCAGATTGGCCGGTGCACCCTGCGTACGTGAAGAAGAGATCAGCAGATAACGGCCATACTGAAAATAGAGTGTCTCCAGATATCGGTCGAGAGCCGGATTCTGACCATAGGCATGAAGCATAGAATCCGTAGGGATAGCATGATTGAACTGCGCGTCCTCCAACAAGAAGCTCACCCGATGGAAGATCTTCTGATAGTCCGCCTCATGACGCGTATAAAGGCTGTCGTAAGTGAAATTGACGAGATGCCAGGCATCGTCCATCGCATTTTCCAAATAAGGAGCGCCCTCCTGCACAGGATGACGACGGGCACCGTTGAAACTTGTCTCGTTAACGATGTAGAGAGTCGCCTGATCAGCACCACGGATCACCAGACTGCTGTCGGTCGTACTCACTTGTCCACCGTCATTCAACAGACGAAGCACTGTACAGAAATGGGTCGTTTCACGAGGATCGCCCATAGCATGACCCACCATCGTGATCTGCTTGTCGGATACCTTCACATCCTTATCCAATAACGAGCCGAGAGACAGCTCACAGTTCAGCGCGCCCTTTGCAGAAGCGGCAAGACGGATTGCTATCACCTTGTCGGGATGCGAGACAAAGTAGCTGCGTATATAACTCACCCCACCGCGCTGATAACGGTCGCGGCACACAGCACTGTCGAGATCAAGCGTCCGACGGTATCCTGTTACCTCACCCTGATTGAGGTCGCGAATGTGAAGAAAGCCCAGAGGCTGATAAGGGTTACAGAAATGTCCCTGTACATAGCGCTGCAACGAGTCGGCCAACTGGTAATCCTCATTGAAGAGCGCCTCACGAATCTTAGGAATCCAGACTGACAAGCCAGTTCCGTCATTAAGATTGACCGGCTTGCCGGCCCACAGCGTGATATCATTCAGATACACTACATTGTCATCTGTTCCTCCATAGACAAGTGCACCGAGCTTGCCATTGCCGAGTGGCAGGGCCTCCTCAAAGATATCTGCAGGACGATCGTACCAAAGGCGCAAGGGTTGTGCACTGCCTTGCAAAGGAGTTGCCTGCAAGGAAAGCCCCTTAGCCTGTACCTGAGAAGCGCCACACCACCGTGTACCGGCCGTAAACGCCGTTAATGTAAGGATTGCAATAGTAAATAGTTTCTTCATAGTTTGTATGTAGTTAGCTATATTTCCGATATAGCCATGCTACTTCTCTCAAGATCTTGATAACAGCTAATCTATGTAAAGAAAGAGCATGACCCCTTCTTTTCCAAGACAGGCATCATGCTCTTTATAAGTTTATTACGCATCAATATTGGCATACGTCGCATTCTGCTCTATGAATTCACGACGTGGCTCTACATCATCACCCATGAGCATAGAGAATATCTCATCTGCCTGAGCAGCGTTCTCAATCGTCACCTGCTTGAGGAGGCGTGTCTTAGGATCCATTGTCGTTTCCCACAACTGCTCGGGATTCATCTCACCCAAACCTTTATAACGCTGTGTGTGGATGCTCTTGCCATCCTCTACTCCATTGCCGTACTTATCGAGGAAAGCCTGACGCTGCTGGTCGGTGTAGCAATATTCACTCACCTTGTTCTTGTAAGAACATTTGTAAAGAGGTGGCGTAGCAATATAGAGATGTCCCTCTTCTATCACCTTCGGCATGAAACGATAGAAAAGCGTCATGATCAGTGTGTCGATGTGAGAGCCATCGACATCGGCATCGGTCATGATAATGATCTTGTCGTAGCGCAGCTTGTCGATATTGGCCTCGCGATCGTCCTCTCCGTCAACACCAAAGCGTACGCCGATCGACTGAATAATATTCATCACAGACTCGGCTTCGAACACACGATGCCATTGTACTTTCTCCACGTTCAAGATCTTTCCACGGAGTGGCAAGATAGCCTGCGTATAACGGTCGCGGCCCTGCTTTGCCGATCCACCGGCCGAGTCACCCTCGACAAGGAAGATCTCACACTCCTTCGGGTCCTTATTAGAGCAGTCAGCCAATTTTCCAGGCAGGCCGCCGCCACTCATCACACTCTTGCGCTGCACGCTCTCACGAGCCTTACGGGCAGCGATACGCGCTGTGGCAGCCAGCACCACTTTCTCGCAGATCTGATGAGCTTCTGTGGGGTGTTCCTCCAGATAATTGGTCAGAGCCTCACCGACAGCCTGCTGAACAGCACCAGTTACCTCGCTGTTACCCAGCTTCGTCTTCGTCTGACCCTCAAACTGAGGCTCAGCCACCTTGATGGAGATGACAGCTGTCAAGCCTTCGCGGAAGTCCTCTCCCGCAATCTCGATCTTTGCCTTCTCGATCTGCTTGGAGATCTGGGCATCATTATCTGCGTAGGCTTTCAGCACACGTGTCAGCGCCATGCGGAAACCTGTCAGATGGGTACCGCCTTCTATCGTATTGATATTATTGACGTATGAATGGATATTCTCCGAATAGTCGGTATTATACATGATTGCCACCTCAATGGGCACGCCCTGCTTCTCTGTCTTCAGATAGATGACATCATCGAACAGATGGGTACGGTGACGATCAATATAACGCACGAATTCTTTCAAACCGTCCTTTGCATGGAAGACTTCCGTACGTGTCTTTCCAGTCTCGGCATCCGGGCGCAAATCGGTGAGCGTGATTTTCACACCGGCATTCAAATAAGCCAACTCACGCATACGACGTGCCACGATGTCCCACTGATAAGTCGTAGTCGTAAAGATCGAGCCATCAGGCCAGAACTGCTGACGGGTACCACGTTTCTCGGTCGTGCCAACCACCTTCACAGGATAGAGAGGGCGGCCCTTCTCATACTCCTGTTGATAGATCTTGCCATCACGGAACACCTGCGACATCATGTGTGTAGAGAGCGCATTCACACAGCTCACACCCACACCGTGCAGACCACCGCTGACCTTGTAGGAGCCTTTATCAAACTTACCTCCGGCATGGAGCACCGTCATCACCACTTCAAGGGCCGACTTGTGCAGCTTCGGATGCTCATCTACAGGGATACCGCGACCATCATCCTCCACCGTCACCGAGCCGTCCACATTGAGTGTCACCTCAATGTTGTGGCAATAACCGGCCATAGCTTCATCGATAGAGTTGTCCACCGTCTCATTGATAAGATGGTGCAAGCCTTTCTCGCTAATATCGCCTATATACATAGCCGGGCGCTTGCGCACGGCCTCCAGGCCCTCGAGCACTTGAATATTCGAGGCTGAATATGAACTTTTTGCGTTCTGAGTATCTTCCATTTTCAGTTTTTGTATTACCTTGCAAAAGTACAAAAAATAAGGGAAAACAGCGAAAGAAACCTAGAGTATTTTTAAGCGGTCATACCTCTCTCACATCAGGGTTTCCAAAGACCTCAGGACTTCGTCTTTTTCCAGTGTATAGCGCCGGTACTTATTTAACACAAGACGTATGCCGAAGTACGAAAAGGCATAAAAAAACGGGTCGTACTCCAAGCAGGAATACGACCCAATATCTTTCAAGCTGTGGCTGAAGAGCCCTTATGCCAAAGCGGCAACATGCTTAGCCAGACCAGACTTCAAGTTAGCGGCCTTGTTGGCATGGATAACATTCTTCTTTGCCAACTTGTCAAGCATCGCCTGTACAACAGGATAGAGCTTCAGAGCCTCATCCTTATTGGTCATGCCACGAAGCTTGCGCACTGCGTTACGCATCGTCTTGGCATAGTACTTATTGTGCAAAGTCTTTACCTTTGTCTGACGAATTCTTTTCAGTGATGATTTGTGATTTGCCATCTTATATTTTTCCTTTTATTTTTCTTTGTAGTCCCTAGCAGAATCGAACTGCTCTTTAGAGAATGAAAATCTCTCGTCCTAACCGATAGACGAAGGGACCCCTTATATTTGTGGCTGCAAAATTACTGCTTTTTATGCAACCCACCAAATTTTTCCGCAGATATTTCACGTGAAGTCGTCATTTTTAGTAATTTTGTACTTTGTATGGAGATTAAAACACGGGCTATTGTATTACGTACTACTCGACTGAACGATACGAAACTGATCGTTGACCTGCTTTCCAGAGAAGCGGGGCGCATATCCGTACTCTGCCGCATTTCCGCTACGGGACGTGGGAAAATTAAAAAACAACTTTTCCAGCCACTGACAATTCTGGACGTTGATATCGATCAAAAGCCGAATGCCACACTGCTACGATTTCACGATATCCGACTCGCACATCCTTATATCTCCCTCACCTGTATACCACTGAAGGTGCCGGTGGCCCTGTTCCTTGCCGAGTTCCTCAATTTTGCCACGCGTGACGAGCAATACAATCCCCTGCTCTACGACTATGTGGAACAAAGTCTACTATGGCTCGACACAGCCAGCGACCACTATGCCAACTTCCACCTTGTCTTCATGATGCGCCTCACACGTTTTATCGGTTTCTACCCCAACCTGGAGGGTGCGATGAGCAATGCGTGGTTTGACCTGCGTAGTGGTACCTTTACGCCATCGCAGCCCCTACATCCCGACTGTCTACAGCCTGAAGAAGCCTCGAAAATCAGTCTAATGATGCGGATGAATTACGATAATATGCACGTCTTCCATATCTCCCAAGAAGAACGTAACCGATGCGCCGATCTCATTCTACTCTACTACCGGCTTCATGTACCCAAGTTTCCAGAACTTAGATCGTTAGAAGTCGTAAGAGATCTGTTCAGATGACCAGCACTTATATTCGTCTCCGCCTTCCAACATTTGGAAACAGAGAAATGTCAGAAACCGGACGTGAAGCTACAGCCCTCGTGCATCAGCATGTCTCACATCATAATGACTTTGACAAAATATACTTAAAAACCCACATGTCCGACAACGGACACGTGGGTTTCATCATTGAAAAATATAATAAGCGTATAGAGTTACGCCGATTATGCCAATAACTTACGGACGATGGCAGAGATCACCTTGCCATCAGCCCTTCCGGCCATCTGCTTGGAAGCGATGCCCATCACCTGTCCCATGCCTTTGATGTCTGTAACACCCGTTTGGGCGATGATTTCTTTCACCTGGGCCTCTATCTCAGCCTCTGTGAGGGGTTGGGGGAGATACTCACGGATGACAGCTACCTGTGCCAATTCCTCATCTGCCAGATCCTCACGGCCTGCCTGGCGATAGGTAGCGGCACTCTCCTCACCCTGCTTCACGAGCTTGGCAAGGATCTTCAAAGCCTGCGCATCCTCCAATGTATCATTGGATCCAGGTGCGGTCTTTGCCTCAAGAAATACTTTCTTCATGTTACGCAGTGTCTCCACACGTACCTTGTCATGAGCCTTCATGGCTGTACGGATATCACTGCTTACCTGTGTGAATAAATCCATCGTATCTATGATTTTATAATTTATGTAAAACTGATCAGTCCTGGATTGGCAGAACCTGCCACATCTTCTCCTTTCGTTGTAGTGCCACCATTAGCCTGTTGCCGCATCTCGGTAAGCATCTGACGTGTACGACGATAGGTAGGCGAGTTCTCTACAGCAAGGATCACATCCTCATTGTCAAGATCCTCGGGTTTGAAGATAAAGATCTGAGGATGGCGGCGATAGACACGGTGAGTACCGGAATTGCCATAATAATGATCACGACGGTCCTGACGGTCGGCAGCACGGTCTTCTTCCTCTGCGGCTGCCTTGGCATCTTGCTCGCTACGACGTACACGTGCCTCTTCCGGTTCTACATCCTGCACACCAAAGCCGGTTGCGAGGATCGTCACCTTTACTTTCTTCCCTAAGGTAGGATCGGTTGCCAAGCCCCATTTGATGGCATATTCATCACCAAACTTCGCCATGAAGTCGTTCACGTCGTTCATCTCATCCATCATCAGGCCCTGGTTATCCTTATCGCTATTAAAGGTAATGGAAAGCAGGATCTTCTTGGAATGATACACGTCATTGTCATTGAGCAACGGAGAATTGAGCGCATCCTCTATGGCGGCCTTCACTCGGCCGTCACCTTCTCCGTATCCTGTTGACATAATGGCTACGCCGCCATCTTTCAAGACAGTCTTCACATCGTTGAAGTCAAGGTTGATCAATCCGTGAACGGTAATGATTTCAGCGATGCTCTTTGCCGCTACACTCAAGGTGTCATCTGCCTTGGCGAAGGCATTGAGCACTGAAAGATCAGAATAGATCTCACGGAGACGCTCATTATTGATCACCAAAAGAGCATCTACGTGCCGCGACATCTCTTCCACGCCATCAAGGGCCTGGTCTATCTTTTTCACACCCTCAAAGCGGAAAGGAATTGTCACGATACCCACTGTAAGGATTCCCATATCCTTGCTCACCTGGGCAATGACAGGGGCTGCGCCCGTTCCGGTTCCTCCTCCCATTCCGGCAGTGATAAATGCCATTTTCGTACCATCATTGAGCATACGGCGAATATCCTCAATGCTTTCATTCGCCGCCTCACGCGCCTTCGACGGCCTATTGCCGGCACCTAGTCCTTCCTTACCTAATTGAATATGAACAGGCACGGGAGAATCGTTCAGAGCCTGTGCATCAGTGTTGCAAAGCACAAACGACACATCGTGGATACCCTCACGATACATATGGTTGACAGCATTGCCGCCGCCACCACCGACACCAATAACCTTTATTATGCTATGTTCCTTCTCCGGATCGCCAAATTCGAGAATGGAAGGCTTATTGTTCTGTTCGTTATCTGACATAGTTGTATGTTTTTATTTACGTTCCCAATCTTAAACTCTCTTCCCTGTCTCGCATTCCCTTAAGGATTGAACCTTCGTAGCTTAGACTGAAGACCGATACTGAGAGCTGGTTTACTTTTATTTTTCGTCTTCTTCAGGAGAAACCATTGTATTGAAGAAATGTTTGATGCCACGCCATACCTTACGCGTACCAGAGTTCTCACGACGACGGCGTTCTTCCTCGGCCTCCTGTTCCTGCTGTCGACGGATTTCCTCGGCCTCCTGTTGCTCTTTCTGACGACGAGCCTCTTCCTCCGCAGCTTTCGCAGGATCATCCTTGATTACACCATTCCCCTGACCGGTGACATGCGCCGATGGGGTCGTACCGGTACCGGGCTGTACCTGAGGGGTATTCTGTCCTCCAAAAAGGCTGTTGTTGATCTCTTCTCCCACACAGTTCATATTGCCCTTAGCCAATATGCCAAGTACTGTGCACAACGTTCCATCCTTGGCATTCACGCGGGCATTACTGGTACTGATCGTCTGTGTGACAGTCTTGGCAATACGCACCTTATTGACATTGGTGAGCTGCCGGAACGCCTTCTCGATATTCTTCATTTTCGAGCCGCCACCTGTGAGGATAACTCCACCGATGAGTTTGCCGACATATTCTTTCGGGACATTATTCCATACATTAGTTATGATCTCCTCCAAACGGCTTGACACGATCTCATTAAATGTCATTACCTCTACCTGCCGGTCACCGTCAATGGCGTATTTGGCATCAGAAGATACATCATCATCATCCGTGCAGGCACTGGCATATTTGAGTTTCATGGCTTCTGCCTCACTCTCATCCATCTGCAAAGACGCAATATCCTTCGTGATATTGGCACCACCAAGTGGAATGACGGTAAGATTACGAAGCACACTCTTGAAGTAAACGGCCACTGTGGTGGTGTCTGCACCCAGATCGACCAAGGCACAGCCGCTACGTTTCTCTGCCTCGCTGAGTACACTGTCAGCCAAAGCCAGAGGAGAGAGATACATCTCAGCGATGGTAATACCTGCCTGCTCAAAGCATTTCGTCAAGTTGCGATAAAGCAAGCGCCGGCAAAGGATATTGAGATAGTTACCTTCCAGTTTGGCACACTGAATGCCTACAGGATCGAGCTGATACTGCTGGTCGACACGATATTCCTGTGTGACGGCATCAAGGATCTTCAATTCAGGGTAATCCATAGACCGGTTGGCGTCCATCAGCTCATCGACCATCTCCTGTGTGACGACACTATCGGCCGGCAGTGTCTTGGTAAGTGAGTTAAGTACACTGCGGATCGACTGACCGCCTACACCGACATACACCTGCACAATCTTCGATTTCAACGATTGCTCCAACTTATTGATAATATTGGAAAGCGCCTGTCCAGTCTTGTCAATATTGTAAACCACACCTTTGCGGATGCAGGAAGTGGAGTCCTCGCTGACTAAGGACAGCACGTTGATAGAGCCGTCAAGATTCTTACGGCCTGCAACACCTGTAATCTTGGAGGATCCAAGTTCTATTGCAACGATAATATCTGCCATACGTTTATATAATATTTTTCAATGATACACTTATTTATTCCCCTCTTCTACAGATAAAGGGAAGGGCTGTCGACCTGATTATCTTACAGGTCAGGATGCCCGCCGGCGCCTATTCCGTCAATCCGGCATCAGGCTTCGATTGCTCGGCGAGGCTCGCCTCCGTCGCTGCCCGACTTTTTACGGGATCAGGGACGACTGCCGGGGTCTCTGCAACGGCTGTGGGCAGATGGTTGTGCTTCTTACAGATAATCTGGTTGTCAAATTCCAGATTGATGTAGGAATATTTGTTCCATCCGGCGACACTCAGTCCATACTTATAAAATTTCAACAGTCGCTCAAGTTTATGATTCACATAGTCTGTAACCAACTGACGGCGACGGGCAATATATTTCGACTCCGGCAGCTGTCCTATGTAAACGATATGATTGCCGACACGCGGCACGAGTTCTATGCCACGGTCAGGCAACACGTTGATCTGCTCTATCTGGTTGCGCCAGAATTCATCTGCCATAATGGCTTGTGCCAAATGAGAGATGTAATTACGCGCATACCACTGACTGATGGCACCTGTGGCAATGATCAGATCACTGGTATAATGGCCACTCGGACGCATGATCTTATCATTGTCGTCAATATAATAGTCGTCGCCACCTGCCTTGATACGCAGTATCGGCAGACGCTGAGTGAGCGTGATCTTTATTTGTCCGTCATTGGTCTTATAGCACTCAGCTGTACGGACAAAGGCGCTGCTTCTAAGCTTTTCCTCAATTGCCCTGACATTAATCTCATCCATGGGCTTGTTGTAAGGATAGAGCTTCGCCTCCACAAGCCGCTCTTTGACATCTGAAGCGGTAAGAAACCCATAGGTGGTCTCGTCTGCGATGTCGATCGACACCTTCTCGCAACGGATATCTTTCCTGTCGGGTGTGTGAAAGGCTGCAAAAGCCAATACGATATACACACCCAACACGACATCGAGAACAATTATCAGTGTCCTTTTCCAGTAGAATCTTGCCATCTGCTACTTCATCTTCTCTTCGATGATACGCGTAATCTGCGGGACCATGTTGTCAAGGTCTCCGGCTCCCAGCACTACAAGCACATCGAAGTCGTGCGAACGGACGAACGAGAGCACATCAGCCTTCTTGATCATCTGCTTTTTCACACCGGGCTTCAGATTGTCATAGATGAGCTCTGAAGTCACTCCGGGAATCGGCTCCTCACGGGCCGGATAGATCTCTGTAAGGATCACCTCATCGAGCTGGCTCAACGCATCGGCGAACTCCTTGTAGAAGTCACGGGTACGGGTATAGAGATGTGGCTGGAAGATCGCCGTAATCTTCCGGTCGTGATAGAGCTCGCGGAGACTCTTGGCGCTCTGATAGATCTCCTTCGGATGATGTGCATAGTCGGAGAGGAATACCACCTTATCGGTGCGGATCTTAAAGTCAAAGCGACGGTCCACGCCACGGTAGGTTTCCATGCCATAGCGCAATTCTGAAGCCGAGCAGCCGGCAAGTTGTGCCATGGCCATGGCAGCCACGCCGTTCTCAATATTGATGGGAATGGGCTGTCCGAGACGTACATCCTTCACATTCTCTATCGGCGAGACAAAGTCGAAGGTGATCTCACCCCGCTCTATCCGCACATTCTCAGCATGGAAATCGCCCTCGTCACGACTGTAGGAATATGTCTTCACACCTTCCTGCACGTTAGGTGTCATCTCCAGGCCTGTATGGAGGATGAGCGCGCCGCCTTTCTTGATCAACTCCGTATAATGCCGGAAGCTTTCCAGATAAGCCTCTTTCGTACCGTAAATATCCAGATGGTCCGGGTCGGTGGCCGTGATGACGGTCATCCACGGATGGAGCCAGTGGAAAGAGCGGTCAAACTCGTCGGCTTCAATCACTACATAGTCACTCTGTGTGGAAAGAAGGTAGTTCGTCCCATAGTTCTTTGAGATACCTCCCAGGAAGGCATTACAGTCAATGGAGCTCTGGTGCATGATATGGGCACACATGGCAGATGTCGTCGTCTTACCATGCGTTCCTGCTACACAGAGTCCCTTGTGATGGTCTGTCAACAGGCCAAGTACCTGTGAGCGCTTCTTTATCTCGAACTGATGCTCGCGGAAAAACGTCAGTTCCTTGTGGGTTGCGGGAATGGCAGGTGTGTACACGACAAGACACGACTCCCGCTCACGGCATGCCTGAGGAATCTCATCCACATTCTCCTCATAATGGATCACCATTCCTTCCTTCTCCAATTGATGGGTCAGGTCAGAAGGCGTACGGTCATAACCGGCAACAACCAAGCCACAATGAATGAAATAACGGGCTATGGCGCTCATGCCAATGCCACCTGCACCTACGAAATATACGGCTTTAATATCTTTCAGTTCCATGTTTGTATCTCTACTTGGCGGGCATCACCGGACACTCCGGTCGACACCCGTCTCGTCTCTTTTATTCCTTCCAGGCCAGCTTCACCACCTCACGGGCAATGACGTCAGCCGAATCCTTCAATCCTAATTTCTTAATATTCTCACTCAGTGATGCCAACTTCTGATCATCACCGACAATCGTCAATGCCTGTTTCAGCAACATATCAGCAGCGTCGGCATCCTTCACATAGACGGCAGCGTCATGATTGACGAGAGCCATGGCATTCTTTGTCTGGTGATCCTCAGCTACATTGGGCGACGGCACGAGAATTACAGGTTTACCAATGAGACAGAACTCGGATATACTGCTGGCTCCCGCACGGGAGATGACCAGATCGGCGGCCCGATAGGCAGCGCCCATATCGCTAATGAAGTCAAGCACCTTCAAGTTAGGCAGCTCTCCGAAAGCTTTCACGGCTGCGTTCATCTCTTCGTTGTAATACTTACCCGTCTGCCAGATAAATTGCACGTCCTTCTGTTCGCGGATAATATCCAGATGCTGCTTCATGCTCTCGTTGATGGTGCGGGCACCAAGACTGCCACCTACTAAGAGAATAGTCTTCTTTGCAGGATCGAGTCCGAACTGCTGGCGTGCCTCCTCTTTTGTACAAGTGGCATTAAGCACATTCTGACGCACGGGATTGCCTGTCATCACGATCTTATCGGCAGGGAAAAAACGATCCATACCTTCATAGGCTACACAGATCTTCGCCGCCTTCTTTGCCAGTAGCTTGTTGGTCACACCGGCATAAGAGTTCTGCTCCTGAATGAGGCAGGGGATGCCTGCGTCTGCACAGACATTAAGCGTTGGACCACTGGCATAACCGCCTACGCCCACAGCCACCATCGGCTTGAATTCCTTGACGATCTTACGTGCCATACGCTGGCTCTTCCAGATCTTGAACAACACACTGATGTTCTTCAGCAGATGCTTACGGTCGAAACCGCAAATCGGCAGACCCTTGATCTCATATCCGGCAGCAGGCACACGCTGCATCTCCATACGGCCAAGCGCACCCACAAAAAGTATCTTGGCCTCGGGGTGCTGCGCCTTTATGGCATTGGCAATAGAGACGGCAGGAAAGATATGTCCACCGGTACCGCCACCGCTGATGATGACTCTTAATTCTTTTTCCATTGTGCGATTGTACATTAGATTCGCAAATATAGTTATTTTTCCTCACTTCAGGACTGATATATGTCAATTATTTCGTCCTTTAGTCATTTTATTTATTCTTCTTGCTTCTCTACACCGGTTGCCGGCTCTGCTTCAAGCCGATTTTTCTTGGCCGACCGGCTGACACTGAGGATCACTCCGATATAGATGCAATTGATGATCGTCGATGTTCCACCCTTGCTGATCAACGGCAACGGCTGACCCGTGACAGGTACAAACCCGACTGCCACGCACATATTGAACAATGCCTGAATGACTAGCAGCAATGCCAGTCCCATGGCCAGAAAGGCCGGGAAATTATTTTCACATCGGCTGGCTATGCGTCCTGTGCGGAACAGCAGGATGATATAAAGCATGGCAACGACAAAGGCTCCCACCACACCAGTCTCCTCGATGATGATGGCATAGATAAAATCGGAAAAAGCCTGTGAAAGGAAATCCCGCTCCACAGAGTTTCCCGGTCCCTTGCCTATGAAGTTGGAGGTGGCAATGGCTATATAGGCATGGGAACGCTGACCGTCCTTATCGAGGTCGACATCCTGAGGCGGCACCTCCGGTTGGCTGAACTTATCAATACGACTCTTCCACGTATCCATACGATGGAAGAATCCCGACGAGCCGTCCTCACTCACCGAGTCGGTCTGTTCTGTAAGATGATTCTTCGCTATCTCTTCGTTCTTGTCCTTTCCAAAGACCATGACGGTTGTAAAGACAAGGCCCAACGCGAGTACCACCGTTCCCATCAGTAAGCCTAACTGCCGTCCGGGGACACGACCGATCACCATCATAAGGTACAAGACGACGCACAGCAGAGCTGCCGTCGACAGATTCTCCACGCATATAAAGAGAACCGGTACGGCAGCAACCAGCAGGATGTACTTCATCGCCCGTCGGTCTGCGCCGTTCTCCGTCTGCATGGCACTTAGAATCTGTGCCGCCGAGAGGATCAGCGCTCCCTTTGCCAGCTCGGACGGCTGGAACTGCAACCCGAACAGGTACATCCATCGTGAAGCGCCATTCGTCGATTGCCCTATGAAAAAGACTATCAACAACGTCACATAGGACAAGACCAGCATGAAAGGTGTCGCTATCTTGAAGTACTTGCATTGGACGTTCAGCACCACGATCATCGCAAAGATACCGACTATCAACAAGCCGATATGCTTCACCATGGGCGCAATGAAGTTGCCTCCCTTGTAGGTCAGCTCCGAGGAGGCAGAATATACCTCCACCACGCTGACGACACAAAGGAAGAAGAAGACCATCCAGATGACCTTGTCGCCTTTGAAAATATTCTGCAGTTTCTGATTCATGATTATAATGCACGTACAAGAGCCTTGAACTGATCGCCGCGATCCTCCATATTCTTGAAGAGATCGAAGGAAGCACAGCAAGGTGAGAGGAGCACGGTCTGACCGGGCTGAGCCATCTCATAACAAGCCTTCACGCAATCAGCCATCGAGTGTGTATCGCGCACCGGCAGGCCGAACTGATCGAAATTATCGTGCAGTTTCTGATTGTCCTTTCCGAGGTAGACAAGGCCGACACACTTCTCCTTGACAAGATCGTAGATGGCACTGTAGTCATTGCCCTTGTCCTTTCCGCCAAGGATGAGGATCGTAGGCGTCCGCATGCTCTCAAGGGCATACCAGCAGGCATCGACATTCGTCGCCTTCGAGTCATTGACATATTGTACGCCACGTACCTTGCATACCTTCTCCAGACGATGCTCCACCCCGGGGAAGTCGCTCAGGCTCTTACGGATTACATCCTTCTGGATACCCGAGATGTTGGAAGCCAGACCGGCTGCCAGAGAATTATAGATGTTATGCTTTCCGGTAAGAGAGAGCTCCTCCTGCTCCATGTTGAATGGTGTGGGATACTCCAGTTTATACTCTCCTTCCTCAATATATCCGATCGATCCTTTTTCCTTCAGCTCGGAGAAGGGACACTGCACGGCCTTGATGTCGTATTTGTTGAGCTGGGCCTTGATCACAGGATCATCATTCCAATAGATGAAGCTGTCATCCTCTGTCTGGTTCTGGATGATGCGCATCTTGGCATCCACATAGTTCTGGAACTTGAAGTCATAACGGTCGAGATGATCAGGGGTGATATTCAGCAAGATCGCGATGTTGGCACGGAAGTCATACATGTTGTCCAGCTGGAAGCTCGACAACTCTATGATATAATATTCGTGCGGATCCTCAGCCACCTGCAAGGCCAACGACCGGCCGATGTTACCGGCCAGGCCGGCATCGTATCCGGCAGCCTTGAAAATGTGGTAGATGAGCGAGGTCGTCGTCGTCTTGCCATTACTGCCTGTGATACAGATCATCTTCGAGTGGGTGTAACGTCCGGCAAACTCTATCTCCGAGATGATATGCGTACCCTGCTCTATGAGTTTACGCACCATCGGAGCCTCCTTGGGAATGCCCGGGCTCTTGATCACCTCATCAGCATTCAGGATTTTCTCCTCCGTGTGGTGACCTTCCTCCCACTCTATTCCATGGTCGTCAAGCAGCTTCTTATATTTGTCCTTGATGGCCGACATGTCACTGACAAAGACGTCAAAGCCCTCTTTCTTTGCCAGCACGGCGGCTCCCGCGCCACTCTCGCCGGCTCCCAATACTACTATTCTTTTCATTTTCTTCTGTTTTCTTAATTATCGCATCTTCAGCGTAACAATGGTCAGAGCGGCAAGGATAATGGTAGTAATCCAAAAACGCACTGTTATCTTTGACTCAGAGAACTGACGCTTCGGCCAGTTCCTGAAAATATAATGGCTCGTAGGGTCAAGCTGATCATCGAGACGTCGGAAATTATCGTGGATAGGAGTGGCACGGAACACACGGACGCGTCTGCCTTTCTTCTTATTATATTTGAACACGACCGTCTGGATGATCACACTCAGACTTTCCACAAAGAATATGCCACAAAGGATGGGCAACAGCAGCTCCTTATGAATAATTACCGCACAGACGCCTATGATACCACCGATCATCAGAGAGCCGGTATCGCCCATGAACACCTGTGCAGGATAGGCATTATACCATAGGAAGCCCACCATCGCGCCAATGAAGGCACAGAGGAACACCACAAGTTCTTGAGAACCGGGAATATACATAATGTCCAGATAGGCTGCAAACTCTATATGACTGCCCATATATGCCAGGATGCCTAAGGCCACGCCTATTATGGCCGCGTTCCCCGCACACATGCCATCCATGCCATCGTTGAGGTTGGCTCCATTGCTCACAGCCGTCACCACGAGGATGGTCATAATGACAAAAAGTACCCAGCCGCCGGCCACCTTGTACTTGCCCAGGAAGCCCATCACCTTCGAATAGTCCAGATTGTGGTTCTTCACGAAAGGTATGGTCGTATTAAGCGACTTCACCGGCTCCGACTTATGGATCACTTGTTCCTGTCCCTGCTTCACCATCGTCACATTCTCGCGTACGACAGCATCGGGCGAAGCCCAAAGCACGATGCCGACGATCAATCCTATCGACACCTGGCCGACGATCTTATACATTCCACGCAGGCCCTCCTTATTTTTCCGGAACGTCTTGATATAGTCGTCCATGAAACCAAGGAAGCCCAGCCATATGGTCGTACCGATCATCAGCAACAGATAGATATTGCGGATACGGCCAAGAAGCAATACAGGCACGAGGATCGCCATCATGATGATGATGCCACCCATCGTGGGAACGCCCTTCTTCTGCACTCCAAACGGGTCAATCTTCACGTCACGCTCCGTCTCGGAGATGTTGCGGCGGTGCATATAGCGGATGAAATGCTGACCAAACCAGGCGGAGATGATCAGTGAGAGCACAAGTGTGAGCAATGCACGGAAGGAGATATAACTCCACATGTGCGAGCCGGGGATATTAAACTGGCTGAGAAATCTGAAGAGATAATATAACATGATCTTCTATTTACAGATTCGAGACGACACGTTGCCGGACGACTTCCCAATAATCAGTGTCCTGCTCGTCTCTCTTCATCAGTTGTCTGTTTTATGCGTTTTCTGTTGCGAAGATATCGCGCAGCACCTCATGATCATCAAAGTGGTGCTTTACGCCTTTCACGTCCTGATAATTCTCATGCCCCTTTCCGGCCACAAGAACGACGTCACCTTTCTGCGCCATCATACATGCCGTACGGATAGCCTCCTTGCGGTCGACGATGGAGATGACCTTCTTCATCTGCTGAGGTGTAAGGCCGGCAAGCATGTCATCAATGATAGCCTGCGGCTCCTCAAACCGGGGATTGTCACTGGTAATGATCACCTTGTCCGACTGGCGTACGGCCTCCTGTGCCATCAACGGACGCTTTCCCTTGTCGCGGTTACCTCCCGCGCCGCACACCGTGATCACCTGGCCACGGCCGTTCAGCACCTCATGGATGGCGTTAAGCACATTCTCCAAGGCATCGGGTGTATGGGCATAGTCCACGATAGCCGTATAGCCGCGTGAGCTCTGCAAAGGATCCATACGACCGTTGACACTGTGCAGCGTGCTCATCACCACCAGGATATCCTCCGGCTCCTTGCCCAGCATACGGGCCGCACCATACACGGCCAGCAGATTGGACACGTTGAACTTACCAATGAACTGCACACCCACCTCGTGGCCATCAATATCCAGATACATGCCACCGAAATGACACTCAATGATACGGCCGCGGAAGTCGGCCATCTTCGTCTCCGAATAGGTCTTTACGGTCGCCTTCGTATTCTGCACCATGATCATGCCGTTCTTGTCATCAGCATTGGTGATGGCAAAGGCCGTCTTGGGCAGGTCGTCAAAGAAGGCCTTCTTTGCGTTGCGGTAATTCTCGAAGGTCTTGTGATAGTCGAGATGATCGCGGGTGAGGTTAGTGAAGATGCCACCGACAAACATCAATCCGCCGATGCGCTTCTGTGCGATGGCATGGCTGGAACATTCCATGAAGGCATATTCACATCCTGCCTCAACCATGCGTCCCAGCAGCATGTTAAGCTCAATAGGATCGGGCGTGGTATGATCGGCGGGTATGGCCTCGTCTTCAATATAGTTGCAGACCGTAGAGAGCAGACCGCACTTATGGCCCATCTTACGGAACATATTATATAATAAGGTAGCGATCGTCGTCTTGCCATTGGTGCCGGTAACACCGACAAGTTTCAACTTTCTGGAAGGATCGCCATAGAAGAGCGTTGCGACAGGACCGACAGCTTCTTCCGTCGATTCCACCTGCACATAGGTGACACCGGCCTTCTGCTCTGCCGGCACATCCTCACAGAGTACGGCGACAGCGCCCTGAGCCTCAGCCTTGGCTATGAACTGATGGCCGTCCACCTGCGTGCCACGCATGGCCACGAAGAGATGACCGTTCTCGATACGGCGTGAGTCAATGTTCACACCCTTGATGTCTACATCGTCTGAGCCGATGATCTGCAACGGCTTGACATACTTGAGTAAATCACGTAGTTTCATCTTGACTATCTTATTTTTTATTTTTATTCTAGTTGAAGGACACACACTTCACCCTTCTTCACACGACGACCGGGTTCAAGGCTCTGTTTCACCACCTTTCCCTTACCGATAATATTGCACTTCACGCCACGCGACTCTAGGAGATACACCGCATCGCGTGCTCCCATGCCATGCACGTCGGGGATGTAATGCTTCGAGAGCTCGTTGCGACGGTTGAGCTGTACATAATTGTGCTGACGCACCGAGCTGCCCCACACCATCGACTGACGGGCTGGATTGGCCGTGAAATCAGTACGTGTCTTGATACCCAATACTCCAAGCACATAGTCCGCAGCAAGGATATTGCCACTTTTCACGTCTGGAACCAGAATCGACGTAGAGTCGTAGGCGGCCTTCACATCGAGCTTGATGTCCTTGGCCATAATACCTTCGGCGATGTGATGGAACACCAGACCGCTCATGCCGCCTCCAGAGGCAGGCAGGCCGCTCTTCTGAATGCAGACGATGCAACTATAGCGGGGCGCATTGGAGGGGAAATAGCCGGCAAAGGACAACAGATAGTGCACACCGGCGCCCTTATATCCCGCAGAGCCCATGGCTATCTGGGCCGTTCCCGTCTTGCCCGACACCTCAAAGGAGGTAGAGCCGGCCTTACGGCCCAATCCCTGACTCACCACATGGCGCAGGATGGTCTGCATGATCTTGATCGTCTTCGGCGATGCGATCTGCTCATGTCCTTTCACCACCTGTGGCGGGAACTCCTGCACCACCTCACCGTTCTTCAGCACAGCCTTCACGAAACGAGGCTGCATCATCTTGCCGTTGTTGGCAATGGCGTTATAGAATGTAAGCGTTGAGATGGGAGGGATCTGTGTCTCATAACCGATGCTCATCCAAGGCAATGATGTCTTGGGCCAGTTCACATACTGGCCACGTGAGTTTTTCTTCGGCATGCGCACACGGGCTGATGTGGCACCGACGATAGGAATATGAAGATCGGCCGTCAGTCCCGTACGGTAGATGCCGCGTACAAACTTCTCAGGATTATTGTGATAGTATTCATCGATGATACGGCTCACTCCCACATTGGAGCTCACCTCCAGCGTATGGGGCAAGGTCATCACGCCATAGCCGCCGCTGCGCCAGTTGTGGTCACGCATCTCACGACCATACATCGGCCACACTCCGCCACCCGTGTCCACGATTTTTGTCGTGTCGCAGTATCCGTCTTCCAACACCGTCATTATCGATGCCGTCTTGAACACAGAACCCGGCTCAAGCAGATCGCTCACGGCATGGTTCTTTATCTCACGATATTCGCCATCGACACACTTCTCCAGATTGACGATGGCCTTAATGTCACCCGTAGCCACTTCCATGACAATGGCCACGCCGACATTACCATTGATCTTTTTCAGCTCATCAAGTACGGAACGCTCTGCCAGGTCCTGGATGTCCACATCAATTGTAGTAAGGATATCACCGCCGTTGATGGGGGGAGTGTCCATGATATCGAGGAACTTGTTAAGCACCTTACGACGATGCACGATACCATCACTACCCCGCAGGATGGAATCGTAGCTCAGCTCCAGTCCGCAACGTGGCGTGCGGCCATTGTCCTTCATGGCATACATGTCACCCACCGTACGCAGGGCCAACGATCCGTTGGGGCGTACGCGAGCGTTAAGCTCCTCGTTATGGAATCCGCTCTTCAATGCAGAGAGACGGAATACAGGAAGCTCTTTCACTTCCATATACGTATTGTAGTCCACACGATAGGGCCATATAGGCCAGTGACGTTTCAACTTCTCACGTCCCTTCTCAATGTCGCGCTTGAATTCCGCCGCACTCTTCTCCGGGAAAATACGATGAAGGCCCTCATAGATGCTGTCACTCTTCACATTCCACAAAGAGTCATTACCTGCTTCCTTGAGCTGCTTGAAGTCCATGAACATCTTGAATTCTGGCAGCGAAGAAGCCAGCAGTTCACCATCACAACTGAGGATATTGCCACGTGCCGGATCCACGCGCACGCTGTCGCGCTTCACACGGTCAGCGACAGCCGTCCAATAGCTGCGCTTCACCGTCATGAGATAACCTGCACGGGCCACCACCGCAAATGCTATCACTGCCAGGACGACTGCAATGGCACTGTAACGGGGCATTATCTTATCGTATTTAAACTTACTCATTCTTTCTTATGTTAAGGACCCCTTATGGACTGTTATCGAGCATCCTCCTCGGGAACCTGTATAATATAAGGTGGCTGACTGGCGATCTTCAATACGGAGTCCTTGTTGTTTTGCAGCATATTAAGCACATTGCTCTCACGGCTTCTTTCCGTGATCTGACTCTTACTCGAGAGCGCCTTATATTTTGCATCCTGCAACTGTCTCTGCAGATGATCAATCTTTATGATATTCTGCTGACAGGCATAACGGTTGCTGATATACAGAATGGCAAAGAGAGCTATCAACAAGATCAGCCAAATCTGGCGACGGATAGCTGCCGTATTGAGGATGTCTCCACCCAGGATTTTCCGCAAGGTCTGGCTGCTCGAAAACGGCAGCTCACCTTCATGCACCTGTTCACGGATCACATCCTGTAAAGAGGGCCTGCCCGTCGCATCATCTTGCGAAGGCTGTGCCATCGTCTGGTCGTCCTGCGGCTTCTGTGTCTTCTCTGTACCCGAGACATCGGCAGGATCTCCGGCTTCCTTCGCAGTATGGGCGTCCGTATTTATCTTGTCCTTATCGTCTGACATTATTCCTTTTCTTTCTTAATATGTTCTGTTCATTCTTTTAGAGAGCTGCCGGTTCTCACACCTTCTCTGCGACACGCAACTTCGCACTGCGACTTCTCGGATTACGCTCCTGTTCCTCAGCGCTTGGCACGATCACCTTATTATTTACAGGGCGAAGCGGCGAGGAGTTACGACCGAAGAAGTCGGTTGCCTTCTTTCCTTCGGCATTACCGGCCCGCACCATATTCTTCACCATGCGATCCTCAAGCGAGTGGTAGGTGATCACACTCAGACGGCCACCCGAGCGAAGCAGTTCTGCCGCAGCGGCAAGCATTTCCTTCAACGCTTCCATCTCTTGGTTCACCTCTATGCGAAGGGCCTGGAACACGCGGGCCATGTCTTTTTTCTCACGGCCTCGCTGCAAGGTAGGTCCGACGACCTCCTTCAAGTCCTCCGTCGTAGCGATCGGCTTCAGCTGACGGGCCTTCACCACCGCAGCAGCCATGCGACGCGACTGTCGGAATTCGCCATAGAGATAGAAGATATCAGCCAACTGCTCTTCCGTATATTCATTGACGACATCTGCCGCCGTACGATGTCCTTCCTTATTCATACGCATGTCGAGCGGAGCATCCTCAAAACGGAACGAGAAGCCTCGGCTCTCATCATCAAAGTGATGGGACGACACGCCCAAATCAGCCAACAGGCCGTCGATGGCCTCAACGCCATAAAAACGCATCCAATTGCGCAGATAACGGAAATTGGAGCGCACGAACGTAAAACGGGGATCGTCGATGGCATTACGCGCGGCATCGGCATCCTGGTCAAAACTGTAAAGATGACCGCCTTCCCCCAAACGGGAAAGCAGCTCACGAGAATGGCCACCTCCTCCGAAGGTGACGTCCACATAAATACCGTCGGGCTTGACGGCAAGCTCGTCTATGCTCTCATGGAGCAGCACTGGCACGTGATAAGTCTCTGCTGTCTTTATCATTGGCTCTCAAAGGGATAGCATCCCGTCATTCACATACATCTCTAACAACCTGTTTTCGGTGCCAAAGTTACACAAAATTCGTCACATAGCCCCACCTTTCCTTCATTTTTTATTTGCTCCCTGCTCTTAAAATTTTCTGCCATCCGCATAGGCTCCGCCACCGGCAATGTGAAGATATGCCTCTTCTCCACGGCCGCATTCCTTTTACCTGACCTCTCGAGGCCAGCCGACAGCCTCCTGCCAGCATAGGGAAGGAGCCAGCATGGATTGCAAAAAGGACAGCATCGGCTCCTATCGGTCACAGTCGCCATAGGACAGCCCGCACCTGTTGGGCAACCGGCAAAAACATTGACACCCTGCGCCCCAACGTGAGCTACCCGGATGCCCGGATAATTAATTTCAGGACATTGAATTCCAGATATTTACAATACGCATAGAGTACATTTCGCCCGGTTTGCCTTCCGTGGACAGATGGCAGGATACGGGACCATCCGACAGCTATCCGCTAAAATAGATGTTAACATACCCAAGCCACAATTTATAGCAGACTACATTAATATAAAAGGAAACAAGTTTCCTTTTTGTATGCCGTAAAAACGGAAAAATAAATATTTCCTTTCAAAAAGTGAATGTTTTAGAAAAAGATGTATTATTTTTGCACATTGATAGATTATCTGGTGGGAAACGACCTGCCCGTATGAGTAAAAGACATGAGTGATTATCAGGAGAAAACCATAGATCTAGACAGGATTCTTCACGACAAGATGGGCAGCAAGGCCCGCTATGTGCCCCGTATGGCTATAACGTGGCTAAAACACATTGCCCACGAGGACGAAGTGAACGACTTCTTATGGAAGCACCGTGACATCCAGGGCACCCCTTGGCTTGAAGCCTGCGTGAAATATCTGGACATGAAACTTGAGCTCGTCGGTACGGAAAATCTTCCCGACCCCAACGACGGCAAGCTCTACACCTTTGTAAGCTGCCACCCCCTCGGCGGCATCGACGGCGTGGCTCTCGGCTCTATCATCGGGCGTCACTACGACGGCCGTTTCCGTTATCTGGTCAACGACCTTCTTATGAATCTACCGGGACTGGCACCTCTTTGCATCGGCATCAACAAGACCGGCAAGCAGGCGCGCGACTTCCCCCGTATGGTGGAAGCCGGATTCCAAAGCGATAATCATATTCTGATGTTCCCTGCCGGACTCTGCTCACGCAAGATCAATGGCGAGATACACGACATTCCCTGGACAAAGACGTTTATCTCAAAAAGCGTAGAATACCATCGCGATGTGGTGCCCATCCACTTCGGAGGACGCAATTCCGAGCGCTTTTACCGCATCGCCAATCTATGCAAAGCCCTACATTTGAAATTCAATGTGGCTATGCTCTTCCTCGTCGACGAGATGTATCGCCAACGCCACAAAAGTTTCCGCGTAGCCTTCGGAAAGCCCATTCCCTGGCAGACCTTCGACAAGTCAAAGACTCCGAAGGAATGGGCCAGAATAGTTGAAGACGAGGTTTACAAATTATAAAACAAACCAATAAATGATGGAACAGGAAATCATCCAACCTATCGACAAGGCTCTGCTCAAGAGCGAGCTTACCCCTGAGCGGCAGCTTCGCATGACGAACAAGAGCCACAATGAAATCTATGTCATCACCGCACAGAACGCGCCCAACGTGATGAAGGAAATCGGGCGCCTGCGCGAGATCGCTTTCCGCACTGCCGGAGGTGGCACAGGCAAGTCGATGGACATCGATGAATTTGACACCATGGAGAACGGATGCCGACAGCTCATCGTCTGGAATCCGGAAGCGGAGGAGATCATCGGCGGCTACCGCTACCTCTTCGGCGGAGACTGGAAGATCGACGAGAACGGGCAACCCATTCTGGCAACCAGCCACATGTTCCATTTCTCCGAAAAGTTCATGAAGGAATACGCGCCCTACACCGTTGAGCTGGGACGCAGTTTCGTATCGCTCGATTATCAGAACGTCCGCAAGAACACGAAGTCGATCTTCGCACTCGACAACCTGTGGGATGGCCTCGGAGCCCTTACCGTCATCAATCCTCACTGTAAATATTTCTTTGGAAAGATGACGATGTATCCCTCCTACATCCGCCGTGGCCGCGACATGATCCTCTATTTCCTGAAGAAGCATTTCGACGATAAGGATAAACTCATCATCCCCATCAAGCCGCTGAAGATCGATACGCCCGAGGAAGAGCTTGCCCAGATCTTCACCGGCGAAGATTTCAAGAGCGACTACCGTATCCTCAACCACGAGATCCGACAGCTGGGTTACGACATTCCACCCCTTGTGAACGCATATATGAATCTCAGCCCGACGATGAAGCTCTTCGGCACAGCCATCAACTACGGATTCGGCGATGTGGAAGAGACGGGCATCCTTATCAATGTCGATGAGATCTTTGAGGAGAAACGCATCCGGCATATCAACTCTTTCATCAAAGAGCATCCAGAAGCACTGAACATCACCAGTGGTGCCAACAATCTCATTTTTAAAGAAAAGAAATGAACGTCAGCATAGAGCCTACATGGAAAGAGCAGCTGCACGATGAGTTTGACAAGCCTTATTTTGTCCGACTCGCACAAGCCGTACACAAAGAGTATGCGCAAGGACCGTGTTATCCTCCCGGTCGTCTGATCTTCAACGCTTTCAATCTATGCCCGTTTGACCGGGTGAAAGTGGTCATCATCGGCCAGGATCCCTATCATGAGCCGGGACAGGCCATGGGGCTCTCATTCTCCGTACCGCAAGGCATCGTCATGCCCCCGTCGCTGGTCAACATCTTCAAGGAGATCCAGCAAGACCTCGGTACGCCAATGCCTGTAAGCGGCGATCTCACACGCTGGGCCGAGCAGGGAGTGCTGCTGCTGAACGCTACCCTCACCGTGCGTGCCCATCAGGCCAACAGCCACCAGCCCCTCGGCTGGAGCCAGTTCACGGATGCCGCCATCATGGCCCTCAACGCACACAGGAGCGGCATCGTCTATATGCTGTGGGGAGGCTATGCCCGCAGCAAGCGCAGTCTGATCGATGCCTCACGCAATCTGATCCTCGAGTCGGTCCATCCCTCACCATTATCGGCCAACAGAGGCGGCTGGTTCGGCATGCACCAGTTCTCGCGCTGCAATGCCTACCTGCAGCAGCAGGGCGAGCAGCCCATAGAATGGTAACCGCCTTCCCCATGCAAAACATAAATATGCCAAAAGGCAGGACTGACTGCGACCGATAGAGGACGGTCACAACATTATCACGACAATGAAAAGAGACGAGCTTCATATTCTTCAGATCGGCAATGTACTGGTATCCCCCGACATCATCACCGAATATTTCTGTTGTGACCTCGATGCCTGCCATGGCGCATGCTGCATCGAAGGAGATGCCGGCGCGCCCGTCACCCTCGATGAGATCGGCGAACTGGAGCAATGTCTCGACACCGTATGGCCCGACCTGTCCGCCCAGGCACAAAGCGTCATCGACCATCAGGGAGTAGCCTACACCGACCGCGACGGCGAGCTGGTGACGAGCATTGTCAACGGCAAGGACTGTGTGTTCACCTGCTACGACGACCATGGCTGCTGCCTCTGCGCACTCGACAGGGCCTGCCGCCAGGGACGCACCACATGGCCGAAGCCCGTCTCATGTGCGCTCTATCCCATCCGGGAAAAGCGTTTCACCGCTGACCTCACCGGCATCAACTACAACCGGTGGGACATCTGCCGGCCGGCCGTCAGCAAAGGCCGCGAGCTGGGCTTGCGCGTCTATCAATTCCTCAAGGAGCCTCTCATCCGGCGTTTCGGTGCCCCTTGGTACGAAGAGCTTTGTGAGGTTGCCGACCAGATTCTCCTAGAGCTGGAAGACTAATCCACATGCCTTCTCTCTCGGGAAGCCGGCACAGCCCCGTCTTCCTGGGATGAAGCGCGTTTTTTATGATCATCCACATACCCGAATCCTCAAAGGCTGTTCTCATTTATCGCTTTCTTTCCCGTTCTTCATTTGCCATCCGGCAGTCTCCCTCAACTGTCATGGATCCGTTGTTTTCCAAAAAGTTAGCCTAAATCCGACATACACGAAAGCAAAGGTCACAATAAATCTAAATTTCTTTCTTGTCTCACACTTTTTCCGTAATTTTGTAGCTAAATATTCTCTTATGGTAAAGATCAAAGTAGTCAATACGGGGCATCAGCCCCTGCCGGCCTATGCCACGGCCGATAGCGCAGGCCTTGACCTGCGCGCCAACATAGATGAGGACATCGTATTACATCCGATGGAAAGGAAGCTCGTCCCCACAGGATTGCATATCGCCTTGCCCAAAGGCTATGAGGCTCAGATCAGGCCCCGCAGCGGCCTGGCACTGAAGCACGGCATCACCGTACTCAACTCTCCCGGCACCGTCGACGCCGACTACCGGGGCGAGATCATGACCTGCCTGATCAATCTGTCCCAGGAGGACTTTATCATCAAAGACGGCGAGCGCATCGCACAAATGATCATCGCCCAATATTCGAAAGTCGACTTCGAAAGTGTCGACGTGCTCGACGAGACGGAACGTGGTGAAGGCGGCTACGGACATACCGGAGTGAAATAGTGTCCTCCGGTCCCTACTCCGTGGATCGCCCGGACAAGAAAGCTGACCGATGCCCGGGTCACTTGTCATAAAGGCATAGGGGCATATCATACGAATCATGAAGAAAAATTCCTATAAGATCCTGCTTTTTGGCGCACTGCTGCTCTCTGTCTGCATCAGTGTGACGCCCGGCTATGCCGACAAGAAAAGACAAAAGGCGAAATCCGCTGCCACGACCGTGACAGCCCCGCAGCAGGATCCACTCTCCAAGAACGACCGTGCACGCTTCCAGTACTTTTTCCTGGAAGCGGTGCGTCAGCAGCAGGCAGGACGCTACGCAGCCGCCTACGACCTGCTGGAGCATTGCCGGCGGATCGACCCGCAATCTGCCGTCGTCTATTACATGCAGGCCCAATACCTCTCACAGCTGGGCAAAGACTCCCTTGCCCTGAGAAACTATGAGATCGCCGCACGCCTCAATCCCAAGAACGACAGTTACCAGGAACGGCTCGCGCTCTATTACATCGGTGCAAGAAACTTCGACGCCGCCACAAAGGTGTATGAGCAGCTGGCCGACAATAACCGTGACCGCGACGACATCCTCAACATCCTCGTCAAGCTCTATCAACAGAACCGCGAATACGAAAAGATGCTCGATGCCATCAACCGCATCGAACAGATCAACGGAGAGAGCGAGGACATTATGCTCAGCAAGGTACAGGTCTACGAGATGATGGGCGATAAGAAAAACGCCTATAAGGCCCTGAAGCAAATGGCCGACTCACATCCCGACGACAATATGTACAGCATCCTGCTCGGCAATTGGGAGATGCAGAACGGCAGGCAGAAAGACGCATACAAGATCTTCTCCCGCGTAGTGAGCGAGGAGCCCGACAATACGTATGCCCTCAGCTCGCTGTACGACTACTACCGTTCCGTCGGCAACAACGCCGAGGCCAAGGCCATGAGCGACCGCATCCTCCTGGGCAAGAACACCCCGTCGGACAGCCGCGTGCAGTTCCTCAAGATGGCCATCAACGAGAATGAAGGCGATGGAGTGGACAGCATGCAGACCGTGGCTCTCATCGACAGCGTGCAGCAGGTGGCGCCCAAGGACTCAAGCATCGCTGAGCTGAAAGTACTCTATCTGTTTCAGAAGAAGATGCCGCAGGAGATGCAGGACAGTGCCCTCGTACAACTGCTCAACATCACACCTGACAATGCCGGCGCCCGTTTCCAACTGATTCAGAATCTGTGGACACGTCAGGACTGGAAGAGGATCGCCACGCTCGGCGCGAACGGCATGCTCTACAATCCCGACCAGCTGGTCTTCTACTACTTCACGGGACTGGCACGCTTCTATCTCGAAGATGACCTCGGGGCACTGAACGCTTTCCAGCATGGCACGGCGCAGATCCATAAAGACAGCAATCCTGACATCGTTTCCGATTTCTACGGCATCATGGGTGACATCTATTCCCAGCGCAAGGAGATGGAGAAGGCCTTTGCCGCCTACGACAGCTGCCTCGCATGGAAGCCCGACAATGCGCTCGTGCTCAACAACTACGCCTACTATCTCAGCACCACACCGGGCGCCGACCTCAAACACGCCGAGGAGATGAGCGCCAAGTCGGTTAAGATGGAGCCGAAGAACGGCACCTTCCTCGACACCTATGCCTGGATACTCTACGGACAGGGGCGCTATGCCGAGGCGAAGATCTACATCGAGCAGGCACTGGCCAACGACACCGACTCCGTCACCTCCGCCGTCGTGCTCGAACATGCCGGAGATATATGGGCCAAGAACGGAGACACGCAGAAAGCACGTCAATACTGGCAAAAGGCACTCGACAATGGAGGGGACAAGAATGTGCTGACGGCAAAGCTCAATGGTCAGGCTGCCAACAAGCCGGATACCAAGGCGACCACAAGAAAACAGAAGACGGCATCCAAAAACAGAAACAAGAAATAAAACATAAGAAAAAAGATGAAGAAAACGCTCCTTTTTATCGGTCTCTGCGCACTTCTCGTGCTCACCGGCTGTGCCTCTAAGAAGAACCTGGAGAGTACGCCGAAGACTCCGACAACGGACGTCACGAACAAGGCCAATGCCCAATTGGCTTTCGTACAAAAGGTAAGCGACAACAGCGTATATGCCCAGAACATTGTCAGCTCACTCACCTTCACCGCTACAATGGGCGGAAAGGAGATCAGCGTACCCGGACAGCTTCACATGCGTCGCAACCAGGTGATACGCCTGCAGCTTATGATCCCTATCCTCGGTACGGAGGTAGGACGGCTCGAATTCACGCCCGACTATGTGCTCGTGATCGACCGCCTGCATAAAGAATACATCAAGGGCGACTACAACCAGCTCGATTTCCTGAAGGACAATGGCCTCAACTTCTATAGCCTCCAGGCCCTGTTCTGGAATCAGCTGCTTATGCCCGGGAAGACGAAGGTAGGCGAAGGCGACCTCAGTAAGTTCTCCGCCGACATCAACGCGACAGGGGTGAATGTCCCCGTGACGCTTACCGACGGCCTGCTGAAGTTTGTCTGGGCCGCAGAGCGCGGGACAGGCCGTATCAACAAGACCGACATCACCTATACGAGCAAGGCACACGGCAAGTCGACGCTCACCTGGCTCTATTCCAACTTCAAGGCCCTGGGAACCAAGAAATTCCCGGCCACCCAGGAGTTCACATTCCACACCACAGCCACCGGGAAGCAACAAAGTGCAACCGTGAAGCTGGAGATGAGCTCCCTGAAGACCGACAGCGACTGGGAGACGACCACCACGGTGAGCTCCCGCTATAAGCAAGTCGATGTACACGATGTCTTTGGTAAAATCATGAATATGTAAGGAGGCTCGCTTCTGGATCCTGAACATGCGAGATCTCAAGAAGCCCCCGACCATCTATCATCCATCAATGAAAAGATTAGGTATCATTCTTTTATCGGCTCTGCTGCTTGCCGCACCCACGGGTGCGCAGACCCGCAAGAGCACGACCAAAAAGGCCACCACGACACAACAGCGCAAATCCACGACGAAGAAGACCAAACGCACGTCTTCCTCGAAGAAGCGCACTAGCACGAAAAAGAGCAGCACGAAGACGGCTACCTATACCAATGCCAAGATCTGCGGGCTGCAGAGCCAGCGTTCTGCCATACAGAAGAAGATCCGTGAGCAGGAGCAGGCTCTTAAAAAGAACAAGGCCGACGTGGCTGCCCGACTGCAGAACCTGATGATGGTCAACGGACAGATTGACCAAAGCCAGAAGAATATCGAGAACATACAGAAAGATATCCATCATATTGAAGGCAATATCGGCATTCTCAAGTCGCAGCTCCATACTCTTGAGGCGCAGCTTAAGAGCCGCCAGGCCAAATACATCCAGTCCATGCGCTATCTGGCCCGTCACCGCACGGTGCAGGACAAGATCATGTTTATCTTCTCTGCCAAGAATCTGGTGCAGATGTACCGGCGCCTGCGCTTCGTGCGCGAGTATGCCCAGTACCAGCGCGCACAGGGTGAGGCCGTAAAGGCCAAGCAGGCACAGGTCGACAACAAGCACAAGCAGCTTGAGCGTGTCCACACACAGAAGAACAACCTCTTATATAAGGGCCAACAGGAGAAAAGCAAGCTCGAAGGCTATAAGAATGAGCAGCAGGACATCGTCAACAGCCTGCAGAAGCAGCAGAAGACGATCCAGTCTGTCATCGCCGACCAGCGTAAGAAAGATGCAGCCCTGAATGCGCAGATCGACCGTCAGGTTGCCATCGAGGTGGAGAAGGCACGTGCACGTGCCGCC
>ERZ779913.133-NODE-133-length-38707-cov-6.4822_pt1 | contig 38707 bp, 23 predicted proteins | sample MGYA00511547_ERZ779913 | MGnify/ENA primary metagenome ERZ779913 (study PRJEB29588, sample SAMEA2149539) | human gut metagenome | biome: human gut; feature: human-associated habitat; material: faeces | place: Denmark | collected 2008/2010 ...
TGTATGCAAAACTACACAAAAATCGTGATATAAACTAATTTTCAACATCTACTTATTAATGTGTATTAGAAAAAATGATGTATCTTTGTATATAGAACAGATCCTATTTTGTAAATGGTTTTAGTTGCAAGAAAGTGTACTGATAAATAGAGGATTGAATAGATCGTATTCTTTACTGAATTATACGGTATGCAAACTTATTTGCGTAGGATCAGTTTGTCAAAGTAATAGAGAAAAGAACTAAGAATAAAATGGAAAATAGCTTGAATATTGGTGATGTCTCTCTTGATAAAAAAGTGGAGATAGTAGATGAAGATAGACTATGTTATCTGGTTAGAAATAGAAGTAAAGGATCAGAGGGCTTGCGGACAATCTCAAAAAAATTATTAGAAGAGTTTGTCGCTTATTTAACTGAAAATCCGGATGCTTCTGCAGATAAGGCGAGACATGATCTTACTGGCAAAAGTGAAATTGATAAGTTTGAATATGGTTATGCCTCTACGTTGTTTACGATGGCGAAGATGGTAATAGACCATTCAAGTTCGTTAGTTAAACAAACGCTGAACAAGGGCAATGATTCATATCAAATTATATATTATGGAGCGCCTGGTACAGGAAAGTCCCATGCTATAAATGAGGCTACTAAAGGAGAAGATGTAATCCGTACTACATTTCATCCAGACACGGACTATTCTACTTTTGTAGGAGCATACAAACCGACCACGACAGAAGAGACAGTTATAACGGTCGTTGGAACAGAGGCCGTACCAGTAAGAGATGCAAACGGAGAAGAATATAAAGAATCGAAAATAATCTATGAGTTTGTTCCACAGGCATTTCTGCAAGCCTATATAGCAGCATGGAAAAAATATGCAGATTCAGTGAGTGGTGAGCCTCGGAAACAGTATCTTGTGATTGAAGAAATCAATCGCGGTAACTGTGCGCAGATATTTGGCGATCTGTTTCAATTACTTGACCGCAATGACAGGGGCTTTTCTGAATACCCCATCAAGACTGATGCGGATATGAAGAAGCAACTGCAAAAAGCATTCAAAGGATTGAACATTTCTCAAAAGGATAGTATCAATGCAATGTTCAAGGAACATAGTACCGATATCGTAAAAGAAGTACTTAATGGCGATCTGCTGTTGTTACCCAATAACCTCTACATTTGGGCTACGATGAACACCAGCGACCAGAGCCTGTTCCCTATTGACAGTGCATTTAAGCGTCGTTGGGAATGGCAATACATACCTATTTCCAATGCCCATAAAGATTGGACTATTGAAGTAGGTGATAATTATTATGATTGGTGGCAGTTCATTAAAACGATAAATGCTTTAATTGGCAAGACAACAAATTCAGAGGACAAAAAACTTGGTTACTTCTTCTGTAAGGCAGATATGAATGATATTATCAAGGCCGATAGATTTGTTGGAAAAGTATTATTCTATTTGTGGAATGATGTGTTTAAGGACTATGAGTTCTGTGATTCTGTATTTAATGATGCTGATGGGAATAAAATTACCTTTGACAAATTCTATACAGCAGAAGGAAATGACTCAAAGGTCGTCGAGGAACAAGTCGAATTGTTCTTGAAAAATCTTCATCTTAATCCCGTGGAGAGTGACGGAGAAGAAGATCTCGATTCGGAAGATGTAGAGGATAAGAATGGTAGAGATACAACACATTATTCCATAAATGGCGAGGGTGATTTCCCGAAACGATTATTAGCTAAGGAATTAATCGAACGTTTTGTGAAAATGCATCCGGAGCTTAGCGCAGAAGATGTGATTAGACAATGGAAGGGCTTTTCTACAGTCTCACATTTCATAGAAAATGATAATGAACATGAACGACGTACAGAAGACGGAAAGAAAAGAGCACAAGTCGTACTATGTAACGACGGAACTCATATATGGGTATCAACACATGGATGGGTCCCTAATACAGTAAATGCTTTAATAGAAGAGGTGAATTCAAAGGAAGATTTGGGGGTACAAGTTAAAGCGATTGAATAATGCGCATACTAATAGAAGAACATCAATATGATGCAACAAGCGTAAAGGACATCTTGTACGGCATAGATGCATTGGAGAATGTGGAAGGCAAGGTGTCCATTCACTACGTAGGATATTATTACAATATCCTGCTAAAGGACTGTGTGTTCATTCTTCCAAAGGTCCTGCTGAAAGACAAGGATGGCTGTGAATTAGTATTTGGCAAATACACGCCAGAGGAAATAATTCATCTTGATAAAAACAATCCCCTTAATCCAGAAGAACGGAATTTCTTATATAAGTTTTCCGTATGGATTTACCGTGCCATAGTTGTTTATAAAAACAATAAACGTAATGATACAGACATAGTCTATCACTCGACAATTGCACAGGTAGGCAACGGCAGGCGCAGACTGAGTAATACATACTTGGATATTCTGCTTTCACTTATACAGTTCAATAAAGATAACCAAAGTTTTTTCTTCACCATCGTGAAGAATATGCACAGTGGATTGAACAAAATAAATTGGATGCGTACCATCAACACGACCAACGCCATAATCCAAGACGGACACCCCATATATCTGAATCCTGTAAATAAGAAACGTCAGATAAACTTTGACGAGGAGCTGCTCATCATTTTCTTCTCCATACTGAATTATATTGGAGATGCCTACGGCTTTCCAAAACAGATAAACTGCCAATACCAACTTATCACGGGAAAGAAATTCGAGACTTATCTTCATGGCTTTGGTACGACACGACTCCGACAAATCAAATACAAATATTTTTCCGACAAGGCTCTTCAATTATGGCAGCTTTGCTTTGCATTCTTTGATGAATCCAGGCAGATTTGTATCGCTACGGAAAAAAGAGAATATCTGTTGGTAAAGAGTTTCTATATTGTGTTTGAGGCCATCATTGACGAATTGATTAGTGACAATCCGTTGCCTGATGGCATGGATAAGAAACAAGAGGATGGAAAGATAGTGGATCACCTATTTACGGCACAAAGTCTGATTGACGGCGAAGCACAACAAACGTATTATATAGGTGACAGCAAATATTACAAGATGGGTCACGAGTTGGGACGAGAATCCATTTATAAGCAATATACTTATGCCCGCAATATAATACAATGGAACTTAGACATATTCAATAGTGGAGAGCAAACACAATCAGGAGTAAAATTGCGTGATGATGTGACAGAGGGTTACAATATTATCCCGAATTTCTTCATTTCTGCTAAGCTCAATGAGCAATTTGATTATTCAGACGATGGCATAGAAAAAACGGATCGGGAGCATAACAAGGATAAAAACATACAGTTTGAGAACAGACTATTCGATCGTGACACGTTACTGCTGTTTCACTACGATGTGAATTTTCTGTTCGTCTTGTCACTATATGCCCGCAACAACTCCATCCAGAAAATGGAATGGAAAGAGAAAGTGCGTGCTATGTTTCGTAAGGAAATTCAGGAATGGCTACAAAAGGATTATGCCTTTTATGCCATGAAAGCCCATCCAGATATAAACGGTGAAGAATATATAAAAAAACATTTCAAGCAATTATTGGGCAAGGTTTATACGCCATTTAGGGATAACACCATTTATTCTTTGGCATTGGAGAAGGCGAAGGAATATAAAGCTTCAAATGCCCATCTATTGAATGAGTTGGCAAAATCATTCTATTTAGCAGAATGTAAGTTAGGCGAACAACCTGACATCGCTTTACAAAAATCAATTGCTCAAGGATATGCACCATCGGAAAATATAAAGAATGGAGTTCTAATGGTAATGATGGAAAACTATGTGAACAAAAGCGCTATGTTCTTGAAAAATGGGAAACTGGCTATCGGTATCAAATATACTAAAGACAGTATGGAAATTGTTGAACATCTAAAAGATATTGGTTATGTGTTGTTTCATACTCGCAAAAACACGGATCAACACCTTTTTGCTATAAAAGGGACTTGCGCCATTAAGTCTACAGATGATCTGGGAAAAGACAGGTATAGAAATGTAATGACTACAGCCATATATGTTTCTGTCAATATAGATTGCTCCATAGAATTAGATTCGTCTCATATTCGATCAACAAATATAGCTTTTACACCTGTTACAAAATACGATGCACAGTTTGCAACGATTGAATCGTTAAGTATGACACTATAAAATAACCCTATCATCATCCGAAAAGGATTTGATAGGGTTAATCTCTTAAAAGTATATATTAAAAATTGGCTATCAAATCTTTTATACTTATATTGGTATAAGTATGCCAGATTTCAAGTGGGGGTTGTTTATATTCATTAAAGAGAGTTGTAACGTATTCTATCTCAAAAATTAGTCTATAATCATTAGGGTTATTTTCTTTTTGTCCTTCTTTTCTTGTTCCTACACGAGCAATTTTAATTTTATAAAGATCGCGTACACCTTTACCACTTAGATAGGGGACGAAATAATATAATTTGTCCAGTTCTATAGTAGATGGGAATCGTTTTCCCGTATAATAAATAGTAGCGTGATTTTTAATATAGTTATTGATATTATCTTTTTTTACAAAACATATTAGTGCGTTTTTACTTATATCTATTTTGCGAACTTCGTCATATTCCTTAGGAACTGTTTCTTCTACCGTTATTGTATTTGAAATGATACCGTTTGGATATTCTGTAAGTAAGTCAAAAAAATTCAATTGCTTTATCTTTGCATCTTTTTCTTTTAATTTTTCAATTTTTTCCTTGTTTATTTTCTCTTCTTTATTTTTTTTCGAAAGTTTAAAAACTTGTGCAACAGCCGTTGAACAATCTGCTGTTTCTGAAGGCTCTACGGTTTGTATATCATTAAGTAGCCTAATTAATGAACGCCCTACAGCCCATGCTAGATTTACAGGGACAGCATTACCTATTTGCCTATATTTGTCATTCATTGTCCCAGCAAAAAGCCAATTGTCGGGAAATGTTTGTATTCTAGCGTATTCTCTTATTGTTAGAGGGCGTGTTTCCAATGGATGGCAACGCTCAGTTTGTTTTTGGCAAGGAGAGCAGGTAAGGGTTAAAGAAGGTTCATCAAGAGAAAGCCGGCGTGCCATGCCTGTTTTACCTCCACCTAAAAGCCAACTACCTCCCATATATTCTTTAGCTATATTTTCTGGAAGGTTACGCCAATCACCTCCTTGAGGAACTAATTCAAGTACCTTTTGTTTTTTTAATGGATATTTTGCTCCTTCGGATTTTGGTACATCCGTATTATATATTACACTTTTGTAAAATGCATCTTTTAGTGTAAGAACTTGTGTGTAGGGGGATGGCCAATGAAAGCATACTTTTGGAGCGAGGTCATTTCGAATGGCAATTAGAATGAGACGTTCGCGTTTCTGAGGAACCTGATACATGACAGCTTTTAAGACACGAGGTTCTACAAGAGTGTATCCTAGTTCTGTAATAGTGTTTTTAATTGTATTAAAGGTGCGTCCATTGTCATGAGACGTTAATCCTTTAACATTTTCACCCATAAATACTTTGGGGCGAATTTCTTTTACCGCTCTTGCTAATTCGAAGAAGAGTGTACCTCGTGTATCACTAAATCCGCCTTGTTTACCTGCATAAGAAAATGCTTGGCATGGGAATCCGCCAGACAGAAAATCAATTTTATCACGAAGTGGGGAAAAGTCAATGTCTCGTATATCTCCTTCTATAATATTCCAGTTTGGACGATTTATTCGAAGAGTATTACAGGCGGATTTATCGAATTCATTAAGTAATACATGATTGAACCCTGCTAATGATAATCCAAGAGCCAGTCCACCACCACCTGCAAAAAGTTCAACAGAAGTGTATTTGCGAAGTGGATGGGAATCCATTTCTTTGTTCCAAGAACTATGTAGCATTTCCTTTACCTCTGGGAAAGTTTGCATTTCTTCGAGGTAAAATCCTTTTATTCCATTTTGAGTGTGAGAAGGATAAAGACCGTTTTTTATCCATTTTTGGATTGTAGCGTTTGATGTACCTATCAAAGCTGCAAGATTATTTTCCGATATAAAATGCATGTTTTTATAAACCACCTTTTTGTATAATTTCTTTAGCTATATCATCTACCTTTTGCAAAATGAGGGTACTGCCATTGATACCTTCTTCTTCAACTACTTTACCGAAGGCCTTAGCAAGTTGGAAGTAGAAGTTCTTATCACCTGTCATATGTTCCCAAAATTCTGCCCCGCAGTATACAGGATAAGTTGTAGCTATTGTTTTGTAGTTGGCTGAGATCCGTTCTCCATATAATACTCCTACTATCATATCGTCCATCTGTAAAGGAATCCTATCAAGTCTTGCTTTGCCAATAAGCCGTTTAAAATGTCCTAGAATAGTGTCCACATCATCTTTATTAATAGTTTGTGGTCCAGCTTTACATTGGCAATATTTTTTCCTTCCATCAAGTGCATCTTTGAATTCTATATCAATACCTTCAATACCTGACGCACTACCTGTAATCTCTGCAAGCTGGGATATAAATATCTGGATGTTCTGTCCAAAACTAGTATTTAAACTGGTTCCAAGAATACGTGGATAAATGAGGGCTTTTGCTAGTGACTTAGGTGTAGTATCGCCACATAGGAAAGAAGCAAGATAGTTAATGAGAAATGGATTAATATCAAAGTTTTTCAACTGTAATTTTTGAAGATTCTTAATATGATTCGGTATAATGGAAGTTCTAAAATATTCCTTTCCACTTTCTATTATAGCTTCTTTTTGTTTTTTGTTCATCGTGTCTTCCTATTTTATTTATTTGCAAAGATACGGCTTTTCCATAAGATGTGGGTATTATTTTAAATAAATTCAGAAAGTATAATTAGCGAAAGATATTAAAATAATAAAGAACTGGGATAAACATATGTAGGAGGTTAAAAATAACTTTTGTTTTCCTAATTCTGGAAAAGGATACTTGCTTATTATATGTTAGTTTAGTTCTTTCGTCGGGGTCGTTTATATTATTAGATAATTTTAGTAATTTTGTAGCGATTATGGTATTGATTAGACCATAAAGTATTGGATATCTAAAATCAAGTCTTAGTATTTATTACTTGGAGTTATGAAAGTGTCAAGATGAGGTATGTCATGTTGAGATATGGATATTATGTGCGATGGACAAATTAACTAAAGAACAGAGACATCATTGTATGTCAGCGATAAAAGGTAAAGATACCAAACCAGAGATACTGGTGCGGAAATTTCTTTTTAGCCGTGGCTTTCGCTACCGGCTCAACCATCCGCGCCTTCCCGGTCATCCCGATATTGTCTTGAAGAAATACAGGACCTGCATTTTTATAAATGGCTGTTTCTGGCATGGTCATGAAGGCTGCCAATATTCCCATATTCCTAAAACCAATGTCGACTTTTGGAGAAATAAGATAGAGCGGAATAAGGCACGTGACAAGGAAGAGCAACGCCAGCTTGCCGAAATGGGGTGGCATTGCATTACGGTCTGGGAGTGCCAGCTGAAGCCCAAGGTCCGTGCCCAAACACTCGAATCCTTGGCCTATACCCTGAACCATATCTATCTCGAAGACCGGGAAGTCAGGAGTGACCAAATTGAAGAACAGATCGACAGCCTAATGGCTGCCGAGCCGGATGTTCCATATGGAGAAGGGTGTGGACAAGACAAGGAGCGGTAAAGGTGTCCATGCAAGGGAAATCTAATGTATAAAAGGTTTCATTTATACATTAATAACACGGTGCCCTTTCTGAGATGTATGTTTTATTTATATCTTTGCCAATTAAAACAATTGGCCATGGATACAGATAAAATGATACCTATTGACTCACAACTTGAGAATTTCAAGCATTACTTGGACAATAATCGTAGATGTATATTGTCATCTCGGTTTGGTAATGGAAAAAGCTATTTCTTATCTAAGTTTATAGAAAAGAATTCTGAAAATTATTTATTCATTCCAATATATCCCGTTAATTATCAGGTGATGGATAATAAGGATATCTTTGAGCTGATTAAAAGGGATATCCTAATAAGACTATTGTCAAATGAAGATATTAAGATTGATGGGTTAGATAATAAAAAGACCAGCTTGCTCTGGCATTTCTTGAAAACAAAACTATTAGGTACAATTGCGGATATTCTAGAAATGGCACCCGATATAACTTTATCTGCAGGCACCGGTATAGATATCGGTATAAATATTGGTAATGCTATAAAAAAAATTAGAGAAATAAAAAAGAAATACGAAGACCGGAAAAATGACGAAACGAAAGACGTACCAAATGATTATATTAAATCCTTTGATAAATTAATGGGGTCAATATATGAATTTGATACTATATCACAACTTATAACCGAGATCATCTATGAGTACAAACAAAATAATCCGAATAAAAAGGTTGTTTTGGTAATTGAAGATTTAGATCGAATAGACCCCGCCCATATATTCAGAATATTAAATGTATTTTCAGCTCATTTTGACAGATATGATACGCTATCTGCAAAGGAAGAACTGAAAGACCGGGATAATAAGTTTGGCTTTGATAAGATAGTGCTAGTCTGCGATATAGAGAATATTAAGAATATATATCATCATGTCTATGGAGAAAAAACCGATTTTTTAGGATATATAAATAAGTTCTCTACGACTCTGCCCTATAAATACTCATTACAGGATCTGATAAAGGATTATATAATCAATGAGTTATTCGAGAAGGAACTTGTGGCATATCCTAAGATTTGCGATAGTTTAGCAGGAAAAATTGTAGGAATGATGAATCCCGGGGAAAATGTAGAAGTAAACTTACGGACCATAAGGGAGAGAATAATTAATGCAAAAGACCTTATTAAGGAAACAAGAATACAATTAACAAAACAACTTCAAGGTAAATACATCCCGGCAAAATCAGCATTTACATATTTCTTGTCTTTGCTGAGAAACTTTGGGATAGATTTCCTGTCATTTAGAGAATCTATTCCTAAAGATGAGATAATATCACTAATCGGGGTAGATTGGTATATTGTAGGGGAATTTGCAGAGGATATTGTGTTTGGTATCAGAGATGGCTATCTTGAAATGGAATTAGCGAATTATCACAATAGTCATATCATAAGTTGGGAAACGATACCTTTAACTGCTATGCAAGTGAGGCATGGTGAAGGCGAAATGCCGGATTTCTCACGACTATATTTACAGGATACTGAAAGTGTGTTAGTTAAACTATTTTATAAACATATAGATGGAATCATAGAATTCTTATGTAAAAAAGTGATTATATGACAGAGAACTGTTGGACGCCCTTTGGGCATGCTCTCCCCCTAAAGGGCGTCCGACATAAACCTTTGCAATTCGGCCGAACTGTCCTTACTACATTACAAAATGGCAATGATATTTGTCAGCTCATTGTCAATGCCTTCAAGATACGACACGACATATTTGTCTTCTCCAAATCCCTTGTACTGCTGCCAGGGGTCTCCGTCGATATATGAATCCATATTCTCGTATGCCTTGGGGTATTTGTCGTAATACCCCTCAAGTAATGCGGATGCCTCGCCCAGCATCTCATAGGCAGTCTCCCTTGTGATCGCGTCATGACCACATTCGCCCATCTTCCATCTGAAATAGGGCGCAAAAACGGAGGCGTGAGGTATCACACCTTTCTTATAATCCTCAATCATACGATCCAGGAATATGTCCTGCTTGTCAAATGTGTCGATTGCTGTCATCTCTATATGTTAGTCGTTTCTGCAAATATACATTTTTTCCTCCAAATACCGATGGATAGCACCCATAATTTTTGCTAATTATTTGATTTTCAGATGGAAACGTTTGTTAAGACGATACCTTGCGGTAGGAGTAGAAACGGTGTCGCGCAATGCCTCCCAAAGTATAAGACTGCTTGTTCCGTTGCTCCTAAAAATTATATTTTAGGGAGGTGTCTCCAGCAAAGAACAGCCACGGAATATCTCTATGAGGTTCAGGTTTGCCGGTAGGTTTATGATGGCGGGCTCGTCGGCCCGTCCCGGTTCTCTATGTGCCTTGGATGATGAGATATAAAGAGAATTGGCGTGGCATCTGGCCGGCAGCCTACCGGCTTAGGTTGATTCGCGACAAAGTCCGGACGCCTGCCTGCCAGGGGCTTTAGCGTGTAATGAAAAATGGTACGACTATTGCTCCTTTTTATCCCTTCAGAAGGCCTTTTCATGAGGCATTGCAGCCTCCGTTCAGCCGGCAAATAAGGTGGGCTAAAACAGGAAGACTGGTGCGACCGCAAAGTTACCACTGGAAATTCGACAAGTTAGTACTGGAAATTCGACAAGTTAGTACTGGAAATTTGATGAGCTAGTACTGGAAATTTGATGAGTTACCAAGGATACTTTGCCAAGTATCCAGTGGTAACTTTTCCCGAGATATAGTCATTTTGTCAACTTGTTGATTTTCAATATCTTGTAAAACCATGAGCAAACCGGTCAACAAAGGGGCCGGCCGGCGCCGCCTACTGCCTGACAATCGGGCAGGTAGCTACTGCGAAGGGGACTGCACCGGCCTGCAGTGGCCTGCAGTGGACCTGCAGCGGACCTGTGTGCCGCTCTGTGTACCTCTGTGCCCGTGATTTTTTGACTGTAAAGAAAAATAGGATAAATTTCAAGGAATCGTTCACTTCAGACAGGTCGCACCCTGCACCTTCCCCCGGAAGAAAGGAAGGGCAGCCCGACATTTTTCCCGGTCATGCAGGATCGCCACCTTATTTGGTTGCTCCTTAAAAAGCCTATTTTTGCGAGATATTGTTCAGACGCAGCATCCCACATATTTTTGAATCATGCACCCAAGAGCTTCCATGGCTCCTTTGAAGTCATAGGCCGCTGCCGCCGGAAGCATGTTCACAGTATCTTCCACCACACCCTTATAAAAGTTGCGGCCCCAATCGGTAATCTGACTTTAAGTGACCTATTGTTGGTTTCCTACCTGCACGCTTGCAGAAGAGCTTATGTTTTCTCAGCTGGTGAAAACGGAGGATATCCACCCACCAAAAACGGGGATATCCGTTCACTTTTGTGTGCTTAGCCTAATGGCGATGCAAAATTAATCATTTTTTCCTTAATGAACTCCCCGAGAGGGTAAAACGTTTACTTGTGTGGACGATTCTGTCCAGTAGGCAGAGTCAACCAGCGAGTGCAACATTACGAAATATTTTTGAAAAAGACCTCAGCCGGAGTCAAGAAATTGAGTTTTTCTCTCGGTCTGGCATTAATTTTCTTCCTGATCTTGGTTATTTTTCCTTCTGTAACCGTACTGATGTCGGTTCCTTTCGGGATATATTGCCGTATCAGCTTGTTGCCGTTTTCTATGGCTCCTTTCTACCATGCGCAATAGGAATCGGCAAAATACACGGGCACGTTGAGCTTCTTGGTTATCCATTCATGCTCGGCGAACTCACTGCCGTTGTCCGTGGTGATGGACTTCAAGGCCTCTCCCTTGTATGGCAGCAGCAACCTCCACACGGTTCTTGCCACAGGCTTCGCTTTCTTCCCGTGCTTGAGCCTTTCCATCAACAGGAAGTTCGTGCTCCTTTCCGTCAGCGTGAGGATGGCGTTGCTGTCCTTGTCCACGATGAGGTCCATCTCCCAGTCCCCGAAACGTTTGCCGTCGGCTTCCGCCGGACGCTCGTGTATGCTCACACGGTTACGGATGTTCGTGGCCTTAGTCTCATGACGGTGTGATGCCTTGCGCTTGTATTTCATCTTATGCCGGCAATGGGAAGCCAGTTCCCCGCTTTCGTCCTTGCGGATGAGGGCGTAAATGGCTTCATGGGAGACGTTTATACCCTCCAGCTTCAAACGTCCGGATATCTGCCGGGGAGACCACGGCTCGTTTTTTATGAACTCAATGATGCGCCATTGCAGCACATCATCCAGCCCCCTGTTGCCGGGCGTATGACACCGGCGGGATTCTGCCATGTCATGCGCTTTGTTCCATACATACTTGCCGCTCGGCGTGGAGTTACGCTTTATCTCACGGCTTACCGTCGATTTGTGGACTCCTATGGAACGAGCAATCATTTCCAGAGTCTCACCCTTTTGTCGTCCCAGGTAAATTGCGTACCTTTGCTCACGGGTTAAGTGCTTATACTTCATAGACAATACAAAAGTAATTAATCCGTGGGAGACAGAGGTCTCCCTTTTTTATTTTGTATTGCCGGATGACCCTGATTCCGGGCTTCCACCGCCTTCCTCCGCCCTTTCCGCTACGCTCCAAGGACGGAGGAAGGCGGTGGAGGAGTTGCACTTCTAACTTGACGGTGGGGTCGGATCTTAGAACAGACTCCGGATATATCTGTTAACGAGTTGTCATTGCAGGTGGGATTTAATACCCCTAAGTATTTCTCCCGGTGCTTTAAGCGTGAGTTTGGTGTGTTGCCCAGTGAATATGCCGGGAAGCATCACGATACTTCGGTTGATGGCAGTTCCACTGGTGATGATGCGTGTGTGTCAGAGGAAAAATGTTCTGAGACTTGATAAAAGGGATATAGGGCTATGCCATGATAAATGGGTGCCATGATAAATGTTTTCAGATAGTACATTTGCTATTAGTGTTGTCAGGCTGTGTACCTTTGCATCACAGAGATCCTTACGCTTCGTTGTCGTTCCTGTAGTCTGATGGTGTCATACCATATTGATGTGTGAAACATGTGCGGAAGTAGGATAGATCGCCGAAGCCGCTGGCATAGGCTGCCTCATTGACGGTGGCTCCTTTGCTCAGCAGTATGGCTGCATGATGGAGGCGGCGTGTACGGATGAGTGAGTTGCCTGATATGCCCGTAAGGCTCTTAATCTTGCGGTAGAGCGTGGAGGTGCTCATGTTCAAGTGGTTGCATAGCAGAGGGATGCCGAGTGATTCGTTGGAGATGTTGGCATCGATCTCAGCATAGAGTTTTTGCAAGAAGGCGGCATCAAGAGGCGAGAGACAATCGGTGACATTAGAACTGGTGGTGCCGGATGATGTATTTTCGGCCGTAATGATTGGTGCCTGTTGAGAGCTTTCTTCTATTGTCTGATCTGCGTGTTGCGTCATTTGCTGCACGATGAGAGCAGCCAACCGTTTTCGTGCCTCAAGCAGATTGGTTACACGGCTGCGTATGAGGCGTGCACTGAATGGTTTTGTGAGATAAGAGTCTGCACCGCTGTCATAGCCTTCTTCCTTATCGGCGATGCTGTCTTTGGCAGTGAGCAGTATGATGGGGATATGGCTTGTGCGCACATCATTTTTCACTTTCTTGCAGAGCGTAATACCGTCCATGACAGGCATCATGATGTCGGAGATGATGATATCGGGCAGATGAGTGACAGCTTTCTGCAGTCCTTCTTCACCATTGGCAGCTTCCTGTACTTGATATTCATTGGATAAGGTTTCTGCGATATACTGTCGGATGTCGGTGTTGTCCTCCACAATGAGTACGATTGGTGCATTGGTTGCGGGAGATGGGTGTGCAGACAGGGATGCTGGAGATGTGGAGGTAACTTCGTTCGTATTTCTGTTACGTATGGACAGGATGTCAGTGGCTTGTGTGGTATTACCTTTTTTGCGTTCATTGTCTGTATAGACGTCTTCTGCAGGTAGCCAGAGCGTGAATGTAGATCCCTTGCCCACAGTACTTTCTACAGTGAGATCACCATGGTGGAGCTGTGCCAGCGAGAAAGCGAGAGCAAGTCCGATACCGGTGCCGGATGCCTGATGCCGGCCACTAGCCTGGTAATAACGGTCGAAGATATGAGGCAGAGCATCTGCGTCGATACCATAGCCGGTATCGGCAACACTGACAGCTATCCAGTTTCTGCCATCCTTTTGTCGCTTTTGGGCTTTAACAGTGATGAATCCGCGTGGCGTGTACTTTACAGCATTGCTGAGCAGGTTATCGAGAATAGTCTGTATGACATTATTGTCGATCAAGAGGGTGTCGTTGTTGCAGTCGACGATATAGTGCAGCTCTTTATTGGTGTTCAGATCTATGAAGCGGGCTGTTATAAAGGTTACCAGTTTTCTGATATTCTCAGGTGCCACAGTGAGCTTTCTGTTGTTTGTCTCGATTTTACGTACTTCGAGTAATTGGTTGACGAGGCCTAGTAGGCGGCATACGCTGCTATGGATAGTATTGAGGCGTCGGAGTAGCGAAGACGTGTCGGTAAGGACAGTTTTTGGGAAGTCTTTGCTTGATGTGGACGCGTTTTGGGGCATATCATTGATGAGTTCCTCACGCAGGTCGTCCAACGGGCCAAGGATGAGGGTAAGAGGAGTGCGAAGCTCATGGGCAATATTAGTGAAGAAGCGGAGACGTTCCTCATTCAGTTCTTTCTCTTTCTGCCGCTGCATTTGCTCGATGTGTTGTTGCGACCGTTCTTTCAAACGCTGCTTATAGAGATGCAGGGCTGTGAAAGCTGCTGCAATGGCCAGCACAATATACAGTATATAGGCTGTCCAGGAACGATAGAATGGAGGTGCGATGTAGAAGGGTGTGGCACTTATAACGCTCTCGTTATCTTTCTTGTTGGAAGCGAGGCGGATTTCCAGCGTATAATGGCCAGACGGTACATTACGCAAGACGATGGTGCCGGGGGTGGAAAGGATGTGCCATGATCGGTCGAGGCCTTTCACACGGTAGGCATAGTTGAAATGTGAGGTCAGAGCAAGATTGCTGATATTGAAGCCTATACGCAGATTATTTTCATCATGGCGCAGGTGTATGATGCTGAGGTCGGTATAGGAGAGGTATCGGTCTTCGTGGTCTCCTTTGCCCAACACCCAGATACCGTTGATGTGCAGGGAGGGCAATACATGTGGTTGCATGACCATGTCAGGATCGAAGGTGCAGAGCCCATCGATGGAGCCCATAAAAATTGATCCGTCGGGAGACATGGCAGCTGCACGGTCCATAAAATATCCAGGCCGGATATTGTCACGCTCACCAAAGTTGTATACCTTATCGTCGCAGATACAGCTTATGCCACGGTTGGTACCCATCCAGATGCGTCCGTTATGATCTTCGATGATTGAACGGATATGTGTGTTGGACAGTCCGTCACTACGTTGATACACTTTCTTGTTACCAGAGGGAAAGAAGCATACTAGTCCGTCATTGGTGCCGACCCATATATTTCCTTTGCGGTCAGTGAGGAGGGCATTAACAGTGTTGTTGGGTAGTTGGCCGTTATCTGCGGTATAGGTGGTCACAGGCTGTAAATCGCGTGAACACTTCACAATACCGCCATCGTAGAGGCCAATCCACAAATATCCCTTACGATCGACGCATAAAGCGCGTATTTTATTGTTACCAATGGAGTTATAAAGTTTTCCGGAGACATATAGTCCTGTCTCCGTACCAATAAGCATGCCATAACCAGGAGCTTCGAGAAAGGTGCGTACATCGATTTTCCTGCCCTCTTCGCCGAGTGGATGGGTGATGGCTCCGGTAGAAGCGTCTTGACAAAGGGCTCCCCCTTGATAGATGCCCCACCACAGCCGTCCGTGACTGTCGCAGAATGCAGCCTGTACGGAGTTATTGTTCATTGATCCGGAGGCTTTATCGTACACATCAGTCCGTATCTGCCCCTGAAACCGATTGATGCCGGCTCCATCGGTTCCTGCCCATAAGTTGCCTTGATGGTCGAAAGCTACACAGAGAATGCTCTGCCACGTCAGGTCAGTGGGGGAAGGCTGTGTGGTAGAATAGGGGATGTATCGGAATAAAGGCGGCTGCGAGGATATCAGGTCAAGGCCACCGGCCCATGATCCAGCCCACACATTATGGCTTTCGTCTGCGTACAGACACCGTACACTCTTATGAGCCATAGTAGCCACATCGTCAGGAGAAGGGCCAGAGAGCTGTAATGGGGCTAGGCGTCGAAGGCTGGAGTCTGCTTCCATCACCCCTTGTTGTTCTGTTGCTGCCAATATGCGTCCATTATTTTCTACGATGCTGTAGATGCTGGGTTGTACACCGGTGGTTGATGGGAGAGTGCGGAATGAGCGGCTATGAGGATAAAATATGGCCAATCCTCTGCCTGTACCCAAAAGCACGTTGCCTGTATGAGTGATGTAGATCGATCGGACCTCATTGTCAGGTAGCGATGTAGGGTCACCATCGTGATGCTCGTAGCAGGTCGCCGTCATTCGTTTCAGGTCGATCACTGCCAGGCCATGAAACTCATAACCTACATAAAGATGGCCTTGTCCATCATCGTAGGCTGTCCAGATATGGTTATCAGGCATTCCTTTCACTGTTGTTGCATTGAAATGTGTGATTCGTCCGGTATGCGTATCGAGCTGGTCGAGTCCTTTTTCATAGGTTGTGATCCACAACTCTCCGTGGCGTCCTTGATGCAGTGAGGTGATATGATTGTCAGCTAGTGAACTGCCATCACCCTTGCGGTGTCGGTATTGCTTAAACGTGTTACGACTGTAGTCGTAGGCAGTGAGTCCGTTGCGTTCGGAGGATATCCACAATATAGGCAGTGAATGGTCATCGATGACATCGCTTAGTTCGTTGTCAGCTATGCCGGCGGTAGAGGGCTTCTCTGGTCGGTAGAAATGCCGGAAAGAAGTTCCGTCATAACTGTTGAGCCCTTCTTCGGTGGCTATCCATAGTACTCCGCGTTTATCTTGTGTGATGCCGACCACATCTTCGTTGGTCAATCCTTCGCTTCCTTCGATATGATAAAGATAATGTTGAGTTGAGGCTTTGGTTTTTGGGTGATTGCTCCTATGTTCCACATTATTATATGTCTTGGAGGGAGTGGTACGGGAGCAAGCTGCAAATGTTAAGAAGATCGTAGCCAAAAATGTTGTAAGTAATATCGTGATAGCACATCGTTTGTTCATATAGCATGGTCATATTTATGGTTGCGAAATTACAGATTTCCCCGCAGATAAAGACGGCTTAGTCAGATTTTTTTTTCATTTTTCTCCTGTTGCCGATGCGGATGAGCTTGTCACTGTTCTCTCTTTATATATTCTATTGACTTTTTGTATCTTTTAGATAATAAATGCATTCGAGTAGCTTTTTAAGGAACGAGCAGCTATTCTGAACGAAATATTTCAATAGAAGGCAGAGTGTAATAGTTGATGTATTCAATTGGTTATCAACACAAAGAAGAATTTATAGGTTATAGGTTCTTGTTTGGATGGCAAATCGTTCAATGGTGGTAATTATGTTAGTGTTTATTAATAATGAACGATTTATCGGTATATTTGAACGATTTGTCAGTTGATATAAATCAAGCAGTATGTATCTTTGCAACACAATTTAAGTAACCTATATTAAACACGGAAATATGAAAGACCGTTGAGTGTACCTTTGCAATATATCTGAGAAATAGGTAGACGAATCAAACAGACCTAATTATCGTCTGCTGGAAAAGATTTTTGTGGAGAAACATTAAATACCTATATAGGAACATACGTAATTGGAAAGAAACAACAAGACAGTTGATAAAAAGACTGTGTAAACTATTAATTAAAAACCATCTGAACAACTATGAACAAGCAATGGAAAAACATCGTGGTGCATCGTAGCACCGCTTTTGCTGCTACCTTAATGGCAGTGGTAGGCTTGGGGCTTCAGTCGTGCTCTGACGATGATGGCAATTTTACGGCTGTGGATGATCAAAATCCGGTCATCACACTGGCTACAGATCATCTGCAGACAGAGCCAGGTCGTGAATTTACTATCGCAGGAGAGGTGACTGATGCTGATGGCATCCGCTCTATCCGTCTTGTTAATGACGGAATGAACTTGGACAAAACAATCAACCTTTTAGAACTTTATCCTGACACGCTCTTTCACACTTATCAGCTTGCGTATAATTACACGGCATCAGCAGACTGGACGGAAGATATGCAGTTCCCTGTAGAGATCACGGCAGAAGATGTTGTTGGCAACACTACAGTTGTGGAGCAGCTTATCAGTCCTGATGGTGACTTTACGGCGCCAGAATTTACTTCTGCTCCCTCACAGAATATAACGGTGTTGCTTCAGAACCCGAAGCTGACACTCAATTGCTCAATGAGTGATAATAAGGCCCTTAAATATATTAAGGTATCAGTTCCAGGTCTTGGCATCAATGACAGCGTAACCATTAGTGGTACAGCGTATGATTTTAAGAAGGTGTACACCCTGCCTCAGACAGAAACGAGCTATGAGATGACTCTTACAGTAGGTGATACTTCTGACAATACAGCTACGTCGACCTCTACAATCAATGTTTCTGAGATGCCTGATTTTGAGAAGATGTATCTGGCCGATGTTACAGATGCTTCGCAACTTACCAGCGATCTGTTCGGTGTTCCTATGCTGATTGAGCACACCGGTTCTTATCAGTACACTGCACATTATTATAATCAGAAGGCTGGTACGGGTATTCGCTTTATTCCTCAGAAGACCGATTTCAATCCTATTTGTTTTGGTATTGATCCCAATACGAACAATACATTGACCAGCGATCCTTCACAGGCACAACCGATTGTGCTTCCCGAAGTGGGTTATTATGAGATTAAGTTTAATGCTGTTACCGGTGAATATAGTGTGAGCACTTATACGCCGAAGTCGACACCTTTCCCGCAGGGTGAGCATGTGACAATCAATGGCATTGACGAGACTTACCAGCTGGCTTTGGCTGGAGCCGGTTTGCCAGGAGTAGGCAATTGGTCAACGGCTGATCCTCTTTTGCTGACACAGGATGCCAAGAATAAATATTTATTCTATACAGAGTGCAAACTCACAAAGGGCACGGAGGTGGAATTCACGATTACTCCAAAGGATGCTTCCGGATGGTGGATAGAACCTTATTGGCGCTTTGAGAATGGCAATAATGACTCAAAGGAGAATGAGTATAACACGAAGAATGGAGGAAACAATATGACGAAGGTGACTGTTCCGACAGACGGTACTTATCGCTTTGAGTTCGATACAGAATTGCTCCGTTCGAGATTCTATCTCGTGAAATAAGCTGTAATCCGTTAAGACCCTATAGCAGAGATGGTTAAGACTGCCTCTGCGGGGAGCTTACGGAGTGAGAATAACAATAATCAGTATATCCAAGAAAAATGAAGAAAATAACATTAGCCATAGCAGCGACGATGCTTACTATGAGTTCGTACGCGCAAAAGATAAATGTGACGGGTACCGTTGTGGGACAGTCCGATCATGAGCCACTTATCGGTGTGACGGTACAGATACCCGGAACGAGTATTGGTGCAGTCACCGATCTTGACGGTCGTTTCACCCTCAGTGTGGATAAAAATGCCTTATTGCGTTTCTCCATGGTAGGATACAAGTCACAGGATGTGAAAGTTGATGGCCGCTCACAGCTTAATATCGTTTTAAATGACGACGCCAACGATCTGAATGAGGTTGTAGTTATTGGTTATGGTACTGCGAAGAAGAGTGATCTGACGAGTAGTATCTCCGCCATCAAGGGAGATAAGCTGGAGAAGCTCTCTACCGGTAATGTGATGAATGCTTTGCAAGGACAGGTTAACGGTGTGCAGATCAGCAATTCCGGAAGTCCTGGCTCATCGCCCCGTGTTATCATCCGTGGCGCTTCCACTATCAATGGTACCGACCCGCTCTATGTTGTCGATGGAATGCCGGTAGGAACTAACATTAATTTCTTGAATCAGAATGATATCGAGTCGATGCAAGTTCTTAAGGACGCTTCTGCTTCTGCGATCTATGGTACACGTGGTTCGAATGGTGTAATCCTTATCACAACGAAGAAAGGTCAAAAAGGAAAGGTAAAGTTCACCGCTTCTGTCAGTGAAGGCTTCCAGACACTGAATAAGCCCAACATTGCTAAAGCTTCCGAATATGAGCAGGTGTTCAAGGCACGCTATATCAATGATGGTAATGAACCCACCTATAAGGGTATTGAGAATATTACGGATGCACAAGGCACTGACTGGTGGGAAGAGTGTATGCGCGATGTCGCTCTGCAGCAGAATTATGACTTTGCGTTTTCTGGCGGTAACGATAAACTCATCTACTCGGCAAACATCGGCTACTATCGTCAGGACTCACAATATAAGGTCGGCGATTGGCAGAAGTTGACGGCACGATTCAGTATGGAGTACAACTTCAACAAGGTTGTAAAGGCTGGTGTTGACTTCACACCGAAGTACGAGAATTGGAATAATACGCCAGGCTTGATGGGAGCCATTATGGCAATGGATCCTACTACTCCTGTAATGCGTGACAAGAGCGAATGGACAGATAATGAATACAGTAATTACTCACGTTCACACAACAATCAGGAGTGGAACCCTGTAGCCTCTATGTATCGTCTTGATTCTCATGCAGATGAGTATGGATTACTTGCGACACCGTATGTGAGCATTACTCCTATCAAGGGTCTGACGATCCGTTCGCAATTTGGTATCAATGCACGTTTCCGTCTTACGGATACTTATAATCCGGACTTCTTCATTGACAACCTGGAGCAGAACGCTAATAATAATGCAGAACGTCGCATGGAGAACTGGGTGGATTGGAACTGGACCAATACAGCAACCTATGTTACTACAATTGCCAAGAAGCATAATCTCAATGTGATGGCCGGTTATACGATGGAACGTTTTCAGGATTATTGGGCGTCCGCTTATGCTGAGGATATTCCTTCCAATGTAGAGGATATGCGTTTCGTCAGTGCCGGAACAAAGAATATGAAGGCGTACGGCACTAATTCCTACAGCTCACTGATCTCTTATCTGGGTCGTGTGATGTATAACTATGACGAACGTTATTATCTTACAGCTTCTATCCGTGTTGACGGTAGCTCTAAGTTCCCGAAGGGTAGCAAGTATGCTACATTCCCGGCTGTGTCGGGTGCATGGCGTGTCACGGGAGAGCCGTTCATGAAGAATCAGCATATCTTTGATGACCTGAAGATCCGTGCCGGTTGGGGTAAGGTAGGTAATCAGAATATTGACAACTCTGCCTATATCTCTTCTATCGGTGCTGCCGATTATGTCTTTGGTAGTGATGCCGTACGTACGGTTGGTACTGCTGTCGGATCTATTGGCAACTCGGGTGTAAGATGGGAAACAGTAGAAGACTGGAATGTCGGTATCGATATGTCATTACTCAAGAACCGTTTGAAGATCACTGCCGATTATTTTGAGAAGAAGTCTCATGATATGCTCATGCTGAAGGACAACTTGCTTGTACTTGGTTATCCTATGTGGAACGGACAGATGTGGCAAAATGTAGGTAGTGTTAAAGCTAATGGATGGGAGTTGAGCGTGAACTGGAATGACCAGGTACGTGACTTCCAGTATGGTATCGGCGTAAATCTCTCGCATACAGTCAATAAGGCTGTGAAGTTCCTTGGTGAGCCTATCTACTCAGGTAGTTTCAATGGTGATTATATCATACGTAATGAGGAAGGACATGAGTTGAGCCTCTTCTATGGATATGTAGCTGATGGTCTTTTCCAGAATCAGACGGAGGTTACTTCTTATACTAATGAGCATGGCGTTCCCATGCAGCCCAATGCACAGCCTGGTGATATCCGATACAAGGATCTTAATCATGACGGTGTGATTGACGAGAAGGATAAGACATATATCGGAAGCCCATGGCCTGATCTGATGATCGGCCTGAACTTAAATGCTTCATGGAAGAACTTTGACTTCGTCGCAAACTTCTATGGCACTGTCGGTAACGATATCTTCAACCAGAACTGGGGCCGTTACTCGGGAGTGAACGGTCAGAATGTCTATGCCGGTACCTACAATAAGTCTTGGCACGGTGAGGGAACCAGCAATAAGATACCTCGTCTGTCAGTTAACGATGCCAATATGAATTACAAGCGTCCGTCTACTTTCTTTGTTGAGGATGGTTCATATTTCCGTTGCAAGTTGCTGCAGATAGGATATACACTGCCTCGCCAGTGGTTTAACAATAAGATGTCATTGCGTGTTTCCATCTCGGCTCAGAACCTCTTCACCATTACCGGTTACAGTGGTGAGGATCCTGAGACAGCCTCAATGGGTAGCGTAACAGAGGCAGGTATCGATACTACAGGTTATCCTAACCCACGTACCTTCCTCTTTGGCGTGAATCTCAACTTCTAATTATTCATAAACAAATAAATACGACAACAATGAAAAAATATATTACAGGTCTCATGATGGCTGCAGCAGTGATGGTTGGTTCAACCTCCTGCTCCGACTTCCTTGACGAACCGGTTTTGGGCCAGCAGGATTTAGGGAATTATTTCTCGAATGAGGACGAGTGTGCCAGACAAGTTACAGGATGCTATCAGTCGCTGGCATTTGATGATTGGTGGCAGATCTATAAATTCTATGTTTGTGGTGATATGTGCACCGATGATGAATGGATGGGTAACACCACCCAGGATCCTGGAGAGTATCGCGATTTGGCCCACTATACAGGTAATACGATTAATGCAGGTAACTGTGCCCAGAACTTCTGGCAGTATCGTTATAAGGGAATCCTGCGTTGCAACATCGCCATTGAACGTATCCCGGCAGTGGCATTCAATGACACTACACTGCGTGCCCGTTATGTAGGTGAGGCTAAGTTCCTGCGTGCCTTCCAGTATTTCGACCTGCTCCGTAATTTCGGAGGAGTACCTCTTGTAATGGGGTTGAAGATGCCGGAAGAGATTCAAGGTATCACTCGTGCCTCGAAAGAAGAGACTTATGCTGTTATCGAGAAAGATCTGTTGGATGCTATCAAGGTATTGCCCAAGCGTGCAGAGCAGAGTTCTTCTGACCTCGGACGTGCTACCAGCGGAGCAGCCAAGGGATTACTGGCTAAAGTGTATCTCTATCAGGAGAAGTACAAAGAGGCTGAGGCACTGCTGCAGGATCTCTGCTGCCGTGGCCAGTATAGTGGCAATACTCCGGAGTACAAGTTGCTTGAGAACTTCGGTGATGTATGGTCGATAGATCACAATAACAGTGAGGAGAGTCTCTTTGAGATTCAGACTAACAATGAGATCACTTATAATCTTGGAGAACGTATCTCTGTAGTGGTAGGATCACGTGATGACTCTGGTTGGTCATGGGGTATGCCTACCAGTCATCTGGAGAAGGCTTTCAAGGATGCCGGCGACACCTTGCGTCTGCGTTACACCATTCTTAAGGATGGTGCTACCTATGTGCCTGGTGATCCGACATGGAATGCAGATAATCCTTATATCGTTTCAGCCAGTAAGCATAAGAGCGGACGTTGCAACATGAAGCTCTATATTCCTGTAGCCAAGCGTCCTGACCCCTATGATGCCCCCCACATTCCCTTGAATTACCGTCTGCTTCGCTATGCTGATGTGTTGCTGATGTATGCAGAGGTGGAGAATGCCCTTGGTAACGACAGTGAGGCTCAGTGGGCACTCAATCAGGTTCGTCATCGTGCCAAGCTCGCCGATGTAACCTCTACGGGTAAGGAACTTCGTGACGCCATCCGTTTGGAGCGTCGTCTGGAGCTTGCTTTGGAGAATAACCGTCTGTTCGATCTCCGTCGCTGGAAAGATGATAACGGCAAACCGGCTATCGATAATTTGATGGGTCCCAATGGTTCTTTCGTACGTTATAATCTGGAAGAGTCGACTGATGAGTATGAGACGACCAACCAGCAGGAGAATTCCAATAAGGGTTATTACTTCAAGGAAGGACGTGATGAGCTCTTCCCCATTCCTAACTCGGAGATTACGATGTCGAACGGATCTATTGAGCAGAATCCGGGATATTAATAATTATCTGGAGGCCTGGGACTAGCTATTTAATGGCTGAGACCCAGGTCTCCGTTTTTAAAAAGGGATTATATCCATTATATTATTGAACTGAAAACTGAATCCGATAATTTTGAACAAAATATACAATCTATAATCTTATGAGAAAGATATATATACCTTTCCTTTGCTGCACAGCTGTTCTTTTGGGCGCCTGCAGTGATGAAGAAACATTCCACCCTGATTATCAGCTTACTATAGAGGCAGATACGACAATGGCTGTGACCGTGAGTGATGCTACTCCCCATCAGACCATTGATGGCTTTGGATCGAGTGATGCCTGGGATATGGAGTATGTAGGTCGTTATTGGAGCGACCAGCAGAAGTCTGCTATTGCCAAGATGCTTTTTTCGCAGGAGATTGATAACGGACAGCCTGAAGGTATCGGCTTGTCTCAGTGGCGTGTCAACATTGGAGGCGGTACGGCAGAGCAAGGCAGTGATAGTGGTATTGCTGATGATAGCAAAGAGCGTCGTGTGGAATGCTATCTCTCGGCTGACGGCTCATATAACTGGAGCAAATGTTCCGGTCAGCGTTATTTCATGGAACAGGCCAAAAAATATGGTGTACAGGATTTCGTGTTCTTTTCCAATACACCACCTGTATATTACACGAAGAATGGAAAAGGCTTTTCCAATAGTGGCGATCAGAGTAATTTGAGGGATGATTGCTATGACAAGTTCGGCGACTTTCTTGCCACGGTAGCTGAGCATTTTCAGCAGGCTGGTTATCCTGTGACATATATCAGTCCTGTGAATGAGCCTCAGTATAATTGGGATGGAGGGCAGGAAGGATCAGGCTGGCAGAACAGTCAGGTGGCCCGTGTGGCCCGTTCGCTTGATGCCGCTCTTACAGCTCATAACCTGTCGGATACCAAAATGCTCCTTGCCGAAGCTGGCAAGTGGAACTATCTCTATGAGACAGCAGGCGATGCGGGAAGTGGCCGCAGCCGTGTGGCCGATGACTTCTTCGATAGTTCATCACCTAACTACATTGGTAATCTCCAGCACATGCCTGCTCTGCTTTGTGCGCATAGCTATTGGCTCGACACATCGTGGGATGAGTTGCAGCGGTCGCGTCAGGCTGCCGCTGATGTAGCAACGAAACATGGACTGAAACTTTGGCAGACAGAATGGAGTATGTTGAGTGACAGGTATGATTTCTTTGAGAATTATGATGCTGCTTCATATATGGATCTGGCTCTTGCCATGTCGGAGGTGATGCACAATGATCTTACAGTGGCTAACGTCAGCTCGTGGTCGTACTGGACATCCTGCTCTTGTGAGCGTTGGAGCCAGAAATCACGTTTCTATCTCATTCGTCTTGTGCCTCAGTCGGGTGACTATGGTCAGCTCACCGAGGGTGGAACGGCATCATCGGGTAAGAACCTCTGGGTGCTCGGTAACTATAGCCTCTTCATCCGCCCCGGCTATCAGCGTATCGACATCACATTGCCCATTACAGATCATAGTCTCTTCGCATCAGCTTATGTATCGCCGGAGAAGGACAAACTGGTTGTGGTGATCACCAATACGAAGCATAAGAGTGTAAAGGTGGAGCCTACGATCACCATCGGGGGAAAAACAGCGGAAAATCCAGTTGAGTATGTCACCTCCAATACGCTTGATCTGAAGCGTGTGCCTAACTATGAAACTACAATTCTGCCGGCACGTTCGGTGAGCACACTGGTATATGATTTGAAATAACAGTTATTAGAATAATGATATTCTCAAAAACATTTCTTCTGGCTCTTGCTCTCGGGTCTGTATCCTTGGGAGCAAGAGCCCAGTCGTTCACGTTGCTCCTTGACCAGCCCGAACAGACTATTGATGGCTTTGGAGCCAGTGATGCATGGTCGATGAACCGTATCGGCTTGTGGAGTGACAGTATTCAACAGCAAACGGCCGACTGGCTCTTTTCACTGAAAGACGATGACCAGGGTCAGCCTTTGGGTATCGGCTTGTCGATCTGGCGTTTCAATCTGGGAGCGGGAAGTAGCGAGCAGGGCGATTCTTCTAATATCAATCTGCTCACACGTACGGAGTGCCTGATGCGAAAGGACGGTACGTGGGACTGGTCACGACAGAAAGGACAACGGCGGTTCCTGCAGTTGGCCAAAGAACGGGGTGTTCCTCATTTCGTGGCTTTCCTCAACTCGCCGGCTGTCTACTTCACGCAGAATGGATGGGCTACCAATACGGGACGTGGCGGCACCTTTAATCTGCGTTCAGACTGCTATGAGGCTCAGGCTGCGTATATCGCTGCGGCGATCGACAGTATCGGTCGTCATGATGGTGTGACGATCGATTATGTGAGTCCTGTCAATGAGCCTGACGGCTCTTGGAACTGGCTGGGGCCTAAGCAGGAGGGCTCTCCGGCTACCGACCGTGAGATAGCCCGTCTGGTGAGACCGCTCAGTCGTGCGCTCACAGACCGCCATCTCTCTACGGTCATCACTATTCCTGAGGCTTATGACTACCGTTGCTTGTATGAGGCGCATGAGAGTGGAGCCGAGCGTGGCTTCCATCTGCAGCATTTCTTTACACCCGACAGTGCAGATACTTATGTCGGAAACTTATCCAATGTGGCCCGTCTGCTCTGCTCACACAGCTATTGGACCAATACGCCTGTTGACAGCATGCGGTCGATCCGTCATCGGGTTTATTCGATGCTCCGTCCCCGTAACGTGGATCTGTGGCAGTCGGAGGTGTGCATCATGGGCAATGACACTGAGATCGGTGGTGGTGGCGGTTATGACTTCACCATGAAGACAGCACTCTATGTGGCCCGTATGATCCATCATGATTTGGTCTATGCCAATGCTCGGTCGTGGCAGTGGTGGCGTGCTGCCGGTGCTGATTATAAAGACGGGCTGCTCCGCGAGTACGGAGGCGATGACGGAAGCGAAGGAGCAGTACGTAGCAGCAAACTGCTCTGGGCTCTCGGCAATTACAGCCGTTTTGTACGTCCTGGAGCCGTGCGACTCAATATTGTTGCGGCCGAACGGTTGCGCCAGACGGGCGATAGGCACCTTAATTATTGTGATGCGGCAACCGATCCTACCGGATTGATGGTCTCGGCCTATCGTAATGCCGGTGGACAGTTGGTTGTTGTGGCTATCAACTATGCGCAGGAAGCGAAGAATATGAAGCTGATCCTGAAAGGAGCCATGCAGAAAGGGCAGGATGTGAAACGATGGAAGATGTACCGCACCTCTGACAACAATGACGAGCACATCACGCCGGTGGGCACTGTACGCACAGGTAAAAATGTGGAGATACCCGGAAGAAGTATCGTCACTTTTACGGCAGAATGACGCTCTCGTATGGAGAACAGTATAAAATTCCACCACTTTGAGCGTTTTGACCTCCCTAAATAGAAAGAAATTATATACTTTTGTACCCGTAAGTCAGGATTTTCCTGCTCCTTACGGGTACTAATTCTATCAGTCTGTATCATTCACAGACGGCAAATCTAAAAACAAACCCAAACAAAAGTATATGAAAAAATCACTTCTCACACCTGCACGTGGCCTATTGGCCCTTGCCTTGCTGGCCATGCCAGCCGTTGCATCGGCTTCCCGCCCGTCATCACCCGCCGCTTCCATCCGTCAGCTGACGGTCAACACCCATCCCGGTGCGGCCATCCAACCAACGATGTATGGTATCTTTTTCGAGGATATCAATTTCGGAGCTGACGGTGGTCTCTATGCCGAGTTGGTAGAGAACCGTTCGTTTGAATATCCTCAGAACCTCATGGGTTGGTCGACATTCGGTAATGTCGCAGTGGGCGAGAAAGACCCGGCCTTCCCCCGTTGTCCCCATTATGTTGTGCTTGAGAGTGCCGGGCATGCAGAGAAACGCACCGGACTGGAGAACCGTGGATATTTCGGCATGGGATTGAAGAAGGGCATGAAGTATGATTTCTCCGTATGGGGACGTCTGCATCTGCTCAATGGCAAGGAAGCCAAGATCCGCGTAGAGATTATCGGTCCTGACAATAACATTATCGATGCACAGACGATCAGTGTGAAAGCTAACCGCTGGCGGAAATACACGGCTACGCTCACTTCGAAGGTGACTGTGGACAAAGGATTCATGCGCGTATTCCTTGAGGGAGATGAGGCTATCGATCTCGACCATATCTCGTTGATGCCTGCCGACAACTGGCATGGCCTGCGTGCCGATCTTGTGAAAGATCTTGAAGATCTTCATCCTGGTGTATTCCGTTTTCCCGGCGGATGTATTGTCGAGGGAACGAATCTCACTACCCGTTACCAGTGGAAGAATACGGTCGGTCCGGCGGAGAACCGTCCTCTCAATGAGAATCGGTGGCGCGACACGTTCCCTTACCGTCTTTTCCCCAACTATTATCAGAGTTATGGTCTGGGCTTCTATGAGTTCTTCCTTCTCTCCGAGAAGATCGGGGCCACTCCTCTGCCTGTGCTGAGCGTAGGTCTGTCTTGTCAGTTCCAGAATAAGGATGATGATCCCAATGCCCATGTGGCTGTTGACGACCTGCAGCCGTATATCGATGATGCGCTTGATCTCATCGAGTTTGCCAATGGTGACACGACTACCACCTGGGGCAGCCTGCGTGCCCGTATGGGTCATCCCGCTCCTTTCCATCTTAAGGAGATCGGTATCGGTAATGAGCAGTGGGGCAAGCTTTATCCCGAGCGTTTGGAGAAGTTTATCCGTCAGATCCGCGCTAAGTATCCCGATATCAAGATCTGTGGCTCTTCCGGTCCGTCAGCTTCGGGTGATAATTTCGACTATGGCTGGAAAGAGATGCGTCGTCTCGGTACCGATCTGGTGGATGAACATTACTATATGGATCCTAAATGGTTCCTTTCTCAGGCCGGCCGTTACGATGATTATCCCCGTACAGGTCCGAAGGTGTTTGCCGGTGAGTACGCTTGCCATGTGAAGGGTGTGGACGATCAGCCCACGGTGGCAAAGAATAATTTCGAGGCTGCTCTCTGCGAGGCTGCCTTCATGACAGGACTGGAGCGCAATGCCGATGTTGTTTATCAGGCTACCTATGCGCCTCTCTTCGCTCATGTGGAAGGATGGCAGTGGCGTCCCGACCTTATCTGGTTTGACAATCTTAAGAGCGTGCGCTCGGTGAACTGGTATGTGCAGATGCTCTATAGTACCAATAAGGGTACTCACGTGCTGCAGCTTACAGAGGACGGTAAGCCTGTAGAAGGCCATAATTCACTGTATGCCAGTGCGGTCTATGACAAGACGAAGGATGGATATATCGTTAAGGTGGCTAATGTCAGTGACCGTCCGCAGCAGCTCAGCATTTCGTTTCAGGGCGCTAAGAAACTTGGGGAGTTTACTGCTTTAACGCTTCACAGTGATGATCTGAAGGCTACCAATTCTTTGGAACATCCCATGACAGTGGTGCCTATAGAGTCGAAGGTACAGGCCCAGGGGTCTGTGCTCACCGTCACTGTTCCGGCTAACTCCTTTGTTGTCTATAGACAATAGTCCTCAAATCTCTTTCTCCTATTACCCGCGGATGTTTTAGATGGCTGATGGGAAAGAGGATAGAGAGTGAAAATCTGTTATTTTGGTAATCAAGATAGTTAGGTTTACGTAAATTCTTTCATCGCGGTCGTCTGCTGCAGAGGCAAGCAGGCGGCCGCGATGGCTTTTTATATATTTTTTCGATTTCTTTGACACACGTATCAGATAGAATTACTATATTTGCCCATAGATAGTTTATGATTGTACGGGCATTCCCGTTATACACCCGGACGGTCGACAACCGGCTGCCATGGATGGCAGCGCACAGGGACGCCTTGTGAAGAGGTTGGTTCGTCCTTATTAAAAACTAAAAGCCATGATGCAAGAACTTATAAATACGTTGCAGGAAGAGAATTGTCAGCTTGTAGTGCTTCATGAGGGAAACATCACTACCTTTGAAGGGCGAGGCGTACGCCATTTGTATAATATCATGCAGGAACAGCCGGAGTTGCTCCTTGGCGCTAAGCTGGCTGTGAAAGCTGTGGGACGCTCTGCCGCCCAGATGATGAAAAAAGGTGGTGTAGTGGAAGTATGGGCAGAATATATGTCTCAGCAAGCTTATGATTTGCTCACAGATACAGGTATTAAGGTGAGCTACGATCACAAAGTGGATCATAACAAGTTTCTCGATATATGGGAACGGCTGCAGGAAAATGATTGAAATCTGCTGAAGCAGGCTGTATATTCAGGCGGTCCGGAATATTTTCCGGAGCAATAGTCAGAAGAGCTCGGAATATGTCCGTACTGCCATGATTACTGTGTCCGACCGCTTATAGCGTGGTATAGTGATACAGATGATAGAATAGGACAGGACCTAGGCAGGCAGATAAAATATGACGGCTGTCCGATAAAAGTAGAAAAATGTTTCTGACTTTGGCGATGAGTCACCCTAAAAATTATGGCATCAAAAAGTGGCTTTACCGATATCGTTGCTCATCAGTCAAGAACAAAGTTTGCCTCATTGTAGAACCATTTGGCATATATAATAAAGGTCTCGGCTATTTTCAAGATCTGTTAGTGCTCATGGTTATGTTGAATCTTCTCAGTAGGCGTTTCTGTTCTTTATAGGTCTTGAGAACGACGAAGCAGATGCAAACATGTGCCTCATACGTTTTTCCGTGAAATGGAAGGCTGGTCGCCATAGTGATATTCCTGTTGCATGCCTTTGCATACGATGCGTCAGTCTCCTCCGAAGAGAACACAGTTCCAAAGTTCTGTATCTGTTTGAACCTACCTCAGTTTTTGTCCACGACAACTACAAAGATAGCATCTGATTGATTGCTTTTTTACGTACAAACATGACGCAAAGTTAGTAAAAATCACATTTGCGTCATCCTATGGAAACTTTTGCTTTATTAATCTATTGAAGATCAATCGGTTAAGGAAAAACAAATAATGCTGCACACAAATTAGATGTACGACGTTATTTTATGAATTTTGCTTTTCCATAGAACTGAAAGCAAAATAATCAATTTTTCTATGGAAAAGCAAAATGATCAAGTCATTATCCACGCACTCTGCCCCATTTTTCACAGGTACTTAGCCATCTAATGCACACGTTACCGCACAACGACGATGTCCTGGCATGCACAAGCTTTCCGGAAGAAAGCGGGAATGACTCTGTAGGGATGTGGGTAGATAGGCAATGCTCTACGTGCAAGTGGCTACTTGAGTCTTTCTGAATACGGGGCAGGCTCAGTCGCCGCACTTTCGGAAGCGATGCTGCCGCGGTTAAACGTGAAGTCAACTTTCTTCTCGCCGCTGAACGACTGATATTTCACCGTGATGGTAGTCTTGCCTGAGAGGGGCAGGTTGTTCAGTTTGAATGCTACGAGTGCATCGCCCCAATGTCCCTGTGTGTCCCCATAGGCGTTCTGGCGTAGTTCTACTTCATAAGGATTGTCGGGATTCAGGCCCGTCAGCAAGTTGATGTAGTGTGGCTTTCCGTTGGCTCCCCACAAGGTGCGCACCCTAAGCGTCAGGTAGCCGTCTTCGGCCACAGTCATCCAGCTTTTCACGATCTCTATCGGATCATTGCCGTAGATCTTGTCTATGTCACCGGTAGGACAGGTGACAGCCGGCTTGGTAAGGAAGCTGTCTATCTGGTTGACGAAAACGGCTTTCGAATATCCGTTGGCGTCTCCGCCTGTCTCATAGCAGCTCACCAGAGCTCTCACTTCCTTGTTGTATGGTGCCTGATGGATATTGGTGGCATAGAGCGTTGTGCTGTCGTCCAGCTGCATATACCAGTCGCCGTTCTCGGCGGTCTTCACAGTGACGATGGCGTTGGCCTGATAGGGGACATAATAATAGTAGGTATCGTCGCTGTCGCAAGAGGTCAGCGCAAAAGCAGATACCATTACTGCAATACTTCTAAGCAATAATTTTCGCATGTTCATAATCTTTCTGTTATTTGGGATTGATGTTTTCTGTTGATTAAATACTTTTTGTATACCTGTCTTGCGTCAAGTACTGAAGTTTTTAATCATTTTAAGCGTAGATCCGCTGTTTCATATTAACTCCCAATCGTTTTCTATGATGGTGCTTTCTTATGCCCTGCCTTTATGGTGCAGATAGTGTAGGCATTCATCCAGAATGTGAGCTCCGGCACATTTAAGGAGAACAAAGTAGATGATGGCCGTGACGACTCCTTTCAGTCCGAAGCGGAGTAGCAGTGCTCCGGTGGATTCGCCGTTGAGTGATAGCAGTCGGCATAGTCCCCATGCCCCACCCATGGCAATGATCATGGCACCTAGGAAAGGCAGCGTGTCTTTTAGGAAGTAGGAAAGGCGGTAGGGCAGGAGCTTCGTGGTCAGCGCATACCATACAAAGGTGTACACGGCAAGGAAAAGGCTATAGCAGGTCACCATGGTGATGATGCCGTAGCGTGAGAGAAGGAGTACGATAGCCAGTTGGATTACAATCTGACACACATTGCCCCATAGGTAGTTTCCTGATTGTCTGTGTGCGATGATGAAGTTCTGCAAAGGAGTGTAGAGCGCCAGGAAGGCACCGCTGATACAGAGTATCTGCAAGAGCACGGCCGAGTCGGCCCACTTGTCGGAGATAAGCAGGATGATGAATTCATGGGCTACCAGAGCAAGTCCCAGTAGCAGGGGGAAAGCCAGAAAGGCGGCAAAACGGATCATCTTGCGCAGCACCTGTAGCTGCCGTTCCTGTTCGTCGTGCTGGAGGGTGGCGAACACCGGCTGGGCTACATTACTGAACATACCCACGACGGTGGAGGAGGCCATGTTGTTCCATTTCCATGCCTGTGTGAAGTTGCCTACAGTACCTACGGGGAAGAGACGTCCGAAGACCACCGTGAGAATATTCTGACTTACCTGAGCGATGATGTTGGTGACCAGGATCTTGCTGCTGAAGCCGAACATCCTTTTTACCGGCCCGAAGTCGATCTTGATCGAAGGTCGCCAGGGCACCAGGGCAAACTTACCGATGCTCAGTAGGCCGGTGTAGCAGAGTTGTTGGCCTACAAGGCTCCAATAAGCCCACCCTTGAAATGCCATCGTCACGCCAACGGCACCGGAGAGCAAGAGCACGCCGGTGCGCAGCAGGGTGGTCTGCTTGATGATCATATTCTTATATAGGTAGGCATGTGGCACGACGCCGATGGCCGATGTGAGGATGCAGAGAAAGTCGATCCGGGAGAGCAACACCAGTTCGGGCTGACGGTAGAAGGCGGCTATCCAGGGAGCGGCGAGGAATAGGAGGATGTACAGTCCGAGACCCATGAGTACGGAAAACCAGAACACGGAGTTATAGTCGCGGTCGGTGGGATGTTCGAGATTGGTAAGTGCGGAGGTGAAACCGCTCTCCTGCAGCGTCGTGGCGATGGCGGAGAAGATGGTCAGCATGCCGACAAGGCCATAGTCGGCAGGCAGTAGGAGGCGTGCCAGGAAGATACCGATGACAGCGTTGAGCAGTTGCATCAGTCCGCTGTTCAGTGCCGACCAAAGCAGTCCGGATGCGGTTTTCTCTTTTAGTGTACTCATGAATTTGTTTCCTTGTGCGTGCAAATTTAGCATGAAAAGATGGTAAATCAAAGAAAAAGGATTACTTTTGCACTGATCATCCATCATTCTAAACGTGCGCATCTATTATTATCATACGATCGATGCTAAGACGGTGCACGACCGTTGGCAACAGGGTCTGTTGCCTTCCCATCTGCTCTATGGCGCCTGTACGTTGGAGCGGAAGGGTCATCATGTCATTTATCATCACCCCGTTTATCGTGCACAGCGTTGGCGCATCGCCCTTGATACGCTGAAGGCATTGTGGCGGCGGCGCAAGGAGTACGACATTGTCTATGCCACCACGTTCCGTGGTCTGGAGCTTATTGTCTTTCTGCGTGCGCTGCGGCTTTTCCCACGCCCCATTGTCTGCTGGCATCATCAGCCCATCGTCAAGGCAAGGCAGCCGTTGCGTGAGTTGGTGGCCCGCCTGTTCTACAAAGGCTTCGATGAGCTGTGCTTCTTTTCACAGAGCTTGGTCGACACCTCACTTCAGTCTGTCAAGGCACCGGTGGGCCACATGCATGTGGTGCCTTGGGGGGCTGATCTGGAATGGTACGACCGTCTGCGGACTGAGAACCCGGTAGGACAGCGTCATGGCTTTGTCTCTACGGGTAAGGAGCGGCGCGACATGCCGACCCTTGTGAAGGCTTTGGCAGTTTGTCCGCAGGAGGAACTCGATATCTACATCTGTCGTGAGAGCCTTGGCATCAACTATGAACGGCTTTTCGAGCAGCTGCGGCCCAGTGCCAATGTACATGTACATTTTGTGCAAGGTGATGTGATACGCTCCACGGCCTTGAAGGTATGGCAGTCGCAGGGTGCCGTGATCTGTTGTCTGCCTACTAACTACACCACCGGCCTGACCACTGTCGTCGAGGCGATGGCTCTTGGTGTTCCCGTGGTGTGTACGGTCAACAGACAGATGCCTATGGATATTGGGAAGGAACGGATGGGCCTTGTCGTTGATGTGGGCGATGTCAGTGGCTGGAGCAAGGCCATTACCTACCTTTCTGCACATCCTGATGAGGCTGTTGCTTTTGGTCGTAATGGCCGTCGGTTGGCAGAGACAGTGTATAATGAGAAGCAGTGTGCCGCTGTGGCGGAGACGATCCTCCTTAAGGCTCTGAAAGGTGCGGAATAGAAAGGCTGCTGTAGCTTGGGAGTAGGATATCTGTCAAGGACAGAGACCATAAAGACATGTGATACGAGTGTGATGATGTAGCAGGCAGACATATCAAATATAAGCTAAACAATAAGAAAGATGACATATAATACCGGAGAGACAGATGAAGATCTGCGTCGGGAGTACAATCCCGACGGCTCACCTTTGCGGCAGGCACAGTTACGTCTGTTGGAGATGGCCGTATGGCTGCAGCAGCAGGCTCGTGATGCAGGTATCCCCCTGCGTCTGGATGGAGGCAATGTGCTTGGAGCACTTCGTCATGGTGGATTCATCCCTTGGGATGACGACATCGACTTTGTCTGCGACTATAAGGATTTCAAGCGGCTTTGCCAGTATCTGCGCGCCCATCCCCATCCGTCCTATGTCTTACAGGACAACAGCTCTGATCCCGGCTATTATAAGGAGTGGGCGCAGCTGCGCGATCTCCATTCACGTGAGGTGACCCATTATCCTGCCGGCTCCGGTGACTGGTGGGCTGCCAAGGCTCTGAAATATGATGGCCTGCATATCGACATCTTCCCTTACGAAGGCTATATGATGCCGTGGCTGCAACGGCTGGCGGCGAAACTCTCTGTAAATATCAGCATGCGCTTTGCCGGGCGTCATCCGCATCTGGCACAGTGGTCGTACAATCTGCTCCACTATACCCTTATACCGGTATTCCGCTTCACGGGCCGTTGCTTCGGTCGCCGTGACAACTGCATGCACTCTTACGGAGCCTGGTTCTACGAGCAGAATCCGCGCGAGGCCATGGTGCCTCACCGGCCCATCGTTTTCGAGGGTCATACCTTCGAGGGACCTGCCGATCCCGACCGCCTCTGCCGCATCGCTTATGGCGATTATATGAAACTGCCGCCGAAGGACAAGCGCGACAGACACGAAATGACAGTAGAATTTCTCTAAATCCACAATTATGAACATTGCTGTGATCTTTGCCGGCGGCTCCGGTCTGCGCATGCACACCAAGTCGCGCCCCAAACAGTTTCTGGAGCTGAACGGCAAGCCCATCATTATCTATACTCTTGAACTCTTCGACAATCATCCCCGTGTAGATGCGATTGTCGTCAGTTGTATCGAGCCGTGGATACCCTTTCTCGAGAAACAGCTCCGCAAGTTCGAGATCAATAAGGTCGTGGCCGTCGTGCCCGGTGGAGCTACCGGACAGGACTCCATCTACAACGGCCTTTGTGCGGCCGAGCGTTGGGTGAGGGAACGTCCGGCAGGCAGCAATGACACATCGTCAGTCAATGTGCTGATCCACGATGGCGTGCGCCCCTTGATCACAGGAGAGACGATCACGGACAATATTAATAAGGTGGAGGCCTGCGGATCGTGCATTACCTGCGTGCCGGCCACGGAGACCTTCATTGTCAAGCAGGAGGACGGATCGCTGGAGATCCCCTCCCGTGCCGCATCGCTCATAGCACGTGCTCCACAGACGTTCCGTCTTGATGATATTCTTACAGCCCATCGCCAGGCCCTCAAGGAAGGCCGGCACGACTTCATCGATTCCTGTACGATGATGAGCCATTATGGTCATAAGCTCGGTACAATCATCGGACCGATGGAGAATATCAAGATCACCACACCTACAGATTTCTTTGTCCTCCGCGCCATGGTGAAGGTGCATGAGGACCAACAAATATTCGGAATATAAAGATGACTACATTAGAAGCCGATCTGCGTGAGTTTGCCGGTTCCTTCCCGCTCTACAATGAGTTACAGGGACGAACTGTCATGGTCACGGGTGCCACCGGACTGCTTGGCAGTCTGACGGTACGTTGCCTGTTGGCACTTCGCGAGAAATATGAGCTGGATCTGAAGATTGTCGCTGTCGTGCGCAATCTCAGTAAGGCTAAGGCTATGCTGGGAGAGGAGACGGCCGCCCTCAGCTATCTTGTCTATGACTTTGCCGGGGGCGATGCCTCCGGTCTGCTCGCTTCAGCGACAGGGGAGGCGGCAGTACAACCACAGCCGCGTATGCTGATCCTGCATTTCGCCGCACCGACGACGAGCCGCTTTTTCGTCGATCGTCCTGTTGAGACGATCCGTACAGTCATCTCCGGTACGGAGGCAGTGCTCCGCTATGCACAGGCTACGGGAGCGACGATGGTGCTGGCTTCGAGTCTTGAAGTGTATGGAGCGGTGCACGATGCGTCGGCTCCTCTCTCCGAGACGGCTCAGGGCTATCTCGATCCGATGGCCACACGCTCGAGCTATCCGATGGCCAAGCGGGCTGCGGAGACGCTTTGTCATTGTTATGCTGCGGAGTATGGCACACATGCCCGTGTGGCACGGCTGGCCCAGACCTTCGGAGCAGGTGTGCAGAAGGACGACAGTAGGGTGTTTGCCGATTTCACCCGTCATATTGTCGATGGCACGGATATTGTGCTTCATACTACCGGCACGCTGAGCCGTTCGTATTGTTATACCACCGATGCCATCGCCGCTATGCTGATGATTGCTCTTAGAGGTACTGATGGAGAGGCTTATAATGTGGCGGCCGATGGCTCGTATATCTCTATCGCCGACATGGCCGCGCTGCTCTGCCGTCGTTTCGGACACGGCTCACAGGTGGTCGTGGAGCTGAAGGAGGGGATGGGTTACAGCGAGCCCACCTTATTGAATCTGTCGACGGAAAAGCTGAAGGCACTCTCCTGGCAGGCCCGCATACCTTTGGAGGAGATGTTCCGACGACTGATCGCATCATTTAAGGAATGACATCATGACAAAGCTCTTTCATATCTACGACCGGAAGGATCTCTCGGCTTATGACCATTGTCCCGTGTTGACGCGGCCGGTGTACGGTGTCTACCATGTGTATTGTGACACGGGATGGGAAGGTGTGGTGGCCGATCAGGTGGCGACACTGCGCGGTAGTGGGTTGCTGGCTGCCACGCAACGGCTCTATGTGAGCATGATCACCTTTCGTGCCGATGATGAGGAACGTCTGCGGCGTATTCTTCCTGAGCCTCAGGTGGAGATAGTAGCTGTCAGCAACGATCCGAAGGCTTATGAGTATCCGGCCCTGAGGCAGGTGAGGGAGCTGGGGATGAAAGGCGAGGCCTACATCTATTATTTCCATACAAAAGGCATCTCCTATCAGACGTTTGAGAGCCGCGACCGTCGTTTCCTGCGGTTCCGTGCCAAGATTGTGGCCTGGAGGGAGATGCTGGAGTATTTTATTTTCACCCGCTGGCATGTGGCTGTCAATGCCCTTGCCGACGGATACGATTGCTATGGCTGTTATCAATGGCCTCCGCGCTCTTATACAATGTTCTCGGGCAACTTCTTTTGGATCAGATCGGAATATGCGGCTACATTACCCGCCCTTACCCCGGAGACCATTGGCGGCAACCGTTTCTATTCGGAGATATGGCTCTATCAGAAGCCGCATACAACGTTCTCGGCTTTCGAGACCGTCGCCGACCTTTACTATGTGCGCATACCGCGGTCTCTCTACACGTTGCCGCATCCTCCTTTCGCCGACCGACTGATGTTCTGGTGGTGGTACAACTGGCGCAAACTGCTTAAGCACGCCTTTGGCTACAGCTATAAGTACCGCAATCAGGCACGCTATCAGAAGCTGCGGGCCAAGCAGTGATAGGGTCTTGTTGTCGGCGGCAAGTCTTATTGAATATCGTAAAGGACAGTATCATTTACCCTGTTGTCTGTGTGTTGGCGATGGTGCCTCTCCATTGCCATTAGAGATTCGAAGGATTTCGTACTCTTGCCGTACAGTCCGTCTGCCTTCTTTGTCAAGGATATAGCGGGCTATATTTGGACAAAGTGACGGGCGGGATGCACGGCAAGAGAACAGATAATATAAGGCAACCCGATAAAATAAATGACTGGTTGGGGGAAAATGATACTGTAGATGCAATTTCAACCGTTTGTTGGTCTGTTGTTACCATCCGGTAACGGCTTTTCCTATTTCTTTTTGATAGTACGATTCTGCTGTAGGTATGGCAAGCTCCAGTATTGCCGGTGGCTTGGGCTCACCCGATGAATATAGGGGATTGTTTAGCTTGGGCCCGAAAAAGACATCGTATCCTTGCAAGACCGGACGACAAGTCTGGGATGACGCTGAAGCCGTGCACATCCGCACAGTTTCAACATGATCTAAAAAATAAGAAATATTCTTGACACG
>ERZ779913.135-NODE-135-length-38359-cov-4.92074_pt1 | contig 38359 bp, 22 predicted proteins | sample MGYA00511547_ERZ779913 | MGnify/ENA primary metagenome ERZ779913 (study PRJEB29588, sample SAMEA2149539) | human gut metagenome | biome: human gut; feature: human-associated habitat; material: faeces | place: Denmark | collected 2008/2010 ...
TGCCAGCCCCTCAGGAGGGCACGGTGATCCCGTCGGAGACGGTCACGCCACAGGACAACACGCAGCCGCAGCAGGGCACGACGGTTGTCCCGGCAGACACACCGGCAGTCCGTAAGCGACAGTCAACGGATACTCCTCAAACTCCGGTGCAGGAGCGTAACCGGATGTCAGATGATGGAGTGACTATCTATTTTAATGATACGGAAGATGTGCCTCCATCGACGGGACGTCCTGCCACTCCGGCAAAGTCGGCGGACACGCCTCAAAAAGAAGATAAACCCAAGCAGCAGTCGTACGATCTCGAAGACGAATACTATGACTTGGACGGATTTTAAAAACAAGAATGCTTATGAGCAACGGATCAATATTGTGGGTAGACGATGAGATCGAACTCCTGAAGGCCCACATCATCTTTCTTCATAAAAAAAACTATGAGGTGACCACCATGACCAATGGTGCGGATGCTATCGACGAGTGCCGGCAGCACACCTTCGATCTGATCATGCTGGATGAGATGATGCCCGGACTGACAGGACTGGAGACGCTGCAGCGCATCAAGGAGCTTCAGCCTTCTACACCTGTCGTCATGGTGACGAAGAGCGAGGAAGAGAATATCATGGATCAGGCCATCGGGTCGAAGATCGCCGACTACCTTATCAAACCGGTCACACCCTCACAGATCCTGCTGGTACTGAAGAAGAACATTCACCGGAAGCAGATCCTCACGGAGGTTACGCAGACGGGCTACCAGCAGGAGTACGGTCGGCTGGGAATGCAGATCAGCGACTGCCGCACACTGGATGACTGGACAAAGGTGTATCGCAGGCTTGTACACTGGGAGTTGGAGCTCAGCGATGCCGACAGCCAGATGACGGAGATGCTTACGATGCAGAAGGAGGAGGCCAACATCGGATTTGCCAAATATATCAAGAACAACTATCTCGACTGGGTCAATCCTAAGGGATGGCTCTCCAGTAAGGTACTGCCGCTGGATGCCGGAAACGACGGCGTGCAGCAAGGTGTCCGCCCGATGATGAGTCCTGATGTGTTCAGGGAGTGTGTCTTCCCCGCCCTCAATGCCGGCGAGAAGGTGTTTCTTATCGTCATCGACAATTTCAGATACGACCAGTGGCGTGTCTTGGCCAGAGAGATCGGCGATCTGTTTAGCGTCGAAGAGCATGTCTATCTCTCCATCTTGCCTACGGCGACGCAGTATGCACGCAATGCCATCTTCAGTGGTCTGATGCCCCAACAAATCGCCGATATGTTCCCCGACTTGTGGGTGGATGAGGATGAGGAGGAAGGCAAGAATTTAAATGAGGGACCGCTGATAGAGACACAGATCGAACGCTACCGGCGCCACGACAGTTTCAGCTACTACAAGGTGAACGATTCGCAGGGAGCCGACCGCTTGCTGCAGCAGTTCAACACTTTGGACGAAAACGATCTCAATGTCGTGGTGGTCAACTTCATCGACATGCTCTCACATGCACGCACCGAGTCGAAGATGGTGCGCGAGCTGGCCAACAATGAGAGCGCCTATCGTAGTATTACGCTCAGTTGGTTCCGCCATTCATTCATGACCGAGCTGTTCCAGCGGCTGGCACAAAGCGACTATCGCGTGATCCTAACCACCGACCACGGCTCGATACGCACCTCTAAGCCTGTGAAGATCATCGGTGACCGCAACACAAACACCAACCTGCGGTATAAGCTCGGCAAGAACCTGAACTACAATGCCAAGGAGGTGTTTACGATCCACGATCCCAAGGCCGCCCAGCTGCCCGCTCCTAATGTGTCGACGACCTATGCTTTTGCTACGGGCGACACCTTCTTCGCTTATCCGAACAACTACAACTACTACGTGTCCTATTATAAAGATACGTTCCAGCATGGAGGCATCTCCATGGAAGAGATGCTCGTTCCTCTTGTCTCGATGAAAGGAAGGAAGCGCTGATCTGTGCTTCCTTCCTCGTTTTAGGGTCATAAGCATCTGATGGGTGGCCTGGCCTCGGTGTATGCGACAAGAGTAGTGAGAGGTGGATAGGCTGGTTTGGTGAGGGTAGAATACCTTTTTTAGTTAAAATATATAGAACATTCCAAACCAAATTTATAGAATACATCGTTTGGCAGGGGTATTGCTTGTTTTTATTCCATTTTGATTATCTTTGCATCCGCTTTCCTACTCCCATGTGTTATGACAGGAAGGAAAGGCTTTTGATGACATAAATTACAAAGATTGTATAACTTAAAAAAGAAAGGATTACACACAATGAAAAAATTGTTCATGCCCATGTGCTTCGCTGCTGTTCTTACTTTTTTCAGTGCTTGTGGCACAACAGGAAAGGCGCTCTCTTCGCTTGACGCACTGAATGGCGAATGGAAGATAACACAGGTAGAGGGACAGAATCTTACAGCCCAGCCCGGTGAGAAAGAGGCATTCATGGGCTTTGATGTAAAGGAGAATCGTTTGTACGGATGCACAGGATGCAATAATCTGTTAGGTGGCTTGCAGGCCGATGCCAAGAAACACACTATCTCTTTCGGACAGACCGGCAGCACACGAATGATGTGTGAGAACATGGAGACCGAGCAGAAGGTGCTGGGTGCCATGGCAAAGGTTGAGAAATATGAGATCAGCGCTAATGGAGTGATGTTACTGAAAGCTGCCGATGGTACAACCGTAATGACACTGCAGAAGAAATAATGTGTCGGTAGTATCCCATATACCTTATTAAATTAAGTTAGACATAAAAAATAAGGTACGCCGTGTGTCAATGGATACATGGACATACGGCTTTTTTCGTTATGATAGTAAGAATCATGACGACTATACAGAAGTCCTGAATAACTTACCTTTGTCTCCGGGCGTACAATATCCCCTCATGTGATCCCACACTTCTAACATGCTCTATGTGAGAGGGTGGCCATTCGGACGCAAAATGTGTGAGAGGGATATTTGAATAAGAATAATAGAAGGGATAGAGAACAAAAGAATCTCTGTAGTATTTTTATTTATCACGCAATAAATCCGAATAAGCGGCATCCTATATTGCACCATCGAATATGGCGGGGACGTCCCTGAAGATACCCGACTTTTGCAGGATAAAAGAGCCCGATCCGTATTTTTAGTAAAATCTGCTGTAAAAGGAATGATAGGTCTTGGTCATGCCATTAATCATACCTTATTTATAATAAATAAAATATTAAAATACTTGTCATTCATCTTGGTATATGTGGGAATGGCCCCCTCTCCAGTCATGGCTTTTGTCGGACTGGAGAGGGGTTAGGGGAGTGTATGAATGAAGCTTACTCCTTGATCGTTATGAGCGCGTTGGAGATGATGGCGGCGAGTCCTCCGGTGGTGATGCCGCTTGAGAAGATATTTCTCACGGTCTCGGGCATCTGTGCGAGGATGTCTGGCACCATCTCGACGCTGAGTCCGAGGGCGAAGCTGATGGCCATGACAAGTACGGCCTTCCGGTTGATCTTTGTCGATGCGATGATACGGATGCCGGCGGCGGCCACGGTGCCGAACATCAGCAGTGTGGCTCCTCCGAGGACGGGAGCGGGCATCAGCGAGAACACCAGGCCTACGGCGGGGAAGATACCGAGCAGGAGCAGTGCGCCTGCGATGTAGTAGCCTACGTAGCGGCTGGCGATGCCTGTCAGCTGGATCATTCCGTTGTTCTGTGCGAAGATGGAGTTGGGGAAGGAGTTGAAAACGGCAGCGAGGAACGAGTTGAAGCCGTCGGCGAGGATGCCTCCCGATGCGCGTTTCATGAAGACGGGGCCTTCGATGGGCTCACCGGAGATGAGTGAGTTGGCGGTCACGTCGCCGTAGGCCTCTATGGCCGTGATGAGATAGACCAGTCCCAGTCCGATGAAGGCCGATATGTCGAAGTGGAGGCCGTACTTGAAGGGTGTGGGGATGTAGAATCCTCCGTAGTCGGTGACGCTCTTGAAGTCGATCATGCCGATGAAGTAGGCGACGACGCATCCGGCGAGCAGTCCGAGGACGATGGAGCTCATGCGCAGGAAGCGGTTGCCGGAGCGGTTGAAGATGACGATGAGGACGAGTACGAGGGCGGCCAGTCCGAGGTTAGTAAGCGAGCCGAAGGTGCCGTCGGCCTGTGCCTCCGCTCCTCCTCCGCACGAGTTGATGCCTGCCTTGATGAGGCTCATGCCGATGAGCGTGACGACGATGCCTGACACGAGCGGTGTGATGATCTTGCGGGTGTAGGGGAGTATGCGGCTGACGATCATTTCCACGATGGAGGCGAACATGCAGGCGGTGAAGATGTAGCTCAGTGCCATCTCCACGTTGAGCTTGCCGTTGACCATGCCGAGCATGCCCGCTCCGATGATCGGACCGATGAAGGAGAAGCTGGTGCCCTGTATGCAGAGCAGCCCTGTGCCGATAGGTCCGATGCGGTGGCACTGGATGAATGTGGCGATGCCGGAAACGAACAGCGACATCGATACGAGGAAGCCGGTGGTGTGGACATCGAAGCCGAGCGCATTGGAGATGATCAGCGGTGGCGTGATGATGGCCACGAAGATGGCGAGCAGATGCTGAAGGGCAGCAAAGATGGTCTCTTTCAGTGCGGGGCGATCGTTGAGACCATAGATAAGATCGTTAGAGGCACGGTTCTTGGCCGGAGATGTTGATGTCATGTAAAGGTGGGAGATAATGATCCTGAACAGCGGATAGCACCTGACGCGGCGGCTGCCGTCTGTCGGGTGAGATGGAAAAAGCCCCTTGTGTCTAAGGGGCAGGAATAAAAATCCCGATGTGGGGGGGGGGGGTTGGAGCCATATCGGGATAGAGGGGGTTAGAGCAGAGCCTTGAACTTCTCGTCGAGCACGTTCTTTGAGGCGGCGCCCACGAACTTGTCGACCAGTTGTCCGCCCTTGAAGAAGAGGATGGTGGGGATGTTGCGTACACCGAACTGCATGGCGATATCGTCATTCTCTTCTACGTCGCACTTGCCGACAACGATCTTGCCATCGTAATCATCGGCCAGCTCCTTGATGGTGGGGGCCAGCATGCGGCAGGGACCGCACCATGTAGCCCACAGGTCAACGACTAATGGCAGCTCACCATTCTTATAGCTCTCAAAGTTCTCAGTTGTAATTTCTACTTCCATTGTTTTCTTTTGTTGATTTGTTGAATTTGTGTGCAAAGTTAATCGAATATTTTTAATTCTGCAAACTTTGTGCCGTTAGAATTCCACGATACGTGACCCGTCGGGCTGTTCGGTGATGGTCACCTTCTTCGCGTCGCCGGGGAGGATGTCCTCGATGAGCTCCGGCCACTCGAGGAAGCAGAGCGCTCCGCTGTAGAAATAGTCCTCATAGCCCATGTCGTAGACCTCCTCAAGCTTCTTGATGCGGTAGAAGTCAAAGTGATAGATCAGCTCGTCGGTCGTTGCCGAACGGTATTCGTTGACGATGGCGAAGGTCGGTGAGGTGATGACATCCTCTACGCCGAGCTCCTCGCATACGGCCTTGATGAAAGTGGTCTTGCCGGCCCCCATCTTGCCATAGAATGCGAAGACGGTTCCGTCGCCCATGTTCTTGATAAACTCACGCGCTGCGGCGTGGATGTTTTCCAAAGAGTCGATAGTAATCTTCATGATCTTGTATGTTTTGATTTTTCTAATTCAACTGATAGCTCATGTTGGACTGTTGCTCGAGGAAGTTGACGAGGTGGTTGGTCACCTCGATCTTCTTCTTGACGGCCCTGAGCAGGATGTTGGCCTTGTTCTCCTCATCGTTGATGTTGAAGAACAGCTCCGTATGCCCTGGCGAGTCGTTGACGAGCGAAAGGATGTCATTGGTCACCACTTCGTTGATGTCGCGTGCGTGCAGGGTGATGGTGAGCCGGTTGATGCGCTGCTCCTTCACGCTCTGCATGTACTCTACATTCTTGATCTGCAGGGAGAAGAAGTTGCTGGAAGCGAACTTCTTGGTCAGTTGTGCGGTGATGTAGACCGAGCTGCTGACGATGAGCCGGCTGTTCCATTGTCCCCAGTCGTTGCCGAAGAGCGCGATCTCTCCCGGCCCGTCATAGTCTTCGATGGTGACGATGCCGAAGGGCTCTCCCCGCTTGGTGAAACGCTGTTTCACGTCGGTGACGATACCACCGAAAGTAAGTTCCTGTCGCTGTGCGAGCCGATCGTAGTTCTCCCGTGTCACCTCATTACAGTGGGTGTTGCAGAGCTTCTTGAGGATGATGGAATAGTCGTCGAGCGGGTGCGCGGAGAGGAAGATGCCGACGAGCTCTTTTTCCTTTCCCAGACGTTCGATGCTGCTCCATGCCTCGGCCTTAGGGATGGGTGGCAGGGCAATGGCAACATCATCAGCTGATCCGAAGAGTGACATGCTCTGTGAAGCTTTATCGGCCTGATATTGCTGGCCGAAGCGTACGAGCACGTCGAGAAAGAGATCGCCCTTTGCATTGGGTGCGAGATATTGCTCACGCATGAGTCCGAAACAGTCGAAGCCGCCGCTGAGCGCCAGCGACTCGAAGCATTTGCGGTTGACATCCTTGAAGCTGATGCGCTTGGCAAAGTCGTAGATGTCCTTGTAGGGACCATTCTGCTCGCGCTCGCGGACGATAGCCTCGGCAGCGCCGGACCCCATGCCCTTGATGGCAGAGAGACCGAAGCGGATCTCACCTTTCTTGTTCACACCGAAGCCGATGAAGCTCTCGTTCACGTCGGGACCGAGGGTGGGGATGCCCATGTTCTTGCATTCCTCCATGAGCTTCGTGATCTCCGTGATCTGTGCGAAGCGGCGGGTCATCAGGGCGGCCATGAACTCGGCGGGATAGTTGGCCTTCATGTAGGCCGTCTGGTAGGCCACCCATGAATAGCATGTGGCATGCGACTTGTTGAAGGCGTAGGATGCGAATTTCTCCCAGTCGCTCCATATCTTTTCGAGGATCTTCGGGTCGTGTCCGTTCTCCGTTCCCTGCTTGATGAATTTCGGCTTCATGGCGTCTACGATGGCTTTCTTCTTCTTACCCATGGCTTTACGCAGGGCATCGGATTCACCGCGGGTGAAGTTGGCCAGCTGACGCGACAGGAGCATCACCTGCTCCTGATATACCGTGATGCCGTAGGTGTCCTTCAGATATTTTTCCATGCAGGGGATATCGTAGGTCACCAGCGCGGGATTGTTCTTGCGTCGGATGAACTCAGGAATATAGTCCATAGGTCCCGGACGGTAGAGGGCGTTCATGGCGATGAGGTCCTCAAATACGGTGGGATGAAGCTCACGCAGGTATTTCTGCATGCCGGGCGACTCGAACTGGAAGGTGCCGATGGTGCGTCCCTCCTGGTAGAGCTTGTAGGTGGCGGGATCGTCGATGGGGATGTTGTCGAGGTCGATGTCCTTGCCCGTAGTCTGCTTCACCACCTTGCAGGCCTCTTTCAACTCGGAGAGCGTCTTCAGTCCGAGGAAGTCCATCTTGATGAGTCCCGTCGACTCGATGACGTGACCGTCGTATTGCGTCACGGCACACTTCAGCTCCGGGAAATCGGGGTCGGGCGCGGTCATGACGGGCACCCAGTCGGAGATGGGGTCACGGCAGATGATGAATCCGCAGGCGTGAATGCCTGTTCCACGGATGGTGCCTTCAAGCTGCCGTGCATATTTGATGGTATTGCGTTCGCGCGGATCGGGCGACGCTTCGGCCTCGCGCAGCTCGGGGGTGCACTTGATGGCGTTGCCCAGGTTCATCTTCATGCCGTCGGGCAAACGGTCGGGGATAGCCTTTTTCAGTGCGTTGGACTTGTCGAGCGGCAGGCCCTCCACACGTGCCACATCGGCGATGGAGTTCTTGGTGGCCATCGTGCCATAGGTGATGATGTGTGCGCAGTTCTCTGCTCCATATTTGTCCATCACCCAGCGGAGCACCTTGCCGCGTCCGTCGTCGTCGAAGTCGGTATCGATATCAGGCAGGTTGACACGGTCGGGGTTGAGGAAACGCTCGAACAGCAGATCGTATTTCAAAGGGTCTATCTTGGTGATACCCAGGCAGTAGGCCACTACCGAGCCAGCTGCCGAGCCACGTCCCGGTCCTACCCATACTCCCAGGTCGTTACGTGCGGAGTTGATGAAGTCCTGTACGATGAGGAAGTAGCCGGGGAAGCCCATGGTCTTCATCACGTGAAGCTCGAACTTCACGTGTTCGGCTACGTTGTCGGGGATAGGATCGCCATAGAGACGCCGGGCACCCTCGTAGGCGAGCTTGGCCAGGTAGTCGGCTTCGAACTTGATACGGTAGATCTTGTCGTAACCGCCCAGACGGTCGATGACCTTCTGTCCCTCTTCCGGTGAGAGAGGATGCTCGCCGTTCTCATCGGTGGTGAACTCTTTGTAGAGGTCTTCCTCGGAGAACTTCGTGCGCCATTCCTCCTCCGTACCGAAGCTCTCGGGTATGGGGAAGAACGGCATGATGGGGCCGTGATCGATGGAGTAGATCTCCACCTTGTCGAGTATCTCACAGGTGTTGCTGAGCGCTTCGGGGATATCGGAGAAGATGTCGTTCATCTCCTGTCGCGTCTTGAACCATTCCTGCTTGGTGTAGCGCAGACGGTTGGGGTCGTCAAGATCCTTACCCGTAGAGATGCAAAGCAGGTGGTCGTGGGCCTCGGCGGTGTCCTTGTCCTCGAAGTGGCAGTCGTTGGAGCAGACGAGCTTTACGCCATATTCGCGCGCGAGCTCTATGAGGACCTTGTTGGCTTTCTGCTGCAGGGGAAAAGTCTCGCGGTTGGCGACAATATTGGGATCTTTGACCTCATGACGCTGCAGCTCGAGATAGTAGTCGTCGCCGAAGACGCGGTGATACCACTGTACGGCCTCACGGGCACCGTCGATGTCACCTTCCAGAATCTTGGAAGGCACCTCGCCGGCGATGCAGGCGGAGCAGACGATCAGATCCTCGTGATATTTCTCAAGGTCGTAACGGTCGGTGCGCGGCCGGGTGTAGAAGCCGTCTACCCAGGCATTGCTGACGAGCTTGATAAGATTCTTGTATCCATGATAGTTCTTGGCAAGGACGATGAGGTGGTAGCGCTTGTTGTCACCCTTGCTCTTGTCCTTGCTCTCCTTGTGGTCATTGGCGACGTACATCTCGCAACCGAAGATCGGCTTGAAAGGCTCCTTGCCCTCCTTCTTGCGTTGCTTGTTGATGCCTGCACAATAATCGGCAAACTCCTTGATGCCGTACATCACGCCGTGGTCGGTGATGGCCATGCCTTTCATGCCGTCGGCAACGGCTTTGTCCACCAGGTGGTTTACTTTTGACTGTCCGTCCAAAATAGAATAATGGGTGTGGACGTGCAGATGTACGAAGTCTATCATAAATGCGTTTTCTTTTGGTGTGCTAAGTTACAGCGAAAAAGTGAGACGGCCAAAATTCAACGTTGCTTTTTTCGGTTGCCGGCCGATGGAGAATAATCGCCTTGAGTTCCATTACAAAGGAGCTATATGCGTTCAAACGCAGAGCGGCCGCTACGGATCTTTTCCGTAGCGGCCGCTCTCTATCTTAACAGCCGAAAGGAGGGTTATGGTTGCGTACTCTTTGGCGATTCGGCCATGAAAAGGTAGGAAGGACGGTAACCGCCGAGGTCGACGACGATGCGTTGGAGGACGATGCCCGGGTCAAGAGGCGTGAAGACGAGCGTATGGACAGGACCGTCGGAGAGGGAGGCTGTAGGCAGCGTGACAACCTTCTCTACCACACGGCGGGCCACAGTGGGGTAGTAATGGGTATGGATGTTCTCTGGTTTCTCGTTCATGTCCGCATTGAAGTTGACGGTCTGCGGCTTGCTGCCGTCAAGGCTCACTTGATAGCAGAGCCCGCCCTTGTTGAGAAAGTCCAGGGTCGACTTGACAATGACATGGATGCGGATGCTGTCGATGAGGGCGGCTGGTTGCCGGTTGTCTGTTTCCTGGTCGCGGCTGCCGGTAGAGAAGCGGTAGGTGAGGGAGGCATCGTCGACGCTTGCCGTATAAGGCCTGAGCAGCATGCCGCTGAGTGTGCGCCCCATGAAAGGCAGTTCGGTCCAATGGGCCTGTGCGGCATCCTGCTTACTAAAATATCGGGCGGCCTCCATGGCTACATATCCGTTGGCGGCATGGTAGGTATATCCCCCGTTCTCAGGTTGTTGCAGACGATACACCTCCGGCATCCTGTCTTGGGGGAAGTCGTCATTCCATCCGGTGTATCCGATGTGTTTTTGTGTCATCATTCCGTTCCATTTACCGTCGGCTATCTCATGATTGTACTGCCAGCAGAGTAAGGAGTCGCGTTGGAAAGCCTGTGCGGTGCGGTCAGCCCATAGGTTGCAGTCAGGGTCGTGTTGTTTGTAAAGCTTATGGTTCATGGCCTGCGCATAATACATTTGGTAGAGGTTGGCCATTGCTTGTACAGGGAAGAGGATGATCTCCCGAAAGACATCATGATACTCTTCGGGCAGCCGGGTGTAGAGCCGGAGCGCTTCGGTCTCGAGCCGGGTATATTCGGTCACCACCTGTGCCCCTTCCCCCGTCTCGAGATTGTAAGTGTTGCGGTCGAGCATCTCTGGCGTCACACGTCCGTTGTATTTGCAATAGAGATTAAGGATACGTGCGGCTTCTTCGGCATAGGCGGCTCCGAACTGTTGGCGGCAGAAGTCGGTGGCGTGGTTCAGAAGGGTAGTCTCGTCATACCGTGTGGGATCCCATGCCATGTCGAAGTAGAGACTGATAGGATATTCCATAGGCTTGAGGTCTCCTACATTGAGCATCCATATACGGTCTATACCGTATTCGTAGGCCAGAGTGAGCTGTTCCCACATATTCTGTATAGGCGTGACATTGAGCCATTTGGAGTTGCGGGGAGCTCCTACGTAGTCGACGTGATAGTAGAGTCCCCATCCGCCCTTTCGGTTGCGTTCCTTTGCAGAGGGCACACGCCGCACGTCACCCCAGTTGTCGTCGCTGAGGAGGATCGTCACATCGTCTGGCACGCGTAGGCCCTGATCGTAGTAGTCCTGCACCTCTTTATATAGAGCCCACATCTGGGGTGTCTCTCTTGCCGGACGTCGGGTGACCTTGGCTATGATCTTGCGCTGGTTGTCGATGATGTTCTCGAGCAGGGTGACATCAGCTGTAGGACTCATGGCCTCGTCGCCGTCGCCCCGCATGCCGATGGTAACAATGTCCTCGGTACCTTTCATGCGCTCAATGCCCTCTTGGAAGAAGTGGTCGATGACTTTTTGGTTGGCAGTGTAGTTCCACGCTCCGTAGTTCTTGCGGTTGCGTGCCCATTCCTGGTGGTTGCGTGCCATAGGCTCGTGATGGGAGGTGCCGATGATCACGCCCATCTCGTCGGCTGTCTTGCTGTTGAGCGGATCGTCGGCATAGAAGGCATAGACCCACATCGGCGGCCAGAGCATGTTGCCCTTCAGCCGGAGGATGAGCTCGAAGAGCCGGGCATAGAAGTCGTGTTCTCCGAAACGGGTTCCCCAGGTGTTGGTGACCCATGAGGTGAGGCAGGGAGCTTCATCGTTGATGAAAAGTCCACGGTAGCGTACTGCCGGCTCACCGTCGGTGTATATACCTTTCTTTATATAGATGTCATTATGATGGCGTACAGGCGTATCGACCCACCAGTACCAGGGTGACACGCCGATCTGGCGTGACAGCTCATAGATGCCGTAGATGGTGCCGCGGCGGTCGCTGCCGATGATGTAGAGCCGGTTGCCTTCGGTGGTGATGATATATTTCTCACGTTTGCCTTGCAGTTGTCGCCGCAGGTCTTTGTGGTTTTTCATCCAGACGTTGTCAATGTGGGACGAGTGACCGAGTGTGCCGGCGATGATGGTAGCCTGACCGGCGTCTTGGGTCACTTGGGGTAGTGTGCCGCATACCTTATTAATATCCGTACATAGGTTGTCGACAGCGATGCGTACTCCCTGACAGTCGTTGTCGTCGACGTAGACTGTCATTCCGGAGCCGGCATTGAGATGTACATCACCTTGTGTGAAACTTACGAAAGTCTCGGCTGCCCAGGCTGTGCAGGAGAGCAGACAGCTGAGTAGGGTCAGCAGAAAGGTTTTCTTCATTTGTTTTATTTTGATTTGTTGGGTTGCTTGAGCTGGGATAGGATAGTCGTGTCTGTGCAGTTGTAGAGGAGATGTAGGATATGTTTCGTGGCAAAGATACCTATAGAAAGGGGCAATACCTAAGGAAATGTAACATTTTTAGGGGTGATGTTACATCTGTGAAAGCCATTGTAACGCTGAAAAGCGGAAGTTTGAGCAGGATGGTGTACTTTTGCGAACATAAAACTAAATAGCTTTATGAGACAGATCTTAACTATAGCTTTGCTTTTGATGGCGATGACTTCAAGTGCCGGTGATGGTGTGGCCGATGACCGTTGGGTTGGTACCTGGGCAGCGGCGCCGCAGATCGCACGAGGAGTGGACATGCCTCAGGACAACGACTTGAGCTACTCGTCACTGCGTGAGGTAGTGAGGGTGTCGGTCGGTGGCCGGACATTGCGTCTCCGTCTGAGCAATGAATACAGTGCCGAGCCGGTGGAGATCCGTTCGGTATATATCGCCATAGCGGGTGACTCGTGTCAGATAGACCGCCGTTCGGCACGCTATCTCTCATTTGGCAAGCGTCGCGCCGTGACGCTTCAGGCCGGTGAGGCTATCGAGTCGGATGCCGTGAAGTTTCAGCTTTGCCCATTGCAGCGGCTCACGGTAACCATTAATTATGGTAAGACCCCGAAGGAGGCGACAGCCCATCTGGGCTCACGCACTACTTCTTATATATTAAAAGGAGAATCGACGCCCAAGAGCGATTTTACCCGCGCGCAGCGCGTAGACCATTGGTACAACATTGCTGCTATTGACGTGATGACCAATGGAAAGGCCACAGGAGAAGAGACGGGCAGTGAGTGTCCCGGTGCTATCGCCGTGCTGGGCAATTCGATTACTGACGGACGCGGCTCTACGACTAATCTGCAGAACCGTTGGACCGATATCCTTGCCACCAGTCTGCATGAGGCCGGCAGCCGGCTCTCCGTACTGAATCTGGGTATCGGTGGCAATAGTGTGGTGCGCGGCGGCCTGGCCACCCCCGGTATCCAGCGTTACGACCGCGATATCCTGCAGCAGGAGGGTGTCACGACTGTTGTCATCTTTGAAGGTGTGAATGACATAGGAGGGGCAAACGGCAATAGCGAGCAGGTGGCCCGTGAACTGACCGAGGCTTACAGACAGCTGATAGACAAGGCACATGCCAAAGGCCTGACGGTCTATGGAGGAACGATCACTCCGTTTGGCGGACATTCTTATTACAGCTTCTTCCATGAAGCCGCACGTCAGACGGTGAACGAGTGGATCCGCCACAGCGGAGCATTTGATGGCGTGATCGACTTCGACGCCTTGCTCCGTGATCCTGCGCACCCCGACCGGTTAAAGGCTGAGTATCAGAGCGATTGGCTGCATCCCAATCCGGCGGGCTATGAGCAGATGGGAATTTATGCGGCTAAGGTCCTGCTGAATGAGAAATAATAACGATTAATCTACATAACAAACAAACTACATCTATTATATATGAACAAATTAAGTTCGGAGCGCAAGGCTGAGAGAGGCTTTTACCGCCTCTCTTGGCTGCAGCGCATTGGTTTCGGTTCGGGCGACTTGGCGCAAAACCTCATCTACCAGACCATCTGCATGTATCTGTTGTTCTTCTACACCGACATCTATGGACTTAATCCTGGTGTTGCTGCCACCATGTTCTTGGTGGTTCGCTTGGTCGATGTACTCTGGGACCCGTTGGTGGGAACTTATGTGGATAAGCATAATCCACGTTGGGGTAAGTATCGTTCATATCTCGTCCTGGCGGGTTTGCCACTCACCGTACTTGCCATCCTCTGTTTTTGGAATGGTATGGAAGGACAGACAGAAACCATCAAACTTATCTATGCCTATGTAACATATGTAGGCTTGTCTATGCTTTATACATTGATCAATGTGCCTTACGGAGCCTTGAACTCTTCGCTGACTCGCGATACAGACGAGATAACCATCCTTACCTCTGTACGTATGTTCATGGCAAATGTGGGTGGACTCTGTGTATCGGCAGGTGTTCCAATCCTGGTAGCCATGCTCGCAGCAGCCAAGGATCTCCCTATCGAGATGGCACTCTTCATGGGTTTGGGTTCTCTGCCATCCTTCATCTTTATGCCGCTGGTGCCTGCCATCAAGAAAAAGGTGGGCAAGAAGAATATGTTCTACATCTTCCTTACTGTGGCTATCGTGGGTATGGCGATGCTTTATATCATCAGCAAGATGGGACCTGTAAAGGATCATATCACGCTGGTTTATATCGCTCAGTTCATCAAATCAACAGGCGTAATCGTAGCTACAGGATATATGTGGGCTCTGATTCCAGAGGTCATCTCTTTTGCAGAATATACCAGCGGCAAGCGTATTGCGGGTATTGTCAATGCTCTGACCGGTATCTTCTACAAGGCTGGTATGGCTTTGGGTGGTGTTGTTCCTGGTGCAGTCCTTGCATGGACCGGTTATCAGGCTGCGGCAGCTCAAGAGAGCAACTCGCTTCCTATTGATGGTAATGCCTGGTTTGTTGCCATGCTGATCTATGCTCTGGTAGGTTTCGCCCTTTTGGTATTCTGCTTTACCCAGACCAAGGAGCGTGTGGTGATGGACGAGAAGGAAACCAAGAATGTTAAGGTGAGCGATCTGTGGACAGAATTCTTCCATAACCGTCCTCTCCGTATCGTTGCACTCTTCTTCATTACGGCCTTCGCCATGATGTCGGTTGGTAATGCTGCCGGTGCTTACTTCATGAATGATTTGGAGCAGCAGACTCCTTTGGCACAGGAAGGTATCCGCTGGCTGGTATGTGTGATTCCTGCCATCTTGCTGGGCTTGGCGATGTTCATCATCTCTAAGTATGAGTTGACCGATGAGGTCATCGACGACATCAACAAGAAGATTGAGGCCCGACACAAGGAAGAAAACTAGAGACTATAATTATTAACGAGAAAAATAGATATAAGATATGAAAAAGATCACAACTCTGGCACTGGGGCTGATGCTTGCTTCAACAGCTTTCGCTCAAAAAGCGAACTCTTCAGCTCAAATCCCAACATTCCAGGAAACTATGGGTAAGTACTTCCTGGTAGGTGCTGCCATTAATACCGATTTGCCTAATGGACAAGACCCTGCAGGTGAGGAAGTAGTGAAGAAACAGTTTAACCAGGTGGTTGCCGAGAACTGTATGAAGGGTGAGAAGAATCATCCGGAGGTGAATCGCTTTGATTTCACTGATGGCGATAAACTCGCTGACTGGGCAGAGAAGAACGGCAAGACCTTGATAGGTCATTGTCTGGTTTGGCATTCTCAGCCACCTAAGTGGATGTTTACCGATGATAAGGGTAATCTGGTAAGCCGTGAAGTGCTTATCGGCAGAATGTATAACCATATTATGAATGTGGTTACTCATTATAAAGGTAGAGTAAAGGGTTGGGACGTTGTGAACGAGGCTTTCGAGGATGATGGCTCTTACCGCAAGTCTCTATATTATAAGATTATCGGTCCGGAGTTCATCGAACTGGCTTTCCGCTTTGCTCATGAGGCTGACCCTAACGTAGAACTCTACTACAATGATTATTCTACTTCGAAGCCAGCTAAGCGAGAGGCTATCTGCAAACTGGTTCGCGATTTGAAGGCGAAGGGTCTCCGCATCGATGCAGTAGGTATGCAGAGCCACAATGGTTTTGATTATCCTGACTATGCTGAGTATGAGAAGAGCATCGAGGCTTTTGCTGGTGAAGGCGTGAAGGTGATGCTGACGGAGTTGGATATGAACATGCTTCCTAATCCGGAAGGATTCGGCGGAGCGGAAATCAGCCAGAAGTTTGAACTTCAGAAGAAGTACAATCCATACGTGAAGGGACTTGACAAGAAGGCGCAGAAACTCTTCAATCAGCGTTATCTCGATCTCTTTAAGATTGTAGAGCGTCACAAGGATGTCATCAGTCGTGTTACCTTCTGGGGTGTCAACGATGGTCACTCTTGGTTGAATGACTGGCCTATCCCTGGCAGAACCAACTATCCACTGCTCATCGACCGCAACAACGAGGTGAAGCCAGTAGTGAAGGAAATCGTAAAACTCTTTAAGTAAAATCTCTTTAGATAATATTGTACATCTCTTAAAATAATAAACAACAATGAAAGCAAGATATTTGTTCCCAAAGGATTATATGGCAGACCCATCTGCCAATGTGTTTAACGGTAAGGTCTATATCTATCCCTCGCATGACTGGGATAGCGGAGCGGCTTTCGATGACGATGGAGGTCATTTTGAGATGCGCGATTATCATGTGCTTCGTCTCGACAACATCGATCAGCAGGAAGCTGTAGATTGCGGTAAAATCCTCGACCAAGATGATGTAGCCTGGGTTGGCCGTCAGATGTGGGATAACGATGTTGTTGAGAAGAATGGTAAATATTACCTTATTTATTGTGCCAAGGATCTTAATGATGTGTTCCATCTGGGTGTGGCTGTCGCTGACAGTCCCGAAGGTCCCTTTGTTCCGCAGGCCGATCCTATCCGTGGCTCTTATTCCATTGATCCATGCGTCTTTAAGGATGATGACGGTGAGGTGTATCTTTATTTCGGTGGTCTTTGGGGAGGACAGCTTCAGCGCTATAAGGACAACAAGGCATTGGGCACGGAGGTGCTGCCTCAGGGTGAGGAGCCGGCTCTGCCTTCGCGTGTGGTTAGAATGACTGATGATGTGCTTCAGTTTGCAGAAGCCCCCCGTCCTGTCGTGATTGTTGACGGCCAGGGTGAGCCTTTGAAGGCTGACGATCCCCACCGCTTTTTCGAGGCATCGTGGATGCATAAGTGGAATGGCAAATACTATTTCTCTTATTCTACGGGTGACAGTCATCTTCTTTGCTATGCCGTAGGTGATAATCCTTATGGACCTTTCACATATAAAGGCGTGATCCTCGAACCGGTGGAAGGTTGGACCACCCATCATAGTATTGTGGTGATTGACGGACATTGGTATCTCTTCCATCACGATTGTGTGCCGTCGAAGGGAGTCACCCATCTGCGCAGCGTGAAGGTGCTGGAACTGGAGGTCGATGCTGACGGCAATATCAAGACAGCCAAGAGCGAATAAATATTATTCTATAATTATACTTAAATATGAATTTACTAACAACCATCACCCGGCATTATGGGCTTTGTCTGGCCTTGACCCTCGGTCTTTCCCAGTCAGCCCTTGCCGGGACAGAGGCTAAGACCGGATCATCCGGCAAAGCAGCAGTGTTCTCGCATTTTGTCTATCAGGGACAAGATGCTGTTTATCAGCAGCATCCGCTGAAAGAGGGAGAGGTCTACAGCCCTATCCTTCAGGGATGCTATCCCGACCCGAGTATTTGCCGAAAGGGCAACGACTATTATCTGGTCAATTCTTCTTTTGCAATGTTCCCGGGCGTACCTATCTTCCATAGCACCGACCTGCGCAACTGGGAGCAGATCGGTCATGTTCTCGACCGCGAGAGCCAGTTGAAAGTCTGGGACTGCGGTATTAGTGCGGGTATTTATGCTCCGACGATCCGCTATTGCAAGGCGAATGACACATTCTACATGATCACTACGGAGTTTGCCGGTGGCTTTGGAAATATCGTAGTGAAGACAAAAGACCCCATGAAGGGATGGAGCGATCCCATCAAGTTGAATTTTGGTGGCATCGATCCTAGTCTTTTCTTCGATGAGGACGGAAAGGCCTACATCGTGCACAATGACGCACCAGAGCATCCACTCTATGAAGGTCATCGCTGCATCAAGATCTGGGATTATGATCTGGCTACCGATAAGATCGTTCCCGGAACCGACCGTGTGATTGTTGATGGCGGTGTGGACATCACTAAGCATCCCATCTGGATCGAAGCTCCCCATATCTATAAGAAGGACGGCCGTTACTATCTGATGTGTGCGGAAGGCGGCACGGGCGGCAATCACAGTGAGGTGGTATTTGTTGCCGACAATGTGAAGGGTCCTTATACTCCTGCACCATCCAATCCTATCCTTACACAGCGTGACCTTCGTCCGAATCGTCCCAACAAGGTGGACTGGGCCGGACATGCTGATCTTGTCGACACTCCCGACGGACAGTATTATGCTGTGTTCCTCGGTGTACGTCCTAACGAGGCTGGCCGTGTCAACACGGGTCGTGAGACATTTATGCTGTCGGTAGACTGGAGCGGTACGTTCCCCATCTTTAATAATGGACTCGTTCCCCTGGAGCCGACGATCAAAGTGGCCGACATCAAAGGCGTGGCAAATCAGACCTCGGATGTGAAAGGACAGCCCATGCCCAATGGTAACTTCACATTCACGGATGATTTCAAGGCTACAACATTTGATATGCGTTGGGTCGGCGTACGTGGTCCCGTGACAGCGTTTGCCAAATCGGGCAAGGGTGTGCTCAGCCTCTCGCCGATGGCTACCAATCTTCATGAGGTGAAGCCGACCTCTACCTTGTTCTATCGTCAGCAGCATCGTGCGTTCACCGCCAGCGTCACATTGAGCTCACTGCCGAAGACGGATAAAGAACTTCAGGGTATGACCTGCTATCAGAGTGAGAACTTCAACTATGTATTTGGTCAGACCATGAAGGACGGACATCGTGTACTTCTTCTGGCACGTACGGAGAAAGGCAAGTGCTCGGTAGTGGCTCAGACAGAGCTGCCCAAGAAGGGAGCCGTCGATCTGCAGGTAACAGCCAACGGTGATAAGTATCAGTTCCAGTATAAGATGTCAGAGAGCAAGAAGGATCAGACTTCTACATGGCAGACACTGGGTGGCACGGTGAGCGGTGACATTCTCTCTACTGATGTGGCTGGTGGTTTTACCGGTTCGCTAATCGGTCTCTATGCCACGACAGCTAACGATATTCAGCTGTAATCTCAAGTTTGTTCAAAAGCGTTGATAAGGGTACCCCCGCCTCGGCCATTGGATAGTAATGTGTTTCCAATGAGGGTGGGGAGGGGGGACTCTATCTCTTTTCCATTATATCTAATAGCTATTGTATCGTATAGCTACCCTTGGAATCTTGTGTAACCAACATGTAACACTGATAAAAGATAATGTAACATAATAACTTCAGCATTTGAAGGGATAATTGTATTTTTGTCCCCGAAAAATCGACTAAAAATCTTCTAAAACATGAACGAACAGTTTCTACATTATGCTCGTGTCACTTGCTTGATGTTCGTGATGATGCTCAGCAGTATTCCAATGCTGGCTCAGGAAGGCGTTACCGTACACGGCAATGTAATCGACGGCACCGGTCAACCCGTTATCGGTGCATCCGTCGTGGTGACAAACAACAAGTCGGTGGGTACAGTTTCCGATCTTGATGGAAACTTTGTGCTCACGGTTCCCGCAGAGGGAACATCTATTACGATCTCTTTTGTAGGTATGAAACCTCAAGAGGTGAAGGCGACTTCCCGTCATACCTTGAAGATCACCCTTGAGGATGATGCCCAGGCTATGCAGGAGGTAGTCGTTGTGGGTTATGGCCAGCAGAAGAAGGCCTCTGTGGTAGGTGCTATCACGCAGACCACGGGAGAGACACTGCGTCGTACCGGTGGTGTGTCGAGTGTGGGAGCAGCCCTGACCGGTAACCTCCCCGGTGTTGTGACCACATCTTCTTCAGGAGATCCTGGTAATGAGGAGCCCCATATTATCATTCGTGGTGTCAGCTCTTGGAACAACAGCGATCCTTTGGTTCTTGTCGATGGTATTGAGCGTCCGATGAGTTCGGTGGATATCAGTTCCGTAGAGTCGATTTCCGTACTGAAAGATGCATCTGCTACCGCTGTTTATGGTGTGCGCGGTGCCAATGGTGTTATCCTTATTACGACAAAGCGTGGTAAGGAAGGTCCGGCTCAGATTGAGGTGAACGGACAGGCTACCGTGAAGTATGCTTCTAAGCTTCCCAGTCTTTACGATTCCCCGAGTGCTCTTTATTTGCGCAATCAGGCTATTGAGAATGAGTTGGGTCTGAGTCCTGCTTCTTGGGGCGACATCACACCTATGGCTGTGATTGACAAATATGCTCATCCTGCCAATCTGGAAGAGGCTGAGCGCTATCCGAACGTTGACTGGGTGAAGGAGTTGTTCAGCGACTATGTGATGTCATATAATGCTAATGTGAATGCATCGGGTGGTACTCGTTTTGTGAAGTACTATGCTGCCATTGACTTTGAGCATGAGGGAGACCTCTTCCGCAAGTGGGATAATGATCGCGGTTATCAGGCCGGTTACGGGTATAATCGTGTAAATGTCCGTTCTAACCTTGATTTCCAGTTGACGAAGACTACTTTGTTAAAGGTGAACCTAGCTGGTTCACATGGTGTAAAGCAGGGCGCTTGGGATGTGGCAAGCGGTTCTTATGCAGAGTCACAGCTTTGGCAGGCAGCTTACAGTACTCCACCAGATGTGTTCCTTCCCCGTTATAGTGATGGTACATGGGGATATTACCCTGCCAACTCTCAGGGAGCGCCCAACTCTGTGACTAATCTGGCACTCGCCGGCATAAATGAAACCACTACAACCCGTATTTTCACTGACTTTACCCTGCAGCAGGATCTGAGCTTTATCCTTAAAGGTCTGTCATTCAATGCAACAGTATCTTGGGACAATACCTTCGTGGAGAGCAAACGTGGTATTAATGACGCTAACCATGGCGCACAGTTCAAGTGGATTGATCCTAAGACGGGTATAGCTCAGTATCAGCAACAGCTCAATTCTAACAATAATTTCGATTATCAGGCCGGTATCCTTTGGACAACAGCAGCCGGTGAGATGGACAATAATGCCACCCAGCGCAACTTGTTCTATCAGGGTCAGCTTAACTGGAGTGGTAAGTTCGGTGACCATGAGGTAACGGCCATGGGAGTATTCAACCGTACTGAACAGGCTACCGGAAGTGAGTTTACCCATTATCGTGAGGACTGGGCTTTCCGTACAACATATAACTATGCCAGCCGTTACTTCTTGGAGTACAATGGAGCTTACAACGGCTCTGAGAAATTCGGCCCCAAAAATCGCTTTGCTTTCTTCAATTCAGGTGCTCTTGGCTGGATGGTCAGTGAGGAGAAGTTCTTCCAGCCTTTGAAGAAATTCTGGGATATGTTGAAGATCCGTTATTCATACGGTGAGATCGGTGATGACAATCCTTATGGTTCTCGTTGGTTGTATGCCACACAGTGGGCTTATGGCGGTGTGGCCGCGTTGGGTCCCAATTGTGAAGACAGCCCTTATACGTTCTATCGTGAGTCCTCTATCGGCAACCCCGATATCCACTGGGAGAAAGCCGTAAAGCAGAATCTTGGTTTTGACTATTCATTCCTTGGTGGTCTTCTCGCAGGTAGTGTGGATATCTTTAAGGAGAACCGCTCCGACATTCTGATTGACGGTGGATCACGTTCCGTGCCTTCTTATTTCGGCGGCACTGCTCCTACGGCCAACTTTGGTAAGGTGTCCACTCATGGATACGAGTTGGAGCTTCGTGTCAATAAGGTGTTTGCCAATCAGATGCGTGTATGGGGTAATTTCAGTATGACCCATGCCGTCAATAAGGTGACACAGTATGACGATCCGGAGCTGGAGCCTGGCTATCAGAAGACAGAAGGCTTTGCCATCGGTCAGGACCACTCTTTTATCGACAATGGTTTTGCCAATACTTGGGATGAGGTGATCGGTATGACCCAGCACGATACCAATGACAATCAGAAGTTGCCCGGTCAGTATATCTGTGTCGACTACAACGGTGACGGTATTATTGACAGTAATGATAGCGCACCTTACGGCTATACCGGTAATCCGGAGAACACTTACAATGCCACTGTCGGCTTCGACTATAAGGGCTTCAGCATGTATGTTCAGTTCTATGGTGTGAACAATGTGGAACGTTGGGCTGCGTTTGAGTCGCTTGACGGCGCTTATAAGATGGATAATGTGTACCAGCAGGGTACTTATTGGACACTCGAAAATATGAACGCCGACACGTCTATGCCCCGTTGGCTGAGCACACCTAACGGAAGTTATTTCCAGTGCACTCGCTACCACTATGACGCTTCCTACATTCGTCTGAAGAATATTGAGCTTGGCTATACATTTACAGATGGTTGGGTGAAGAGAATCGGACTTTCTGATTTTAAGGTATATCTGAGCGGTAACAACCTTTGGGTTTGGACGCGTATGCCTGACGACCGTGAGTCTAACTTCGCCGGTACCGGTCTGGCAACGCAGGGCGCTTATCCTACTATGAAGCGTATTAGCCTTGGTATTCGTTTCCATCTCTAAAATAAAAACTAAAAAGATATGAAATCATTTATTCGCAGTATCGTTTTCGGTTGCATGTTGGGAGGAGCATCCCTTTGTGGTATGACTTCCTGCACTGACTATCTGGACAAGGCTCCGGAGTCGGATATTGCAGCAGATGACGCTTATAAGAATTTTACTAATTTTCAGGGTTTCACCGAGGAGCTCTACTATTGCATACCTGATTTCGCACGTGGTTATTGGAACAACTCGTGGAACTGGGGTGAGGATGAGATCATCAGTTCTGGTATCGACTATATGATGGGCTACAAAATAGACCAAGGTGACTTCTGGGGCTGGCAGTCAGAGCATGATGGCTGGCAGTCGGGTTTTATGGATAGAAATAATAGCGTAGCTTCAAGTGATGACCGTTTTGCCAAGTCTCTCTGGCCTTTGGCATGGTATGGTATCCGTAAGGCTAATATGGGTATTCAGGCGCTGCGCGAGGGCAAGTTCATCAACGCTACCTCTGAGGAGCGCAATCTTATTGAGGGACAGCTCTATTTCTTCCGCGGTTGGTTCCACTTCGAGTTAATCCAGTATTTCGGCGGTCTGCCTTATATCAATGAGGTGCTTCCGGCCGATGGTCAGTTCCGTCTGCCGCGTCCTCACTATCAGGCAGTAGCCGACAGTATCGCCCGTGACTTCCGTCATGCAGCCGATCTGTTGCCTATCGACTGGGATAACACGACCGCCGGTCGCGCTACTTTAGGCAAGAATCAGCTGCGTATCAATAAGATCATGGCACTGGGCTATCTTGGCAAGAACTATCTCTGGGCCGGCTCACCGCTGATGAACTATGAGTCGCAGGGTGTGAAGGAATATAATAAAGACTATTGCGCTAAGGCAGCAGAAGCTTTTGGTGAGCTGCTCACGCTTGTCGAGTCAGGTCAGACACAGTATGCACTGGTCGATTTCGATCATTATAGCGACATCTTCTACACCTATGGTAAGAATGGCTTGATGCCCGGTTCCACCGAGGCCATCTTCCGCAACCCCTGTTATGGACATAGCGGTTGGAACTGCTCTACCTTTGGTGTAAGTAAGCAGTTTGCTACCTATTATCTTACTGATAACGGTGTAGGTCTTTTCCCGACTGCCAATTATGTCAACTATTATGGTATGGCCAATGGCCTACCCCTGGATGATCCTAATTCCGGTTTTGATCCTACCCATCCTTGGAAGGGTCGTGATCCCCGTTTCTATCATGATATCAGATATGACGGATGTAAGCTGGTTGCAGGAACTATTCCTAATGCCTCAGAAGAGCATTACCGCTATGCCGAGCTGTACAGCAATGGCCCTCTGCGTGATGAGACCAATGGCTCCCGTACGGGCTATCTTAACTATAAATTTATCTCTGACGATCAGAACAAGTATGATGAAGGTTGGGGCTGGTCACCGCAGTTCACCTTGCAGGTCAGCTGGATGCGTCTGTCAGACATCTATCTGATGTATGCCGAATCGGCAGCCGAGGCTTACGGCTCCGCTCAGGGCAAGTCGGCCAACTGTTCGCTCACAGCTGTTCAGGCTGTTGATAAGATCCGTGAGCGTGCCGGTGTCAGTGATGTCGCTGCAAGCTATACCGGCGATCTTGAGAAGTTTATGGGTGAGGTCCGCCGCGAGCGTGCTGTAGAGCTTTCGTTCGAGGGCCATCGTTTCAACGATCTTCGCCGTTGGCTCTTGCTCGATAAGGAGCCTTACAACATCAAGACCTCACAGGAGTTCATGCGTGCGGATAAGGACCATATGAATACGGATGATCCTACCCAGAACGCAGTGACCGGATGGAGTGAGAAGCAGATTCTGAAGCGCAACTTTACAGAGAAGCATTACTGGCTGCCCCTGAAGTTAAGCGATGTCAATCTGTATCCTGAATTCAACCAGAATCCCGGATGGTAAATAGAAGACCAAAGTGAGTTCGGGCAGGGCAGCCTGCCGGAACTCCAGGAATTCTTAGTTCTGTCCAGAATATCCTATAACCAATAAGATAACAAGAAAAATAATCATGAAACATCAACTATATATGATGATCACGGCCGGGCTGTTGGGTGCCAATGTTTCCGGATGGGCCAATCCCTCTGGTCCGGAGACGAAGGCTTCTGTCACTTCGCCCGACCAGGAGCTTCTCGGCAATACATTGCAGGATACCATGAAAGTGAATCTGCCCTTCCGTCAGGTAGCCAAAGAAGATCTGATGAGTGGTATCTCGGTGGTCGATATGGAAGATCTTATCCAGAAAGACTATTCCACATATAGTCTGGACAATCTGTCTGCTTTCGTCAGTGGTTACACTGGCAATGTGTGGGGTCAGGATGGTGTCCTTGTCCTTGTCGATGGTGTGCCCCGTGATGCCAATAACATTCTTCCCACTGAGATCTCTCAGATCACGGTGCTCAAATCGGCTTCAGCCGTGGCTCTCTATGGCAGTCGTGCGGCCAAGGGAGCGGTCCTCATCACGACCAAGCGCAGCCATACCGACGGTTTGCAGATACATGTACGCGGTAACGCTTCCGTCTACACACCGAAATCGTATCCCAAATATTTGGGAGCGGCAGAGTATATGACACTGTACAACGAGGCTCGTGCCAACGATGGCCTGGATCCTTTCTATTCGGACGAGCAGATCTATAACACATCGACTCATCAGAATATTTACAAGTATCCTGATATCAATTTCTTCTCGAGCGACTATCTCAAGAAAAGCTATCAGCGCTATGATGCCACAGCTGAGTTTGAAGGTGGCGGACGTTTTGCTCACTTCTATACGAATGTGAACTTTTATAATGTAGGCGATCTTATCAAGTTCGGTGAAGGCAAAAAGAACCATACCAACCGTTTGAGCGTCCGTGGTAATGTGGACTTCCATCTGAGCGATGAGGTGAATGGTTGGATTGATGCTTCGGCTACGTTCTATGATGTCCGTGGTGACAATTCCAATTTCTGGGCTTCCTCAGCCACATTGCGTCCGGAACGTCTCACTCCGCTGATTCCTATCGACATGATTGATCCGTTGGACAAAAACTCGCTGAACCTTGCTGCAGCAAGCGGTAATATCATTGACGGCAAGTATCTGCTGGGAGGATCGCAAGAGAATCCGACCAATCCTTTTGCCGGAATGTATGCAGGCGGCTACAACAAGTACACCTCACGTCAGTTCCAGTTTGATATGGGTGTGGATATCGACCTCCACAAACTGCTTAAAGGACTGAAGTTCCGTACGATGATGGCTGTTGATTACAACAACGTATATACTACTTCGTTGAATCCTACCTATGCCACTTATGAGGCAACATGGACCAATTATAATGGCCAGGACATGATCTCCGGACTCACATCGTATGGTAAGGATTCTTCTACTGGTACGTTGAATGCAAGTGGCTCGGCAACTACCCAGACCATCTATTTCAGTGGGCAGTTCAGCTACGACCACACCTTTGCCAAGACCCATCATTTTGGTGCCATTCTTTTGGCTAACGGTTACCAGCAGAGGGTGAGCGGTACTTATCACCGTACGAGCAATGCCAATCTCGGCCTGGATCTGAACTACGACTATTGTGGCCGCTACTATGCCGACTTCGCCATGGCTGCTGTTCATTCAGCCAAGCTGGCCCCCGGACATCGTGAGGCTCTCTCGCCCTCACTGTCTCTGGCCTGGCGTATCGACCGCGAGCCTTGGATGGAGCGTGCAAAGGGATGGCTCGATGTCTTGAAGATCAATGCCTCTGTAGCCAATCTGAATCAGGATATTGACATTTCTGATTACTATATGTATGATGATGTCTTCACGGCTACCGGTACATGGTGGGGCTGGTCTGAGACCAGTAATTCGATGCAGACCTCTGATTCTAAGCGTGCCGCCAACTATGATCTTACCTTTGTGAAACGTAAGGAGCTCACAGTCGGTCTTGATGCTTCTCTCTGGAAAGGACTGGTGAAGTTGCAGGCCAACTATTTCCTCACCAACACCAATGGTCTGCTTACGACAGCCGGCAACCTCTATCCCAGTTATTTCGATACCGGCTGGCCGGAGAGCAAATTTCTGCCGTATATCAACTATAATAATGTACGTCGTACAGGTTTCGACTTCGCCGTCGATCTTCATAAGAAGTTCGGAGAGGTGGACTTGCAGTTAGGCGTCAATGGTATGTACTACACCACCAAGAACACCCGTGTGAGCGAGGCGGTGGAATACGACTACCAGCGTACGGAAGGTCAGCCCAGTGATGCGCTTTGGGGCCTTCAGAGTCTGGGCCTTTTCAAGGATCAGGCAGATGTGGACGCTTCTCCAAAATCGTCGTACAGCACAGTGCAGCCCGGAGATATCAAATATGTGGATCAGAACAAGGACGGCGTGATCGACGGTAAGGACTTTGTGGTACTTGGCCGTTGGAGCGCTCCTTGGAACATTGGTATCAATTTCACGGCAAAGTGGAAAGGATTTACACTCTTCGCCCTTCTTACCGGCAATTTCGGTGGTATGGGTGTGAAGAACAATTCTTATTACTGGGTTTATGGTGACGGCAAGTACAGCGAGGTCGTTCGAGGCCGTTGGACTCCTGAGACAGCGGAGACAGCCACTTATCCCCGTCTGACTACTTCTACCACTGCCGGTAATAACTTCCAGACGAGTGATTACTGGACTTATTCTACCGACCGTATTGATCTGGGTCGTGTCCAGCTCACTTATGATCTGCCCAAGTCGCTCTTCAATTCCAATACAGTGATCAAGGGCATGTCGGTCTACTTCCTGGGCCAAAGTCTTCTGACGATCGCCGGCGAGCGTGAATACATGGAGATGAATGTAGGCAGTGCGCCTCAGACACGTTCTTACAATCTCGGTGTGAAATTTGATATGTAGTTTCAATCAGTGGGTCGGCAGGCCGGGCTCAACAACCGGCTTCTTACGGTCAGCAGACGGCTTGCTCACTCACTGCCATCCTACTCACTAACAAAATAAAAGAACAATGAAAAAGATCATTATAGCACTGGCCGCTGTCGGCGTCCTCACCACATCGTGTGACGACCTCTTCACCCCGGCCATAGAGAACAATCTCGGCCTCGACTATATGTACAACAATTCTGACTATGCCGACGGCGTGCTGGGTAATGCATATACCCGACTTCCCAATGACAGCTACTCCTTCATCGATGTAGCCAGCGATGATGCTGTAAGCAATGATGCTGACAATTCTTACCGTAAGATGGCTACCGGTACGTGGTCGTCACAAAATGACCCGACATCCCAATGGGATGGCTGCAACGGCGCTATTCAGTACATCAACCTTTTCCTGACCCATGCCGATAAGGTGAATTGGGCTGAGGATCCTGTCGCTTCCCGTCTGTTCCTCTGCCGCGAGAAGGGCGAGGCATACGGTCTGCGTGCCATGTATTTGTATTATCTGCTGCGCTCACATGCCGGTTTCTCGGCTGACGGCCAGCTGCTTGGTGTGCCCATTCTCCATGAGCCGCAGGACAAGGACTCAGAGTTCAATCTTCCACGCAACACCTTTGAGGAGTGCATGCAGGCCATCTATACGGATATCGACAGCTGTCTGGCCCTTCTTCCTACTACTTATCAGGATGTGTCGAATGATGCTGACGTGCCTGCTCAGTATCGTGCCATGGGTGCCACAGCAGCCCAGTATACCCGTACAATGGGTAGTCTGTTCTTCGGTCGTATGAGCGGTGGTATTGCCGAGGCTATCCGTGCGCAGGCCGCTCTGCTGGCTGCAAGTCCAGCTTACAATGATGCCAGCAATACCACTACGTGGGCCAAGGCGGCCGACTATGCAGCTGTGGTGCTCGACCGCATCGGCGGAATAGCAGGACTTGATCCTACCGGCAATACCTGGTACACCAATATCAGTGATATTGAGAATATGGTGTCCGGCAATGCTCCTAAAGAGATTCTCTGGAGAGGCTCCAAGTCATCAAGCAACAATCTCGAGAGCGACAATTTCCCACCTTCTCTGTATGGTAAAGGGCGTGTCAACCCCACACAGAATCTCGTGGACGCCTTCCCTATGCAGAATGGCTATCCCATCTCTGATCCCCGTTCAGGCTACGATGCCTCTAATCCTTATGTAGGCCGTGATCCCCGTCTGCAGAAGTATATCGTTGTTGATGGAAGTCAGGTGGGTGTGTACAACACGACAATCCACACTGCCGCAGACTATACAGCTTCCGATAACTCTCAGAAGGATGTGATCAACAATACTGTAGGCCAGTCGACACGTACGGGATACTATCTGCGCAAACTTCTCCGTCAGGATGTCAATCTCGATCCCAACTCGACAACGACACAGAATCACTATCAGGCTCGTATCCGCTATACAGAGATGTTCCTCGACTATGCCGAGGCAGCTAATGAGGCTTGGGGTCCTACAGGAACGGGCAGTCATGGCTATTCTGCTTATGATGTGGTCAAAGCCATCCGTCAGCGTGCCGGTGTCGGTACTGATAACGGTGATGCTTATCTCGAGTCGATCAAGAACGACAAGGACAAGATGCGTGAGCTGATCCGCAACGAGCGTCGTCTGGAACTCTGCTTCGAAGGTCAGCGCTTCTGGGATCTCCGCCGTTGGCAGAGCAACGATTTCAAGGCTACTGCAACAGGTTGCAGCATCTCAGGTGGTAAGTACACCACAATAGATGTGGAAAACCGTAAGTATGAGGATTACCAGAATTACGGCCCGATTCCTTATGATGAGGTGCTGAAGTTCAACAATCTGGTACAGAATAAAAACTGGTAAATATAATAAGTTAGTGAGTTAGTAAGTTAGTGAGTTAGTAGGACGATAGTTTATACTTACCACTACTTCATCCGGTGATCGTTTGTATAACAAATGACTTACTAACTCACTCAATTCACTAACTACATAAACATGAAAAATAAAAAGATGAAACATCTGAACATTGCGCTGCCTCTTCTGGCAGCATCCCTCTGCCTGATTACTTCGTGTAAGAACGATGATATTGAGTTCCCTGATTCGGGTACATCAAGTGTTTACTTCTCTCAACAGACCCCTATCCGTACGCTTGTCATGGGTGATGACGTTTATGACACGACATGGGACAATGCCCATAAGTCACGGATCATGGTCGCTTGGGGTGGTGGCTATGAGACAAGACACGATGTGACGGTCAATCTGGCAGTCGACCCGTCGCTTTGCGACGGATTGAAGTTCGCTGACGGTACAGCAGTCACTCCGATGCCGGATTCATACTATAAGCTGGCATCCACTACGGCAACGATCGAGAGCGGCAAGGTGCTCGGTGGTGTAGAGGTGGACTATACGGATGCTTTCTTTAATGATCCTCTGTCGCTTACAACCCACTATGTGATTCCCGTGAAGATCGTCAGCCAGGAAGGTGCTGATACGGTACTTGAAAGCAAGAATTATCAGCTTTATGCAGTGAAGTATATCAATCGGTGGGACGGTAACTGGCTTTGCAGCGGTAAGGATGAGATCAATGACAATGGCCAGACCTCTACTGTTGAGCGCACAGATGAATATGTGGAGAATTATGATGTCATGACCCTCTCTTCTAGAAGCTATACACAGGTGGCTTATCCTATCACTACAACGGTGAAGATTGACGGCGCTGACACCCAACTTTCCTGCACGCTCCTTCTCTCCTTCCATGATGACAACACCTGCACGGTGACGACAGAGACTCCGGGTTGTACAGCTACCGGAAGCGGTACCTATACAATAGATGGCGCCAAGAAGGCTTGGGGTGACAAGGACCGTGACCTGATCAAGCTTGACTACACCGTGACGTATCAGTATCAGCCAACGGCCGGTGGTGCTGCTGTGACGAAGCAGATCCATACCAAGGAGCAGCTTATCGCCCGTGACCGTGGCAGCAAGTTTGAGACGTTCGAGGTTACAAAGTAATCATTGACGGGTGAGCCGGTAAAGAGTTGCCGGTTCACCAACTTCCTAACTCATAAAAACAAACAAATGAAAGCAATCAAATATCTTTCTTATGCCCTTTTCTGCGGTGCTGCCCTGTCGCTGGGTTCCTGTGCCGATGACAGCGTGCTCGGTTTCAGCGTCGACAAGCCGGAGGGTATGGACTCACTGGAATATCTGAATCAGTATAATCCGCTGAAGACTTATGTGAATCGTACGACCGACCCTAACTTCAAACTGGGTTGCGGTGTGACGGCAAGCGACTTCCCAAGTGCGGCACTTCCTTACCGTCTCGCTGTCACCAATTTTGACGAGGTGGTAGCCGGCAATGCCATGAAGTATGCGTCGTGTGTGAAAGATGACGGCTCGATGGACTTCTCACTGGTGCAGGAGTTTGTAACAGCTGCTCAGGATGCCGGCGTAAATGTGTATGGTCACTGTTTGGGCTGGCACGCACAGCAGAATCTGAGATACCTGAACGGTTTGATAGCTGACCGTGTCATCAGCACCGATCCGGACGATATTGAGGATATCCAGGATGGGTATGTTGATTATTCGACATTCACGAGTTACCCTTATTATGTGATGGGATATACTCCGGAATTTGAGGATGGCTGCATGGTCAGCCATTATCCCGGTGAGTGGTATCAGTATTTCGTGGCCGACGGTATTACGACAGAGATCGGGCAGAGCTACAAAGTGACGGTTTGCATGCAGGGCTCCACCGCAGGACAACTCAATGTTCAGTTCGGCAACTGGGGCAATCTGTTGGAAAAGACCCTGTATTTCACTGATCAGATGCAGGAGATAACGATAGAGTTTGACAATTGTCCGGTTGAATCCAGCTTTGTGGTGTTCCAGCCGGGAACATACGAGGGTGACATCAAGATCAAGTGGCTGAAGGTGTCACATGCCAGTCCTAATGTACAGCCGTTGACCCCGGAGGAGAAGAAAGACACGCTCAGTATGGCCATGGCAAACTGGATTGATGGTATGATGGAAGCGACACATGGTGCTGTTACAGCTTGGGATGCTATCAATGAGGCTATCTCCGGTGGCGATAATGACGGCGATGGATACTATGATCTTCAGCATGCTGCAACAGCCAATCCCACAGATGCTGCCAACAACTTCTACTGGCAGGATTATCTTGGTGATTTGGACTATGTACGCTATGTCATCGCTGATGCCCGCAAGAGCTTTGCTGCTCATGGAGGTGATTCTTCACAACTCAAGCTCTTCATTAACGATTACAACTTAGAGTCGACATGGGACAACAACATGAAGGCCAGAAGTATGGTGCACTGGATCCAGCAGTGGGAGTCAGACGGTGAGACGCATATTGATGGTATTGGTACGCAGATGCACATCAGCTATAATCTCGACTCTATCGCGCAGAAGCGTCAGGAGCAGGCAGTTGATTCGATGTTTGCTATCCTTGCAAGATCGGGCAAGCTTATCCGTGTGTCGGAATTGGATATGGGTATCAATGATGTCAACGGTCAAAGTATTCCCACCACACAGGTGACGGTGGCACAACAGAAGAAGATGGCAGAGTTCTATACGTACATCATCAATTCTTACTTCCGTTATGTACCGGCTGCCCAGCGCTATGGCATTACACAGTGGTGTATCACCGACTCACCGGCCGATTCCGGTTGGCGTCCAGGTGAGCCTGTAGGTCTATGGAACGAGAGTTACCAGCGTAAACCTCAATATGAGGGTTATGTGAAGGGTCTGCAAAGCGTGCAGGTGACTAACTGAAGATGACAGCGGAAGGCTTGTTCCACCGCATTAAATTCACTTGAGTTTTTGAATTAGTTATTTATTTTAGAAGTTAAGAAGGGTCCGTAACGTCTGTACAGACTGTGCGGGCCTTTTTTATTACTCAGCTATGAAACGTTTAATTTTATCTTGTCTTACCATCCTTGCCTGTCTGTCTACTTACGCAGGCAATAAAAAAGATTTCCAGATTTATCTTTGTTTTGGTCAAAGTAATATGGAGGGTGTTGCCAAGCCGGAGCGTCAGGACTCGGTGGATATAGATCCCCGTTTCCAGATGATGGCAGCCTGTGATTTTCCGGAGCGCGGACGCGTGATGGGCGAGTGGTATCCGGCTGTCCCCCCTCTTATCCGCGATCACACGGGGCTGACACCGATCGACTATTTCGGCCGTACGATGGTGGCTGCTCTGCCTAAGAATGTGCGGGTGGGCGTCATTGCTGTAGCTGTCGGAGGCTGTAAGATTGAGTTGTATGACAATGACAGCACCAAGACCTATCTGGAGAAGCAGCCCGACTGGATGAAGGAATTTGCGGCCCCCTACGACGGCGATCCTTTTACCCGTCTGGTCACCCTTGCCCGTGAGGCGCAGAAGGTGGGCACTATTCGTGGTATCCTGCTTCATCAGGGTGAGTCGAACACGGGCGATAAGGACTGGCCCCGCAAGGTGAAGCTGGTCTACGACCGTCTGCTTAAAGCCTTGAATTTGAAGGCTGAGGAAGTGCCTCTACTTGCAGGCGAGGTGGTCAATGCTGACCAACAGGGGCAATGTGCGGCGATGAACGCGATCATCGACGATCTGCCGGCAACGATTCCGACGGCCCACGTCATCCCTTCTGCCGGTTGTCCGGCCGGTCCGGATCATCTCCATTTCGCAGCCGAGGGCTATCGTATGATGGGACGTCGGTATGCCCGTGAGATGCTCTCCCTGCTTCCTATTGTCGAGAAGTGCAAGAAATAAGCTCATTTACTATTCTTCTGATAGCCACTGGTATTGGTCCGGTGGCTTTTTTGTTTCTACCGGAGATAACCGGGACATAGATCATTAACCCCTATTAGTCGTTAGGCCTCAAGCATTGTTTTATTGGCTTGTCTGATTTATAATGCGCAATCCGGGTAGATAGTCTGTTAAATTATCTTATACGCTTTATCAATACATACGATAAACACACCAAAATGGGTAAATACATATATAAAAGTTGCAGAAGTCAAAAACAAATCGTATCTTTGACTCATAGTTTGAATCATACAATACCTTTGGCTTGACTAAAAACCCCAATATTATGAAAATGAATCATTATGCTAAATGTGCGGCTGCCGTACTGCTGTGCTCCTTCATGTACGGCCCCTTATCGGCACAAGAAACAGAATTCGACCTCTCGTCCCAACGTTCTGAGAAGCAGGATGTGCGGGCTGTGCCGGGAGAAAAGATAGACCATCACGGTCTTATCATCAATCCTACGCCGCATCAGTTGAAAGTGGACAAGGGCACTGCCTGCTCCATCTCGCAAGGTGTCAAACTGAAAGATAAGCAGGGTAAATTTGCAGCTTATCTGGATTTCCTGTCCATAAACAAAAAGGGAATTAAGCTCACCATTGATTTCGGACCGAAGACAGCCCGGAAGGCCGGGGTGAAAGAGGTGTCCGGAGCTTACTCGCTGATCGTCAGTCCCAAGGAAATTACCCTGATAGGATATGATGCGCGAGGAGCTTTCTACGGTATCCAAACCTTGAAGCAGCTGGCAGAGAGTCCGATTTCCGCCCAAGGCGCTTTGCCCTGCGTGGAGATCAACGATTATCCGGACCTGCCCAACCGTGGCGTAGTGGAAGGATTCTATGGTACTCCCTGGTCACATGATGTGCGCCTGTCACTGATTGATTTTTATGGTAAGTTTAAGATGAATACTTATTTATATGGTCCTAAAGACGATCCTTACCACAGTTGCCCAAACTGGCGTCTGCCTTATCCGGAGAAAGAAGCGCAACACATCAAGGAACTGGTAGAGGCCTGTAACCGGAATTACGTCGATTTTGTATGGGCCATCCATCCGGGACAGGACATCAAATGGAACGAGGAGGATTATCATAACTTGGTCCAAAAATTCAACTGGATGTACGACTTGGGAGTCCGTCATTTTGCCATCTTCTTCGACGACATCTCTGGCGAAGGCACCAACCCGTTGAAGCAAACGGAACTGTTGAACCGTCTGACTGAAGAGTTTGTGAAGGTGAAAGGAGATGTGTCGCCACTGACGGTATGTCCGACTGACTATTCCGGACTCTGGGCCAACCCGACGGAAAAGGGTAGCCTGGCCATTTATGGAAAGACCTTGAATCCTGACATCAAGGTGTTCTGGACGGGCGACGTGGTATGCAGTGACATGACTCCCGAGACTCTTGAGTTCATCAATTCCCGTATCAAGCGTCCGGCATACTACTGGTGGAACTATCCGGTGACCGACTACATCCGTAACTTCCTGCTTCAGGGACCGGTCTACGGACTGGATACCAGTCTGACGGCCCATGAGACTTGTGGTGTGGTCAGCAATCCGATGGAACACGGTGAGGCCTCTAAGCTGGCCTTGTATGGAGTGGCCGACTATGCCTGGAACATCGCAGCTTACAATGCCATTGACAACTGGGAACGGGGACTGGCTGAGCTGGTACCTGATGCCACCGATGCGTACCGTACCTTCGCCATTCACTCCAGCGATAACGAGAATGGCTATCGGAGGGATGAGTCGTGGGAAACAAAGACCTTCCGTATTGCTGACTGGGACGATGCGGCTGCCAACGCGCTTGAGGAAGAGTTCAAGAAGGTGGAAAATACTCCTGCCCGTCTGGAAAGTGGTTGCAAGAACAAGGCATTGCTCAAGGAGCTCCGTCCTTGGTTGACTGAGTTCGGCAAATTGGGTACACGTGGCAAACAGGCCATCGAGCTGGCACGTATTTACCGATCCGGGCAGGACGATGCGCTGTTCTGGACCAAATATATACAGAACATCATGACTCCGGAAGACCGGAAAAACTACGAGGCGCATAAGTCGGGTACATTGAAACTTCAACCATTCTATGAGAATGCGATGGACGACATGGCACATGGATACTTGAAGAAGCTCTCGGGTAAAGTGCCGAGTGATTACAAAGGCATCGGCTCTTTCAACAGTGCGCATACCGTACAGACCAAGCTGATGCTCGACAACGATTCTACGACCTTCTATACTTCGGGAATAGCCCAGAAACCGGACGACTGGATCGGCGTAGACCTGCGTGATGTGCGCGACGTAACGGAGATCTCCATCCTTCAGGGAAGGAACTCTAAAGACGACGTGGACTATTTTGATCATGCCGTGGTAGAGTGTTCTACAGATGGAAAGACCTGGAAGGCACTCACCGGCGAACTGAACAAGCAGTACGTCATCCATTGGGAGGGCGCTCCGGAAAAGGCACGCTATGTCCGCCTGAAACGACTGGATTCCAAACGGACCAACTATGCTTCCGTCCGCTCGTTCGATGTGAACCCGCTTCGTCCGGACAACCTCGGCTTCACGCTTGAGGCGGATACGTTGGGCAAGGCCGTCTATGCTTTCGACAACAACTTAGCCACATCCTACCAAAGCGTGAAAGCCATGACTTTCGGAGTAAACAAAGATGTCAAGGCTTACATCTTATTGCTGAACCAATTGGCTGCTCCGATAAAATGTGTACAGCTGAACAAGAAAGGCAAGGTGCTGTCTGAAACGGTGATCGACTCGCCCTATGCAAGAATTGAAATAGCCAACAAGAATGTCTGCCAGGTCCGCCTGGAGGGAAAAGCGGAAGTCTTTGAAATCGTGCCGGTTAAGTAATCTAAAAAGACGTCTTTGCGCTTTGATTTAAGCGTAAAGACGTCTTTGGATAAGCGCAAGGATATCTCGGTCGAAATGTCCGTGTGTTTCCAAATTACTAAATTGTCACAAGTGACCTTTTATCAAATAATCTTTAAGTGCTGTCGGTCATGGAACCTCCATCATTTATTGACTTATCTGATAGAGTATATTTGGTTAAAAGGAAATAACTTGTTTAGAGATTACTTCCAATATAATTCAATTTCTTGTTTCTAAAGCATTCATTATTACTATTTTAAATTTATAGAAGAAACTTTCGCATAATAATGTTTTTTTTATATCTTTGCTCCCAGTAAAAACCAACTTCAAAGCACTAAAGCTATGAAACATTTTAGAAAATTGATTTTAGGTGCATGCACCGCATTAACTTTAACGGGTACCCCAGCTCCCGTGCTTGCACAGAGTCTTTCTCCTTCCACCCAATGGGAATGGAATAAAGGTACTATAGTCGTTAAATCTCCCGAACGTCCTGCCGGACAGAAATGCGCCCTCGGCCTGACTGTTCCTAAAATGAAAGTAGTCCGCGTCGGATTTGTGGGACTGGGCATGCGTGGTCCCGGAGCTGTAGAGCGTTTCACGCATATTGCCGGAACTAAAATCGTAGCTTTGTGCGATTATGAAAAAGACCGTGCAGAAAGATGCCAGAAATACCTGCAGAAGGCTTGTCTGCCTGAAGCAGCTATCTATTCAGGTGCAGAAGGCTATAAAGCGCTCTGCGAACGCAATGACATTGACTTGGTGTATATTGCAGCCGATTGGGATCACCATTTCCCAATTGCCAAGTATGCCCTGCAGCATGGAAAGAACGTAGCCATTGAAGTGCCGTCAGCCATGAACCTGGAGCAGTGCTGGGAGCTCATCAATCTGTCAGAGACTACCCGCAAGCACTGCATGATTCTGGAGAACTGCTGCTATGACTGGTTTGAAATGAACACTTTGAACATGGCACAGCATGGTGTGTTCGGTGAGATACTCCGTGCACAGGGAGCTTACATCCACAATCTGGATGAATTCTGGCCGTACTACTGGAAAAACGGAAAAGATGATAAACTGGGTTGGCGCTTGCGTTACAACATGGAGAACCGTGGCGATGTGTACGCTACTCACGGACTTGGTCCTGTGGCTCAGGCGCTCAACATTCATAGAGGTGACCGTATGACGACCTTGGTAGCCATGGATACCAAATCGGTACATGGTAAGGCATTGGTAGAAAAAGCGACAGGCGAGCCTTGCGAAGAATTCCGCAACGGCGATCATACCACAACTCTTATCCGTACAGCCCAAGGAAAAGTCATCGAGATCCAGCACGATGTGATGAATCCGCAGCCTTATAACCGCTTATATCAGCTGACGGGAACAAAGGGTTTCGCCAACAAGTATCCGATTGAGGGTTATGCAGTGGATGCAAATCAGATGAAGGCTTCCGGTGTACAGCCGAAAGTAGATAATCTGAGCTCTCACTCTTTCCTTCCGGAAAAGGAAATGCAGGCACTGGTTGACAAATACCAGCATCCGATTCTGAAGAAATACGGTGAGATGGCCAAGGAGGTAGGCGGACACGGTGGTATGGACTTCATCATGGATAGTCGTTTGGTGTACTGTCTGCAGAATGGACTGCCATTGGACATGGATGTGTACGACTTGGCAGAGTGGTGCTCACTGGCAGAACTGGGAGCTCTCTCCATGGATAATGGTTGTGCACCTGTCGCATTCCCCGATTTTACGCGTGGCCATTGGAACGATGTGAAAGGATTCCATCACGCGTTTGCCACTCCGGCAGAGGAAGCGGCTACTGAGCTGACTGCTGAGACTGCAACCCTTTCTCTCAAGACTCAGGGTATGAAAGAATGGTTGGCTAAGTCAAAGAAATCCGATGTAAAGAAAGAAGATGTAGAATCACACATCCAGCAGCTTTCCGCCCAACTGGAAAAAACACGGAAAAAAGCCAATGGTTCAGAAAGCAAGGAATTGAAAGAAACTGAGAAACAGGCTGAAAAGATGTTGAAACAGGCTCAAAAATTGCTGAAATAATCTAAGGATTTTTTACATATCTCAAAGAGGGCGTGTCAAAAAGCACGCCCTCTTTTTTAACACACAAATCCTCGACCTTCTACAAGCCGGGGCTTTGTTGAAAGAGGGCGTGATGCTGTTCCGAAAAGAGTGTCAGGCAAATTGAAAAAAAGGCCGACACTTGCGTATCAGCCTGTAAGTTTGTAATTTAGGAGTGACTTAACAACTGAACATACAAACACTACCTTTATTTAGGGACTGTCGTAAAAAGGCTAAAACTTTATAACAGATTGATTGTTAATGTGATAG
>ERZ779913.140-NODE-140-length-37384-cov-10.9614_pt1 | contig 37384 bp, 36 predicted proteins | sample MGYA00511547_ERZ779913 | MGnify/ENA primary metagenome ERZ779913 (study PRJEB29588, sample SAMEA2149539) | human gut metagenome | biome: human gut; feature: human-associated habitat; material: faeces | place: Denmark | collected 2008/2010 ...
ACCACCCCCAGCCGTATTATTCCGTTCACGCGGCGGTGAGCGCCAAGCGTATACAGGAACTTGCGTATTTCTTCCTGAAACAATATTATTATTGCTATCACTCCCACGCTGACCAGCTTGTCCATGATGCTTCCGAGAAGACGCATCTCAAGAATCTGACTCACGAAAAGCCAGACAACGATGAACACCATGATGCCGATAAACACGTTGAGCGAGCGCGACTCCTTCATCAGTCTGTAAATGTAATACAGCATCAGGGCCACGCAAAATATATCGACAAAATCTTTTATGCCAAATTCAAACATACTTAAATACTTCTTTTACAATGGTTACAGCCTCAACGCACGGCTTTACGTCGTGTACTCTCAGAATTGACGCACCCGAATTAATCATGGCAATGGTGTTGACAACCGACGTGCCGTTGAGCGAATGGTCGGCATCGGTGGCGAGCAGGCGCGAAATCATAGACTTGCGCGACACGCCGACAAGAAGCGGAAGCTCAAATTCGCGCAACTTGTCAAGTCCGGCAAGAAGTTCGTAATTCTGCTCAAGCGTCTTGCCGAAGCCGAAACCCGGGTCTAATATTATGTCCTTTACGCCAAGAGAGTGCAATGTCTGCACCTCATGAGCAAAGGCTTTCATCATGCTCATTATGTCGGGCTTGGTAGACATTAATATATAAGGCACACCAAGACGGGCTGCCATCTTGAATATTTCGGGGCATTCGCCGTCGCCGTTGCATCCGTCAGCATCAGCACTATTATTACCGCTGCCGCCGAAAGCGCCGTTAATGTTGCCTTCAGATACATCATTTATTATGCCTGCCCCGAACTCCTCGACAGCCATGCGTGCCACTTCGGGCCTGAACGTGTCTACCGAAACAGGAGCATCGGGCTGCACGCTTCTTACGGCTTTCAAGGCCATGCGCATGCGTTCCATTTCTTCATCCTCGGTTACATGAGCCGCACCGGGACGCGTAGAGAATGCTCCTACGTCGATAATCTTGCCGCCTTCGGCCATTATCTGGTCGGCCCTCGCAGCAATTTCAGCCTCAGTCTGCTTGCGGCTGCCGGCATAAGACGAATCGGGAGTGGCATTAAGAATGCCCATAACACAAGGCTCTGACAAATCCATCAGTCGCCCGTTGACGTTCAATATATAAGGAATAAAGCCTTTCACAATATAAATTAAAGAATAAAATTAATCTCTACAGACGGCAAAAATACTCATAAATATCGAGACTCTTTATATTTTTGACGTTTTTTATCAAGAATAAAAACAAGTCAGAAAATATACTTACCACAAATCGGGATATTTGGGCTTAAACATCAATGAGCCGACGGAACAGACTTACACTTACCGCTAAACTCAATTATGTCAAGACGTATTATACCTACACGATGAAACGATTTTTCGGCAGCCTTAATTCCGGCTTCTTTATATTCAGGTGCCAGTTTGTCTATCAGCAGATGAAGCGCGTGCCTCTTTTCGTCATCATCAAGCACAATTACGGCATGACACTTCATAACGACGCTTTCATATTCGGTAGTGAAACGCGACGGCAACAGATTAGTATGGCCAACTATGCAGAACGACACATCATGATTGTGCGCCAAGGCCCTGAGTTTCTTTCCTTCAGGAGCGCAATGTATATACAGACTGTGAGCACCGTCCCAAACATAATTCAGCGGCAGGCCATAGGCTTCACCGTCAGCAGCGACCATGGACAACACTCCATACTCACAGCCTCTAATAAGCTGCAAGGCACGCTCCTCGCCAAGCAGGCGGTCCTGGCGACGCACTGTTTCGTTTACGTATTTCATATTATTAAAAGAGTTTCGGATTAGCAATTATAACAATATATCTTTTGTTTCATTAATAATTCTTTCTGTACCAACAGAATCACAAAGGTAAGAAAATATGTGCAGAACATATTATTATTTGGCCGCAAAATTGTCATGGTACGATTTTTTGATGTACTTTTGCACCCAATAAAACTATCACACATGGACATATCAGAATTATACAGAATCTTCACCGAGCATCCGCAGGTTACCACAGACAGCCGCGACTGCCCAAAAGGTTCTATTTTCTTTGCGTTGAAAGGCGAATCATTCAACGGCAACGCCTTTGCCGCCAAGGCTCTCGAACAGGGCTGCTCGTATGCCGTTATCGACGAAAAAGAGTTTGCCGTTGAAGGCGACAGTAGGTATATTCTTACTGACGACTGTCTGACCACGCTGCAGCAGCTGGCCAACTATCACCGCCGCAAACTTGGAACTAAAATCATTGGAATAACCGGCACCAACGGCAAGACCACAACAAAGGAACTCGTGGCAACCGTATTGGCCGAAAAATATAACGTGCTCTACACTCAGGGCAACTTCAACAACCACATAGGCGTGCCTAAGACGCTGCTGCGCCTCACGGCCGAAAACGACATTGCCGTTATAGAGATGGGAGCCAACCATCCGGGCGAGATCAAGACTTTGGTCAACATCGTCGAGCCTGACTACGGTATAATAACCAATGTGGGCAAGGCTCACCTTAAAGGTTTTGGCTCGTTTGAAGGTGTGATACGCACCAAGGGCGAACTCTACGACTATCTGCGCGAGCACAACGGCACGGTGTTCATACACAACGAAAACGAGCATCTACTGAAGATAGCCGGAGGACTTAAACTTGTTAAATATGGCACTGTGGACAACGACGAACTTAACGCCTGCGGCGAATTCGTATCGTGCGACCCATTCCTCAATTTCAGATGGCGCCACGGCAAAGGTCAGTGGAACGAGGTAAGGACTCACATGATTGGCAGCTACAACATATACAACATGCTCGCAGCAGCATGTATAGGTCTTTATTTTGACGTTACGGAAGAACAGATATGCCATGCGCTTGCCAACTATGTTCCGACAAACAACCGCTCGGAACTGGAGGTTACGGCAAGCAATAAACTGATTATCGACGCATACAACGCCAACCCGACAAGCATGGAGGCTGCACTGAAGAACTTCAGAGAGATAAAGGCCGACCACAAGATGGCTATAATAGGCGCGATGAAGGAACTTGGCGAAGTGAGCGACGAAGAACATCAGAAAATTGCCGACATGCTGAAAGCTTCAGACATAGAGCAAGTATGGCTCGTAGGCGACGAGTTCAAGTCGGCCGACTGCCCGTTCCGCAAGTTCCACGATGTTGAGGAGGTTAAACAAGCCATTGACGAAAACAAGCCCGAAGGCTTCTGCATACTCATCAAAGGCAGCAATTCAACAAAACTGTACGAACTGAAAACGAAACTCTAAGAAGATAAAAGATAAAAGTGAAAAGTGAAAAATCCATTAGTCTTATTACAAAACCAAAAGGCTAATGGATTTTTCACTTTTATCTTTTCACTTTTAACCCAAATCTGACATTAGTATTCAGCCGGGATTTTTGCTTTATATTGAGCGGATTTTCGTTAGATTTTTCGCAGGCATAGCGGGCTATGTCAAGAAAAAGCGAACAAAAAGACGCCAATAGAGACAAAAATACGGACTGAAAGCATGAATGCACAAATAGATAAAGCTATATGCGGTCTAATGACAGATTTGGGTTTAACTTAATTCAGCATCAGGTTCATTTCTGCCCCTACGCCATCAAACAGGAATTCTGCCAAGCCGTTTATTGTCAGCTTCAAGGCATCGGCGTAAGGCTCATCAGTCTGACGCACCTTTCCGTTCTTTATTACATAGTAGGCATTATTCATCGGAATGTCAGCATCACCTTCAACCCTCAGCACCATATCTTTGTCAGGATTAAGTTCGGCATACATCTCCAGAGCCTTCTTGGCATTTATCACACGCAACATGGCCTGAATGTTATTGGCCTGCGGACGATATTCATCACCTGCCAGACGTATGTCTTCGCGTATAACCTCATAGCCTTCTTCATCATGCAGAAGCACACAACGCTTTGCGCGCTGAATACGGTCAAACTCTTCAAACGACGTAGCCATGGCATCAGCAGGCGGAGGCGTGCATGTTATCACGCGGGCATATCCGCACTTCTCATACCATTCATATAGCCAGTCTTCGGCAGGAATAAGAGAAGCAAAAACTATCTCTCTGTAATATACGCCAAAATGTGCCTGGCGCATAAGGTTGTTGCCTATGTCCTGACGGCGATATTCGGGGCGCGTGCTCACTCCGCTTACATATACTGTCTTAACCTCACGTCCGTCGCAAAGCATGGTGTAAGGCAAGGTCTGCAACGCTGCCACCACCTTTCCGTCTATCTGGCAGCACACATTATACTCGCTACGATAGACACGAGAAAAATAAAGGTCGATAAACTTGTCGGGATCGTTGAACACCTGTTTCCATATCTCGCGTGTTTCTTCCTTTATGCGGTCTTGGTCTTCAAAGGCAGCCAACGGATGTTTCTCCATTATCACGTTCTTCTCAAGCAGAATGTCGGGCTTATACGACAGCTTGGCGCGTCGCAGTCCTTCGTCGCCCATATCTTCCTCACGGTTGATGTAATAATACTGCTCGGGCAGATGCTTCACAAACTCCTGGTTTATTATCGTGAATGCTCCTTCATAGTTTACGTCGGCTTTCTCTACGCACACGTCAAACGTACACTGGTTTATCGGGCATCCGAAGGTGAAAGCCACAAGCTTGTCGCCCACGAATATTGTTCCGCCCACAAGTCCCAGCCTATCCCATCGGTTAAATGCCCGCGTCATTGAGCGCAGTTCCTCAGACAAATCTTCATCGGGCACTTCGCCGTTGTCGTCTTTAGATGTGCGGCGCCACTGCCGTTCCAGTTCGAGACATTGCGGAATAAGGTCGGGCGTAAGCTCGCGGTAACTATAGTCAGGATAAAGACTCTTAAACTTGTTAATATGGTTGCGCTTGCTCTGCAGTTTCTTTCCCGAAAGATTTATCAGTTTGTCACGCGTGTAGATGTAGTCGCTGAAGTCGCGGTCGGGCTTTATGTCGAACGTATCGGGGAAACGGCTCTCAATTATGTCGCGCATATAGTTGCAGACACCGAGCATCAGGAACGGATGTCCCATTGCTATCGAGTCGTCGCGTATTGCACGTATCACGCTCACCGAGCATTCGTCACACGGCTCCACCTTAAACGTTCCGTCCTCTTGCTGTTTAGGCCGCGGCACAGGCATCATGTAAGCCAGGTGGTGGCCCATATAGAATCGGAACACAAGATAGTCGTCAACTATCGCAAACTGTGTATTGTAAAGAAAGCGCCAGCTTATCAAGTTTGAGAACGACAGGTCACAGTTTTGTCTTTCGCCCCAAAGCGTAAAACTCTGTATCAGTTCCTTGTCGTCTTCTGTTATATCCTTAAACTTTATCATAAAACATAAGTTTGTGTTTCAATTGGCAAATTTATAAAAAATAGATGTAAACAATACCAATGCACCGATAAAAAATTCAAGCATTCAGATTGTTCAAATCAGCCAGAACCGATGTTAAATGTCTGACTGTCACAAGATATACTCCACGACAAACTTCCGTATTATTAACAAAAATTTCGGGCACCGGCCTGCTTAAATCAGCGCGGCCAATGCCCGTCAACATTATTAACACAATGAAAGTAAGCTTCTTGAAAGGTTTATGTCAGTTTCTATCTACTGTATTACGGCATCTCTACTTCGCTGCCCTCGCCTACTGTATACTGAGAGAACTGCTTGGTCTTTGCCTCACGTGTCAGCACTGATGTACGGAACACTCCTGTTGAGCGCGCTCTCAGACGAACGCTGTCGATGTTGGCAGAGGCGGTGAACTCTTCGGGACTATTTGCCGGCAATGTTCTCAAACCTGCCGAGAAGATGGCTAAGTCGTCCAACTTCACGTTCTTGCCGTCCATCACGAGTTCCTTGATACATGCTATCATGTCTTTCAGCACGCCGTGGATAACACCGGCCGAGAACGGCGAACTGTGTGATGACATGTGAGCCGCCAGCTTCTCTGTGTCGTAAGTTTCCTCGCACACCGCGCGGGCATACCATTTACCGTTTGTGTTACTGTTTGAATTGTGGTTCTGATAAAGTTTGTACCTAATCATGTTTTTTCCTTTCTTTTTGGTTGTTATACATTATTTGTTTATTATCTCTCATACCTTCCAGAACTACCGCTACGTTCATTTCCGCCTGCCGGCTGTGGCTTTAATGTCCGTGCCGCCTTGTTCCTTTCGACATTGCAAAGATACAACAACCAATTTCGCGTTTGCAGATTGCTGCAGGTTACGAAAGGTTTGAGAGGATTGTTGGTTGTTACAAAAGGAAAAAGTGCATCCAAGAGTTGAAACATAAGACTTTTGGTTGCACCATCATATTCCATGATGCTTAACTAAAAGCAAGTTATTAGTACCTAAAAACGATATTTAACACACCATCAAATATAATTTCACGACTTTTATTCCATTTAAAATTAATCAACTTTATATATTCTAAAAAAGATAAACAAATAAAAGATACTATAAAACAAATTTAGAATATCGTCATATAATTTTTGGTCACTCAAAATTTAAATGGTAAATTTGCAATATTATTTTCAAATGAAAATTTCACAGGCCGAACATGATTTTTTAATGTTTCTCGCTGCAATTGACCATAATCTAACTCTAACCATAATAATAAATATCATGAAAAGCGATAATATTTTTGATATATGGAGATTTCTAGGTAAAGGTACTCCATTTGTTGTAAGAAGAAACGGATGGTATCATCTATCTTACAAAGTAACAAGAGTGATTCCCCAAAGGCAATATGGTAAAGCATATGGATATAGATTAAAAGATGGAAAATTAGAGATTAATAATCAGCATGAAGAATTAATAGATTGTTGTGGCTGCGGAAATTGGGAACTTATTGAAAACCTTATAGAAGATGTTAATTCATTACAATGGAATTGTCTTGATGAAAATAACAATTTAACCTTTGGCAAATACAAAAGTATGAATGCAGAAGAGTTAAAAGTAAAGGATAAAGATTATTATGAATGGGCATGGGGATACATAGGAGGTTTTAGTGAACTTATATTTATTAGGAGATATGGTGTTACATTACAAGATTTATTCACAATAAAAAAACAAATAAAAGAATCTTTGCACTTCTCTGCAGATGATTGGATTAAATCATCTGTAAAAACTAATTATGACTTCATCTTAGACCAATATAAATATGCATGTTGTGCTAAACAGAAAGATATAATCACAGCTGTTAAGGAAATTGAAGAATATTATAACCAAAGGAAATCCATAATTTAATAAAGTTTATGAGACACATTATATGTATATTTGGAAAATACCTGTTAACTTTTTTCTTTATTATGTTAACAGAGAGTTTATATTCTCAACAAAGATTTTATTGTGAGGTTAAAGGTATTGAAAAAGAGATCACATCAGGATTAAAAATCATTTTTGATTTTGGAACACAGACTTCCTACAATATGTGGGGAGATTTAAACAGCAAGCTTAAATTTGTAGACGAAAACGGAAATGAAATTAAATTTAACAGCATGGTTGATGCCGCAAATTATATGGTGCAAAGAGGTTGGAACTTTCAACAAGCATATTCCTCATCATATGGTTCAAGACCTATTATCCACTGGATTTTCTATAAAGATGCAGAAAGTATAGAAAAAGCAAAAGAAGGAATTATTACAAAATCAGAATATAAAAATATGCAACAAAATAAATAAACACTAAAAAAATAAAATTATGAATACACGTACTAAATCTATATTAATTTATGTAGGTGGTATCGTTACCGGTATCATCTTTACATTCGCATTTCTCTACTTTCTTGCCTCAAAAAATACAAATGGAGGGTATTCTGATAACATTGTTTTATTTGAAAAGCCACAACAGGAAATAAATGTAAAATCGTTTGAAATCATGCAAGTGTTTCCTAACGGAAATGCATTGGCAACAGTAGAAGATTTTTCTAACTTAGGGATGGTTGTTTTATTCCTTGCAGATAATGAGACGCCCTATTATGATGACCAAAAAATAAATGTTCCAATAGGCAAATGTGTAAGACAAATAGGTACATATAAATATAATACAGCAAGTGATTTTGAAAAAACTGTTCCTGTAATAAAGATAATGGACAAATAAAAATACTCTTTTTAGAAGATACTTTTATTTATGAAATAGATTATTTTTCTATATATTTCAAAAGCGTTAACCTATTGCCCATATAACATGAAAGGCTGTCTCTAAATATAAATTTGAGACAGCCATATTTTTATTTCAAGTATCAATAATATTCAACGTCTATAATACTCTTATTTAAACACATACCACTATACTTGTCTATGCTTTCTCTTAATATTCTAGAAATCCTTTTATTTTCATCTCGTTCATACGTATATGTGAGATAATAATCCCATGACTCATTAGGAATAATGATTTTTGAAATTAGATTTTTTGATTTATTTCCACTTAATCCCAATTCTACGTTATTAGTATAATCATATAAGTTCCCATAAGAAGCTGAAAATTCATCTATAAAATAATTTAAATCAATATTTGCATCATTTTTTTCATCTGAATATTCATATGTACACGAAAAGCCAAAAGAATCTTCAGATGAAATTAAATTTCCATTAGAATATTCATATTTTATCATTTTTTCCCCATTAATAACTGCAACTAAATATCCAGCCTGATCATATTTTGCATTTGCCCATAAAGTATTATTCAAATATACGTCTGCATAATATCCTTCTTTCCTATTATCTATCAACTTAAATTTATCTCCATTGTACCAAGTAATGTACATTTCATTTCCTTCGACTAATTCATACACGATTTTTTTATTATTATAAATAATTTCATTCAAATCACCATTAAAATTATATACGAATGAATATGTTCTAAAAGTTGTACTAGTATTACCACTATATTCAGTTTTAATTTTAATACTCTTGACTTTACCTTCATTACTTTTCCTCTTAACAAACTTAGCGATAATAAAATAATCCCCATCTTGCCATTTAAGAGAAAGTTCATCTTCATTTAACGATATTATACTCCACTTCTCATCTCTGTTTCCTGCAAGCACAGCATATATTACCTGACCAGAAATTCTATAAGTAAAATCATAACTCAATCCAACTTCCATTAATTCATCGTCACCTTCACTTTTTAAATATCCTGAATTATCTTCATTAAAAGTCAAAGAAAGATCATCTGTATTATAATATGCCTCATGTTGAGATAAACTGATTCCACCCTCTTCCCAATACTGATAACAACAAATCCATTCACCTAAAAGATATTTGTAAACAGATTCATTTTCAGAATTACCAACCTCACCGCTATTTATTTCTTCATCTTTATCTGTAGAACAAGCGGTATTAAATGCTATCAACATAGTGTATGCTAAAAGCATAATAAACGATTTAAACTTCATTTTCATATTATCTTATCATTATAATTATTAATATCAGTTTAACAAAAAAGCTAACAAGTCCAATATATAGATATTATTATCTATAAAATAACGCAGCAATAGTATCAAACTTTATAAATAAAAATTTTTAAAATGAGAATTCCAAATATATGCGTTTTCCTTCAAACTTTATGCATTATCATTCTTAATGCAAATATATAAGAAAAGTATTTAACATAAAAATATTTTATTATATTTTTCTCATTCTAATATAAAAAAATCAAAGTGACTTTAAATTATTAACGTCAAGGCTCTCCCAGCGCCTCAACAATCTCTTTTACCTCGGCGGGTGTCCATGTGCGCGACTTGCCGCTGCCTAGCGTCTCGAGACGGGCGGTGAGGCCGGGACTTAGGGTTATCCACTGGCGGAGCTTGCGGTAGGCGGCACCGGGAGTCAATGTGGGACAATAAAGTTGGGCTAATTCTGTGCGGCCATAGGCGCGAATCCTGAATTCAATCTGTGTCTGTGTATCTTTCATGATGTTTACGTTTTTGTTTGTTATCCTAATTTATTTTGCTTACGCAGTTCGGCTTAATCATAAAGCAACTTTTGCTGACATTATATATTATACAGCCGGACGCTTATCTTGTACAAAGATAACGCAAATCGAGAGCAGAATCATCAAGCTCGCTTGAATGTTTTGCCGAGATGCAGCTTATCTTATGCAAAGTTAACACTTCTTGAAAGAGAATGCAAATCTTAACACGCTATACTTCACATAGTTTTTTACAACAGACTGACTTTCACGCCATTACAAAGGCATCAATCAGTATTGATGTAAAAAATTAAGAACATAGACATGGTGAGTCAGCTAAAATCAAATCAAATTTGACAACAAGCAAAAAGTTGAATATTTTTTACAAGGTCAAAAAACTGAAAGGAAAATCATGGATAATGGTTAATATTTAAGTAAAAATTGTATTGATTCAAAAGTGACTGTAAGTAAAAGTATGCGTATTGATTTCAAATCATTAACCTATTGTTTACGGGTCGTAAATGGGCCACTTTTGATGCAAAAGTGGGCCGTTTTTTAGTCGTAAACCAATGTGTTTTCTGACGAAAGTGAAAAAAGAAAAGTGAAAAATCCAATTGCTGAACTACTTTATAGCAACAAGGCATATGACTTTAACTCCCGTCTCGCGAAAGTGAAAAAAGAAAAGTGAAAAATGAAAAATCCAATTGCTGAACTACTTTATTGCAACATGGCATTTGACTTTAACTCCTAGCCAACTTGTTGGCGATAACTACTTTAACTCCTTTAACTCCAGCATGAAATACAACACTGTTTTATTTCAACAAAAAAGGGCGGCCGAGAATGTCGGCTGCCCTAGAATGAAGCATTTATTACTATAATGATTAACCACAAATCCACATTAAGACTAAATCTCGGCAAACGCCTTTTTGAGACGTCCGATGAAATCGTCGGCCATGGATTTGGTGAAGCACAGGGGCGGAAGAAGACGGAGAATGTTTGTTGAGGCACAGCCCGTGAAGCAGTGCTGGGTGTAAACAAGATTCTGACGCAACGCCTTGTGAGGTATGTCGAGGTCGATACCTATCATGAGGCCACGGCCACGCACCTCCTTGATGTGAGGCTCCTCTGCCTGAAGTTCCTTCAGTTTGGCTATAAGATATTCGCCTGCCTCATGCGCATTGTCTACAAGATGCTCGCTCTCCATAACATCGAGCACGGCAAGAGCAGCAGCACACGCCAGATGGTTACCGCCAAAGGTTGTTCCGAGCTGTCCGTATTCGGGCTTGAAGTCGGGCGAGATAAGTACGGCACCCATGGGGAAGCCGTTGCCTATGCCTTTGGCCACGGTGATAAGGTCGGGACGTATGCCGAGCCACTGATGCGCGAAGAACTTGCCCGAACGGCCGTAGCCACACTGTATCTCGTCGCATATCAGAACAGCACCGTATTTTTTGCAGGCTGCCTGAAGTCCCTTGGCAAACTCCTCAGTGGCAAGCTTTATGCCGCCCACGCCCTGTATGCACTCAATGATGCAGGCGCAGACGTCGCCCTTAACCAGTTCGCGCTCCCATGCCTCAAGGTCGTTAAGGGGAAGATAAGTTACGTGATTGTTGGCATTGATGGGCGCGATAATCTTAGGATTGTCTGTCGCTTCAACGGCAAGCGAGGTGCGTCCGTGGAACGCCTTTGAGGCAGACAGCACACGCGTGCGTCCCGTCTTAAACGAAGCCAGCTTCAGCGCGTTCTCGTTAGCCTCGGCTCCGCTGTTGATCAAGAACAGCTGATAGTCGTCGTAGCCGCACGCCTTGCCAAGTCTTTCGGCAAGCTGACGCTGCAGCGTGTTAACAACCGAGTTGCTGTAGAAGCCGAGGGCATTGAGCTGCTCAGTGAGTTTCTCTACATAATGCGGATGGCAGTGGCCAATGCTTATAACGGCATGACCGCCGTAAAGGTCGAGATACTCCTGTCCCTTGTCGTCCCAAACAGAACAGCCACGACCTTTTACTATGTTAATGTCGAATAATGGATAAACGTCGAATAAAGTCATTTCAATTAAGTTAAAAGTGAAAAGAGAAAAGTGAAAAATCCATTTGCCATATTGGAATATATTATTTACAGGCAGACAAGGCTATTCACTTTACCTAATCACTGTAGTTTATTATTACGTTGAAAAGTGAAAAATCCATTTGCCATGTTGGAATATATTATTTACAGGCAGACAAGGCTATTCACTTTACCTAATCACTGTAGTTTATTATTACGTTGTTTAGCAGTTTTAACTGAAGTTATCAACATGGCGAGAAGCTCCCTGCAATCAGAAATGATGCTTTGAGCTTCCTTCTCGCCAATATAAGAAGTATCACGGAGAAGATTAAGCCAATAAAGTGTTTCATTACATTCCTTCAAAGCTATTGACAATTTGTTGATAAAGTCAGATGCGCTTTGAGCATATTCGGCTTCTCTCACCAATGCTCCAATTGCCGTACCAGAGCGAAGCACTTGATTGGTAAGCGCATATTCCTTGGCAGAACATTTGATATACTTCACCATATTGACTATCCGTATCGAAAATTCATAACTTTTCCGATGTAAAGGTGAATCGCTACGGTTATATTCGTTTATTATTTTAGTACCCATGTCCATTATGTGAATTAAGCTATTGAATTGACTAACGTCGAACGTTGTTTCTTCACTCTTCGTTCTTCACTCTTCACTTAAAAAGCCGTTGGCTTTAATCTTAGTCCTTCTGTCTCGTCAATTCCGAACATGATGTTCATGTTCTGAACGGCCTGACCTACAGCACCTTTAAGGAGATTGTCTATGCATGAAGTGATGAGAAGTTTGTTGCCGAATTTATCGCAGTGAACGAGGCACTTGTTAGTGTTTACGACCTGCTTCAGGTCGATGGCCTTATCGACATAATGAGTGAACGGGGTGTCCTTGTAGAACGACTTGTAGCCTTCTATTATCTCATCAGCCGGGGCGTCGGTCTTCACTACGCAAGTGGCGAAGATGCCGCGGGCGAAGTCGCCGCGATAAGGAATGAAGTCGATGTCGGCATCGAGCGAGCCTTGCACCTGCGTGAGGCTCTGCCTAATCTCGGGCACGTGCTGATGACTGAACGGCTTGTATATGCTCAGGTTGTTGTTGCGCCAGCTGAAATGCGTTGTCGCGCCGGGCTTCTGTCCTGCACCTGTGCTGCCCGTAATGGCATTAACGGCCACGTCGTCGTTGATAAGTTTCATGGCGGCGGCAGGCAACAGACCGAGTTGTATGCAGGTTGCGAAGCATCCGGGGTTAGCCACATGATTGGCCTTGGCTATCTTGTCGCGGTTGATTTCTGGCAGACCATAAACATAATCGTTGCCCGGCTCAGCCAGACGGAAGTCCTGCGCGAGGTCTATTATTTTTACGTTGGCCGGTATGTTGTGCTCCTGAAGAAACTGACGGCTCTTGCCGTGACCGAAACAGAAGAACACAACATCCACCTTATCAAACGGCATATCCGACGTGAAGCACATATCCGTGTCGCCGTAAAGTCCTTCGTGAACATCCGTAACAGGATTGCCGGCGTTGCTCTCGCTGTTGGCAAACACAATCTCTGCCTGCGGATGATTTATCAATAATCTTATAAGTTCGCCGCCAGTGTATCCGGCGGCACCAAGTATTCCGATTTTTATCATTTTATATAGGAGTTAAAGGGAGTTAAGGAGAAGTTCCTTGAGCATAGCGAAAAAAGACAAATGATTTTTTATTTAGGAGTTAAAGGAGTTAGAGGAGTTATCGCCAACAAGTTGGCTAGGAGTTAAAGTCAAATGTCTTATTGGTATAAATAAAGAGCCAACGGTCTGTGAAGCTAAATTCAATCTGCTTACTTCCTATTTTATTAATAGGTATGAGTTTCGGATCACAGATCCTGATACTTTATGCTGTCGGATTGCAAATCCGACAGAACAATAGCTTTGTGGCTTTATTGTCGTTATAGAGCAACACGGCATTTGGATTTTTCACTCTTCAATTTTCATTTTAACTCAATTGAATTCTTCACTCTTCGTTCTTCACTCTTCACTTAAAAATAACTATCTTTCCTCGTCCTCGTGTATTCCGTAATAAACTCTCAATGGCGTGCTCAGCACCTTGATGAAGCCCTTGGCCTCTTCGGCTGTCCAGCCGTGCTGCATCTCGCCGTACTCGCCTAACTTTGACTTGAGCAGATCGTCGGGCGTATCAACACCTACGCACTCGAAACCTAACGGACGGAGCTTCAGTATGGCCGTACCGTTTACGTTGCGCTGACTGCTGGTGAGCATAGCCTCGATGTCGGGCATTACAGGCTCAAGATACTGACTCTCGTGCAGGAACATTCCGTACCAGTTGCCCACCTGGTCTTTCCAGTACTGCTGCCATTTGCTCAACGTATATTTCTCTAGCATGCGGTGAGCCTCTATTATCAGTTTCGGAGCTGCAGCCTCAAAACCTACACGACCCTTTATGCCGATGATAGTGTCGCCAACGTTGCAGTCGCGGCCTATGCCGTAGGCTGCACCTATCTCCTCAATCTTCTGTATTGCCTTAACCTTGTCGTCGTATTTTTCACCATTGACGGCAACTATTTCTCCCTTCTTGAACTCTATGCGCAGCTCGCTCTCGTCGTTGCGTGCAACATGCTTCAGGTAAGCCTCCTCGGGCAGTCCCTTTGAAGAGTCGAGAATCTCGCCGCCACAGATGCTCGTGCCCCAGATGCCAACATTGTAAGAGTATTTAAGTTTGGTAAAGTCGGCAAAATATCCGTGAGCGTTAAGATAGTCGACCTCCTCCTTACGCGACAGGGCATGGTCGCGTGTAAGCGTAATAATCTCAACACCCGGAGCCATAACGAGGAACGTCATGTCGAAACGTATCTGATCGTTGCCCGCTCCCGTTGAACCGTGAGCAATGGCGTCGGCACCAATCTGTTTTGCGTAGCGTGCAATGGCTATGGCCTGGAAAATACGCTCTGACGACACTGATATGGGATAACAGTTGTTGCGGAGCACATTGCCGAAAATCATATATTTCAGACTTTTCTCATAATATTCGTGTGTAACGTCGAGCGTGACATACTCCTTTGCGCCCAGCTTATAGGCGTTTTCCTCGTTCTGCTTGAGCTGCTCGTCGCTGAATCCGCCTGTGTTGGCGCATGCAGCATAGACTTCATAGCCCATGTCGTGCGATAGTTTCATCACTGTGTAAGAGGTGTCGAGTCCACCTGAAAATGCCACAACTACTTTTTTCTTGTCTGCCATAACAAATATGTTTTTTTAATCAGTTTCCAATTCTTTTAATTCTCTCAATAACGTTTGCGGGCAACTCTATCGGAGTTTTTTCGCCCTGATGTTCAGCCGGGTCGTAAAGCATGCCTGTGCAGATGCAGTAACGGCGGCCAGTGCGCTTAAGCACGTCAACATTAATACAGCCCTCGCATCCGCGCCAGAAAGCCTCATCGTCGGTAAGGTCGGCAAAGGTTACGGGCAGATAGCCGAGCTGCGTGTTCATGCGCATCACGGCCGAACCGCTCGTCAAGCTGAAAATCTTGGCATCGGGCCAGCGTGTGCGTGCCAGCGTGAAGGTCATGTCCTTTATGCGCTTCGACACACCCATGCCCCTGTAATCAGGGTGAACGATAAGTCCCGAAGTGGTTACATAATGCTTGTTGCCCCATGTCTCAATATAGCTGAAGCCTACAAAATTGCCGTCACAAAGGGCAATGACGGCCTTGGCCTCTTTCATCTTGGTTGCCAAATATTCGTGAGATCTCTTGGCAATACCCGTACCGCGCACCCTGGCAGCCGCTGCCATCGTATCGAGAATAGTGTCAACATATTTCTCGTGTGACGCATCTGCCACCATCACTTCAATCTCTTTCATCACTATAACGTTTCAGCCGGAAAGGATGTCAAGCCCCGCCTGAACCTACAGAGGCACAGGTAAAAGCCGGACACAACCGGCGTTCATATATTGTTTTTTATTTATTTTTTCTGTTTATCCTAACACCTAGTCTGCCGCTATTTTATATCAGGAATAACATTTCTGAGTTCATCGACAATTTCTTCATGCCTTACGCCCTCCTTTATTACGATAAATATGGTGTCGTCGCCGGCAATGGTGCCCAGAATAATAGGTATGCCGCTGTTGTCGATATTGTAAGCCAGACTGCTCGCATACCCCGGACGTGTCTTGATGACGCCCATGTTACCCGAAAAATTGATAGACATGAAACCCGACGTGAGCAGCATCTCGGCAGCCGTTTTGGGACTTGCCACACGCTTATACATGGTTTCGTTGGGCAACACATAAAAGTATTTTCCGCCCAGGCTGGTGGCCTTCGCCACTTTAAGCTGCTTCATGTCGCGGCTCAGCGTTGCCTGCGTAACCTTGTAACCTTCTTTCTCAAGAGCCTTGAGCACCTCGTCCTGACAACACAGTTCCTGACTTGATATCAGCATGCGCAAGGTCTGTAATCTGCTGTTCTTAGATTTCATTGACTTGTATATTTATTCGTTATGAGTGCAAATATACATATTTTTATGAATATACACAAATAATACTGCATAAAAATACAATATTAAAGGAATAAAATGAATAAATATTCACCACATACAAAAAAAGCGGCATCCGGTAAGTGCCGGACGCCGCTTTAATATAGTTTTAAAAGTAGATATGCTTACTTAATTGCAATCTTCTTGCCGTTAACGATATACAGGCCCTTTGTCAGACCATTGGCAAACTCGCCGGCCTTGCGAACCATAACACCGTCAACTGAATAAACGTTGCCTTTGAGAAGACCGTTTTCTGAAACAATACCGTTGATACCGAGAGTTTCGTCAACCTCATATGCAGGGTCACCAAGCGGATTGAACCAGTATTCGCCGTTGCCTACGTTCTGGATGATACCTCTGATGTAATTCAGGTTGCCAAGAACTACCATACGGTAATCGTCATCGTATTTCATCTTCTGGTATGTGTCGATAAGAGTTACCTTGCTGTCGCCCTGAACTATGCTGTAGGTGTAAGATGCCTCATCGTAAACCATCTCAACGTTCTGGAACTCTACGAAACGGCTGTCGTTGGCTTCGGTGCAAGCCTCTGATATTGTCATCACTGTAGGAGTTATCTCGGCCTCTGTTGCCTCGATTTCTGACTCGGCTGTCTTGTCGCTTGTTGAAATTCCAACTGTACCGAAGCCGTCGTTGACATAGGTGCAATACAGATAGCCGTTCAATACCTTGCCGGCACTGCCGAAGGCATCGGGAAGAACATCAGCGATGCCCGGGTCGAACATGCTGCTTACAAGGCTGATGGCGCCTGACTCGTCCTCGATTATTATCGTACTGCCGCGCATGCCCATCTCATGTACTGTTACCTTGGTGTTGTTCAAGGCAAGTTTAACGCTTGTGCCGTCTGACAGAGTCTTCAGACCGGCGATGTTAGCCACCTCTGTCTCTGCAGATGCAGCATCTGAAACAGTTGCGCTTATTGATGTAATTCTGCATTGAGTCTCAACTGTAAATACAACAGTTTCGGCTTCACCTGTCCAAGTCTGACCGTCAAGAGTTCCATTATCAGCAGTTACACCTCCCCATTTATCTGACTTAACAAATTCAATTTTGTTCAGCACCTTGCCTGCAGCAGCCTTAACCGTAATAGTTCCGTTATAAACACGAAGTTCTGTTCCATTTTTTGTCTCCCAGAAACGGTTAGGCGTGTTATCTTTAACCTTCGGAGATATAGTTACAGAAAAATTCTCAGCCACTAAGGTTGTGTCCTCTGTTATGTCTCCTGCAGTAGAGGTATTTGAAGACGTTTCAACATCAAGTGTAGCGATGTCGATGGTTTCTGTTGCCGTAGCTTCGGCAGCAGCGGCATTAACCTCGGCAACTGATGCCGGATTTGCCATTAATTTTTTTGCCGACACACTGTGACTAAAGCCAAAAAGCAATACTGCACCGACAAAAGCTGTGAGTAATTTTTTATTCATATATTGTTTGTTTGATTCATTTACGCCATCGGTCCGTTGGCGCCAATTATTATTAAATTCGCCATTTCCACTGCTGCGGGCCGTTAAATTCTTCCAGTCTTAGTGGTAAGAACAGCAGTGAAGTATTATCACATATTACGCTATTTCTTTTTCATTTTTATATTATAATTGTATTTTTATTAATTATTAGTTATATTTTTTGCCTTCTAAATTACAAAAATTTTACTAATAGATAAAGAAATATTATCTATTTAACATTTCTTTATTAGTCCAAAATTCGTATAAATAAGTCGGTTCTTCTTTAAATCAGAGATTCTGTACATAATTATTTTATCGACAAATTAAAACATTATACACACAAAACCGTACACAAGCGCTATAATAAAAATAAAATATAATTATGCAACAAGTATTTATTCAACAGACAAAAATCAATCTTCAACAACAAAAACGAAATGAATCAGACACAAATACTTTGAATAAAAGCACAAAAAAACGGCAGGCTCAACATCATCAAAATCAGACAATGATGTGAGCCTGCCGCTTATTATATTACTAAAAAATATTACTCTCTGCTGTTTCCAAATATTCTAAGAAGATAAAGGAAGAGGTTGATAAAGTCGAGATATAATGAGAGAGAACCTAAAAGAGCTATCTTCTGTGTCTCTTCATTTACATCATCTGCCATGATAAGCATCTGCTTTATCTTCTGAGTGTCATAAGCCGTAAGACCTACAAAGATGAGTACGCCGACATAACTAAGGATCAGACTGAAACCGCCGCTCTTAAGCAAGAAGGCATTAACCAAAGTAGCTATGATAAGGCCTATAAGAGCCATCATGAGAATCTTGCCCAATGAAGACAGGTCGGCCTTTGTGAAATAGCCTATCAGCGCCATCACAGCAAACGTTCCGGCTGTGATAAAGAACACGCTGGCTATCGACTGCATTGTGTAAACCAACAGAATCATCGACAGCGTGGCACCGTTAAGAGCCGAATAAAGGATAAACAGCATTGTAGCCGTGGTCAGTGACAAGCGATTAATGCGAGCCGATACAGTCCAAACCAATGCCAATTCGGCTATAAGCAGGCCCCAAAATAGTATTTTGTTTGAAATCAAGGCCGTAATTATGCCCGGACTTGAAGCCACACCATAGGCAACAAAGCCTGTGATGACAAGAGCCAAGGTCATCCAAACGTAAACTTTACGCATTAGTGACGGAAAAGCCACCGATGCAATGTTTTCTTTTTCGCGTATGAGATCATACAATCTTTCTTCGTTCATTTTCTTTTTGTTTTTGTTGTTTTAATTATTTTCGCTTTATTTACAAACATCCGAGCCTGCAATCAAGGCATGTATGTTATGCAAACATAAGCAAAAAAAGCGACATTTACCCTTGTTTTAATAAAAATCATTGATTATTCACAATAATTCTGTATAAAACCGACATTATGACAGAGCTAAGTCAAAGAAAGCATGACATTTAGAGCATATTCAGGCATCCATCTTCTTAAAAGCCACACACCCAATCATGACAGGCTGACTTATTTCTGTGCCACAGGCTTTTATGATGGCATGTGGTACACGCGGAAAAGCTGCAGAGAGCAGTCTGTCTATCTCTTCATAATCAGAGAAATCACGCACATAGACAATAAAGCAGCGCACATCATTCATCGCCACGCCATAATTTTTAAGTCTTACTCCAATATTTCCAAGAATCATTCCTGCATATTGGCTCATGTCAAGCTGACTCGGGTCGGCGTCTTCAGTCGAAGGCAATACAAATGCCGGAAGGTCTACTAGCACAGAGTCATTGCTCTTAATGGCCATAATTGAATTGCAGAAATTACATGAAGCATCTTTATTCCCGGCACAGTCTTCAGTATTAAGCGCAACGACAGGTTCGAACGATTCATCATAAATAATATAATCGAGCGCAACTACAGCACTTTCAACTTGTGATGAGCCTTCAACACATGTAACAGTAATACGCAGATTATCCTGATTAAGGCCATATTGCGTAAAGACATTGTCAAGTGCTTTATTTACGGCATCCTTACTGTCTGTAGGATTGGCTACATAAAGCCATACACGAAGCGAGGCAAACCGGCGCAACTGTCCGTTGTCCAATAAATTATCAACAAACTTACTAAACAGCACAACGGCCTGTCCATAAACGTCAGTCCCGTCTGCTTCGTTCTTATTCAGACGCACGCTGCAAATCGGAGTTGTGTCTGCGGTATCAGATGTGCAGACGAGCAATGAAACCTTTGAACCGTCAAGAGGTGGCTGACCTATGACAGAACACGGCACCTGTGAAAGATAATCCTGCCACAACTGCGACTCGAGCAATGCGGAATACTGATTGCAGATATCACTGAGAAACACCTTGACATAAACCAAATGGCGATTTTCAAGATTCTCCATATCCACATAATCGCCTGTCTTCATATATAGATGGCACAGACGTTCCCAAAATGAGCCTCTGCAAGTGGCAGACAGCACGGCATATTTTTCCATAAATAAATTTTCTTTTTTAGGCGCAAAAATAATGCATTAAAGTTTATTTCAAGCTCAAACGCCGTTTTTATTACACACTTGACGCTAAATATGACAACTTTTACAGAAGAAATAAACAAGCTGACATCAAAAAAGAAGCGTCAACAGCGGTATCGTAACCACAGAAAGAATGGTTGTTATCAGTGTTCCTTCAACCATCTCGCTCTCGTCACGTCCGTATTTAAGACAGAACATCGTACCGTATGAAGCCACAGGCATGCCAATCAATACCGTGTTTATGCGGTTTATGGTTTCGTCAACACCACATAGACGTAACAGGAAATAAACGGCCACAGGAATTATCAGCAGCCTCAACGCCGCCATGATATAGACAGAAGCCGTACCAAGAATATGACGCAAATCCATCTGTGCCATAGACGAACCGATAACCAGTAACGCACCGGGAACTGTTATTCCGCCTAAAAGATTAAATGGCTCAGACACTACTCTCGGCATTTTGTCGATACCAAGAGCAACGATTATTATAGATATGTAAGAAGCTACCATCGCCGGACAATAAAGTGTACGGACATTGAAACGATGGCCGTCGGTACTGCCCAATACAAACGACAGGCCGATAATGAAAATGAAAAGTGTGTTTGGTATGTTGAGCAGACTGGCATAAAATACGGCCTGGCTGCCAAAGATTGACGCGACAATGGGATAGCCGATGAAACCAACGTTACCGAACATCAGCATAAAACTGTACATTCCGCGATAGTCTACTTTGCGTACAAAATAACGCGGAAGGAAATAGGCTATCACAAACAGCAGAACATAGGTAATAACACCTACGCCAATTAACGGCAATATCATACCACGATCGGGAAAGACGTCGCCCATTACTGAAGAGATTATAAGACAGGGACAAGAAACATTGATAATAAATCCCGAAAGTTTTCTGTCGAAATCGCCACCCATAAGTCCGCACTTATTTGAAATAAATCCTGCCACGACAAGCAGCAGGAGTATAATCATCTGAATTATAATGTTATCCATTTTTGTTTTTAATGTATCCTTTTACTCAATTATATGTATATTTTTAACCTAAAATCACATTATGAATTGACCTGATTGCAGTCTGCTCCTTGCAGACATTGCCGGCTATTAAGAATAAGCATACGGCAATAAGGCTATATAATAAGAAGGCCGAAAACGCCAATATTATAGTAGAATTAAATCATAAGCACACTATTTACCGATTTTAGTATTTTCGTTTGTAGCCATAAAGAATGCAGACCTGATTTTATTTCAACGGTCTGCATCCTCCATAAGCAAATATGATATGATAAGCTGTAAAACTTTATAATGACTCGAGCATTCGCTTGATTACCACAGAAGCTGAAATTTCACGATTGGCAGCCTCGGGAATAACGAGTGAGTTTTTGCTCTCTATCACGTCATCTGTAACGATAAGACCACGACGTACAGGCAGACAATGCATAAACTTGCCGTTGTCGGTTACAGCCATGTGTGTCTCGTCTATGGTCCACGACATGTCTTTGCTCAATATCTTGCCATAGTCGGCAGGATTGGTTACACCCGGACAACTCCAGTTCTTTGCGTAAACGAAGTCGGCGCCTTCGAGCGCTTTCATCTGATCGTACTCTACACGGGCATTGCCAACAAACTTCGGGTCTAGCTCATAGCCTTTAGGATGAGTTATAACAAAGTCAACATCGGCTGCGTTCATCCACTGCGCAAACGAGTTTGGCACAGCCTGAGGCAGTGCGCGGCAATGAGGCGCCCACGACATAACAACCTTCGGACGGGCCTTGGTCTTGTGCTCCTCAATGGTAATAAGGTCGGCAAAAGCCTGAAGGGGATGCACCGTGGCTGTCTCCATGGCAAACACGGGGCGGCCGCTGTACTTGATAAACTGATTAAGCACGGTTTCGGCGTAATCATACTCACGGTCAGTAAGTCCTGCAAACGAACGCACGCCTATCAAGTCGCAATAGCACCCCATAACCGGAATGGCCTCAAGCAAGTGCTCGCTCTTGTCGCCGTCCATGATTACTCCACGTTCTGTTTCAAGCTTCCACGCTCCGGCATTGACATCAAGCACGATGACATTCATGCCAAGATTCATCGCAGCCTTCTGCGTGCTGAGTCGTGTACGCAGACTGTTGTTGAAGAATATCATCAGCAGCGTCTTGTTCTTTCCAAGATGCTGATATTTAAAACGGTCGTTCTTTATCTCTTGTGCCTCGGCAAGTGCCTGCTGCAGATTGCCGATGTCTTCTACGTTTATAAATGTATTCATATATTTTTGTTTTTAATTATACTATTTTATTTTACCTTGCCTATTATTTATACGGACATTATTCTCTTATCTGTCCGCATCCGTCAATAAGCCATTTATAGGTTGTTATCTCTTCAAGTCCCATAGGACCTCGCGGACCGAGTTTCTGTGTACTTATGCCTATCTCGGCTCCAAGACCAAACTGTGCCCCGTCGGTGAAACTTGTAGGTGCGTTCCAGTACACGCAAGCCGCGTCCACCCTGGTCTGAAATTCTTTTGCACGTTCTTCGTCAGCTGTTATGATGCATTCGCTGTGACCAGAGCCGTAAGTTGCTATGTGGCTCAGGGCTTCATCGAGCGACGACACAGTCTTCACAGCCATGGCATAATCCATAAACTCCGTGCCAAAACTGTCTGCCGAGGCATGACGGAGCAATTCCGTTGGATAACCGTCAGTAAGTGCAGCATATGCCTTTTCATCGGCATAAATCACCACGTTACTTCCGGCCAATGGTTCACAAAGCGCACGAAGATCGTTCAGACGCGACTCATGCACGATGAGGCAGTCGAGGGCATTGCACACGCTAACACGACGTGTCTTGGCATTGTTAATTATCTTCTTGCCCATCTCTACGTCGCCAAACTCGTCGAAATATGTGTTAACAACACCTGCCCCGGTCTCTATCACCGGAACCTTTGCCGTGTCACGCACAAAACTGATAAGACTCTTTCCGCCACGCGGTATGCACAGGTCTACATAGCCTACGGCAGAAAGCAGTGCTGCTGTGGCCTCATGAGTGGCAGGCATAAGACTCACCACGTCAGGATTAATGTCATTATCTTTAAGCACGTCGTGGATAAGTGCCACAATGGCCCTGTTAGAACAGTCGGCATCCTTGCCACCCTTTAACAAACAGGCATTTCCACTCTTGAAACAGAGCGAGAAAACATCGAAACTTACATTAGGCCGCGCCTCATATATCATGCCTATTACACCAAAAGGCACACTGACACGGCGCAGGCGCAGCCCATTGGGCAACGTGCGCTCCATAAGTATCCTGCCGAGAGGCGATGGAAGGTCTGCCACATGACGCATATCTGATGCTATATCGTCGAGCCGTATCTCAGTAAGTTTTAGTCTGTCGTAAAGTGGACTTCTGCTGTCCATGCGCTCAAGGTCGGCAGCGTTAGCACTGAGTATTTCGTCCTTACGTTCCGCTATAGCATCGGCAACACTGCACAACACCTTATTCTTTACATCGTCACTCACTAAGGCAAGCTCTCTTGCGGCATGCCTTACACTGGTAAAGATTCCTGAAAAATCCATATTTTATCTGATATAACGATACAACACTAATTTTATTTTGTCACGAAGGAAAAACAAAATTTATTATTCCATATACATATAATCATAATGAACGAGCGGACGGATGTCGTGGCGCCCTATATTACGGCGTGCCTCAGCGGCACCAAACGCCGCACGTCCAACGGCAATTCTAACTCCGTCTTCATCGACAATATTTATTATGTCCCCTTCTTCGAAATCGCCGTTCACAGCCTCAACACCCACAAACAGCAGACTGACGGCGCGCTCACCAAGCAGAGCGTTGGCTGCCTTACGGTTAATGACTACCGAGCCTTTGGCAAAGCTGTCACTGTGGGCTATCCATTTCTTCACCTTTGACACTGGCGTCGAAGCAGGCACAAACTCTGTGTGAGGTGTTGTCTCAGGACTGCGCATAAGGTCAACAAGTATGTCGTTGCGCTTTCCGTTGGCTATTATCACACGTATGCCTTCATCGGCAACCTTCTGCGCTATGGCACACTTTGTCATCATACCTCCGCGACCAAATCCGCTTTTCTCCTGACGGATGTATTGCCCGATATCCTTGCCGCGCTCCACACGTGATATAATCTTTGCGCCATCGTCACCAGGCTTGCCGTCGTATATTCCGTCGACATTGCTTAATATTATCAGTTCAGAAGCATCCATCATCGATGCAATAAGGCCAGAAAGTTCATCATTGTCAGTAAACATAAGCTCTGTTACGCTCACGGTGTCGTTCTCGTTGACAATGGGAATAACGCCATTTTCGAGCATCACTGTCATGCAAGCGCGCTGATTTAGATACTCACGGCGCGAAGAAAAGTTCTCCTTCATCGTAAGCACCTGCCCTACCGGTATTCTGTATTCACGAAACAAGTCGTAATACAGATTTATAAGTTTTGCCTGTCCAAGTGCCGAATAAAGCTGACGCTGCTCAACGCTGTCGAGCTTGCGGTCAACCTTAATCTCTCCGCGCCCGCTTGCCATTGCACCGCTTGAAACAAGAATGACCTCATAACCTTCAGAGCGGAGCCATGCCAACTGGTCGGTCAGAGCCGACATTCGTGTTATGTCGAGCTTGCCGTCGTCGCGCGTAAGTACGTTGCTGCCAACTTTTATAACTAATCTGCGATCCATCAAAGATATTTTTTATAAAGGCAAAAACGCAAGAATCTACGTTTTATCTCACATAAAACCGAAACTAACGTCATTATTATTTGCGTCTGCCTAAGTTTATTTTACCTTATAAAACTTTAAAATCAGATTATGCATAATACAATCTGAAAGCGCAAGCCTGTCTTTTCTATAATTATATTTTGCTATTATCGAATACGGCATTAATGTCTTCATCTTGCCGCAAGACACTTATAGATAGCTTCAGGCAGGCATATATCAGTTTAACAATATCATCAATTATAAGACCATTTTAATTATACTTTGCCAAAAGTAATAATTAAATTTGAAAAAGAAGAAACTTAAATAACGAAATATTCAACAATCCGTAAATTAAGAATAAAACCTGCACGCTAAATTCTAAAGTGTGCAGGTTTTACATTAAACAATATGCTCTTTTAAAAGTATCTGTATTTATTTCGACATTCCGGCTTTCAGTCCGCGTATCACGGCACTTGTAAATCCGGCATGCTCCATTTCGTTTAATCCGCGTATTGTCAGTCCGCCGGGCGTTGTAACCTTGTCTATCTCATCTTCAGGATGACTGCCGTTAGCCTGCAACAAGTCTACGGCTCCCTTCATGGTCTGCATCACTATCTTCTGTGCGTCGCGCGCCTTGAATCCCAGTTCAACACCTCCCTCAGATGCTGCCCTTACATATCGCATGGCATAGGCAATACCGCAAGACGCTAGCGCCGTGGCAGCTCCCAACTGTCTTTCCTCTATAACCATCTGTCCGCCCGTGGCTTCAAACAAGGCCGACATGGCTGTCGTATCTTCTTCTGCGGCATTTACAGGAACAATAAATGTCATAGAGCTTTTTACGGCAATGGCAATGTTTGGTATAACGATGAACATTCGCGGCAACAGTCCGTCTTCTCCGGCAAGCATTTCTTTAAGTTTACTGCTGCTTATACCTGCCATAACCGATGCAACGGTCTGACGATTATAGTCAATCACCGGCTTTATCTCATTTATCACCTGCTCTGCCAGCCATGGCTTAACCACGACAAACACGACATCTCCGGCAGCGGCAGCCACCTTGTTGTCTGTAGTAACACATACGCCAAGACTCTTAAAACGCTCGAGAGTTGTTTCGTGCGGAGCTGAAACAGTGATGTCTGAGGCTGCCAACATTCCGCTCTTTACAAAGCCTTCAACCATGGCTCCGCCCATGGCACCTGCACCAATAACTGAAATTTTCATAACCAACAATATTATTTTTAAGTCTGTCTGCTCCGTGGTGCTCGCTGCCGTAATACAACCGCACACCAGGGCTAAGACATATTTATATTTTATAAAGAAACGCACATTGCACCGGCATCAACAGTTTAATTATTGTATTTAAAGCATAAGCCATTCACTTACAACGATGCAACAGGCATACAAAGATACACAATTATTATGTTTTTCTGTTCAAGTGCCGGCTTTAATCAAACATAAGAATACGAAAAAAGGTCAACATGCCATTTTAGCCTGTTGACCTTTTTTGTCGGGATTACTGGACTCGAACCAGCGACCCCTACGTCCCGAACGTAGTGCGCTACCAACTGCGCTAAATCCCGATGCCCTAAAAGCGAGTGCAAAGGTAAAGCATTTTTTTGAAACTCGTGCATTTTTTTCAAAAAAAATGCTCAAAAATTTGTATGATTAACAAAAAAGGCATATCTTTGCACCCACAATCAAGCAATAACGATGGTGCCATAGCTCAGTTGGTAGAGCAAAGGACTGAAAATCCTTGTGTCCCCGGTTCGATTCCTGGTGGCACCACTTTGAAGAAAAGCAAAAGACAGTAAAATCCTGATTTCCAAGCGAAATCGGGATTTTTTGTTTTCCCCCGGCACGCAAAAAACGGCAAAATATTACCGTTCGAGGTGGAGCAAAAGGTGGAGATAAAAGGTGGAGCAGAAATCTCCACCGAATTAGAGTCTTTCTCACTGATTTGCAATGTTTTGCGTATCAAGAAAACGTGGTCGGTTTCCTACTTTTGTCCAAACTAAAAACTGTAGGAAAATGAAAAGAAGTTCATTCAATGTGCTTTTCTTCTTGAAGAAGACCAAGCTGCTGAAAAACGGAGAAGCATCCGTTTGTATGCGTATCACTGTAGATGGTACGCGAGTTGAAAACAACATCCGCAAAAGCATTGACCCGTCTCTCTGGAGTCAGGCTAAGGAATCCGCCAGAGGCAAAAGCCGCAAGTCATGTGATCTGAATGCCTATATCGAAAATGCGAGAATCAAATTACATCAGATTTTTTGTGAGTTGGAAGAACAGAACCAGCCTATAACGGCACGTCTGTTACAGGAAATATTTTTCGGACAGGACAAAGAACCGGAAGCGGTACGCACCCTCATCGGTACCATGCAGGAGCACAATGACCAATGCCGTGCCCTGGTCGGTAAAGACTACGCCCTGATTACCGTTCGCCGTTATGAAAGCTGCAAGCGCTATCTTGCCGAACTTATCAGACAGAAATACGGAAAGGATGATCTGCCGCTGGCGGAAGTCAACGGTGAGCTGGTACGTGCCTTTGAATTTTATCTGAAAACAGAAAAGGAATGTCAGCAAAATACCGTCATCCGTTATATGAAATGTCTGAAAAAAATTACCAATCTGGCACTGGCTAATGAATGGATAGCCAAAGACCCGTTTATCGGTATCAAGTTCCACGAAAAAGAAGTAATCCGTGAGTTTCTTACTATGGATGAGCTACTGACCATCTACCACAAGGAATTTCCTCTGGAGCGAATCACCGTAGTCCGTGATGTTTTTATTTTCGCTGCATTCACCGGTCTGGCTTTCATCGACGTGCAACAGCTTTCCCCTGAGCATATCGTAAAAGACAACAACGGAAACCTATGGATCAGGAAGCCACGTCAGAAAACAAAGAACATGTGCAATATTCCGCTGCTGGATATTCCTTTGGAAATCCTGAGAAAATATGCAGATTATCCTGCCTGCAAAAAGAAAGGAGTATTGCTGCCTGTCCCCTGCAATCAGAAGATGAACAGCTACCTGAAAGAGATTGCCGACCTATGCCTGATAAAGAAGAACCTGACCTCCCATATGGGCCGCCACTCGTACGCCACATCTGTCTGTTTGGCCAATGGGGTAAGCATTGAAAATGTAGCCAAAATGCTCGGTCACTCCAATATCAAGATGACGCAACACTATGCAAGGGTACTCGACAGTTCCATTCTGAAAGATATGAATAATGTAAGGGATGTACTTTCAAATTGCTTGTAGCTTATGAAAAGAGAAATTATCCATATAACAGAAGACGGCAAGATTGTTATTCCTGCTGTCCATCCTGATAAGATTCGTATGGACGAAGCTGAACTCGTTGGCTTGTTCAATGTGGTTGCACCGACTTTACGAGCAGCGAAAAGAAGAATATATAAACTTGAGATATTGCAACCATTCACCGCAGAACAACGTATTCCGTTAAAAGAGGGGTATCAGGTAGTCTATAACCTGGAAATGATATTTGCGCTTGCCTTTCAGATTAATACTTATCCGGCCCAACAATTACGTGAGTATATAATAAGCAGACTGTTTCAATCTGAAAAGTCAATGATTATCTGCATGATGAATGGTAATCATAAGTCATATCTAAAATGCTGATAAATATTGATTTCACTATTTCATGCGGATAATAAGCCGCAAAATTTGCGGTTAATTATCCGCAAAACCGTATATTTGCAGAAAACAGTGATACCTATGTATATACATGAACATAAAGAATGGCCTTCTTTTTCGTGGAACAAGGAACTTGTCGGTGAGAAGCTGAACAAGGTAAACAAAGCTGTCGGTTATCTGATGGGACGCCTTAGTGTAATCGGTTTTAACGACAAGATGTCTGCCGTAGTTGAATCCATCTCTCATGACATCATTGCATCATCAGAAATTGAAGGAGTGGAATTGAACAATGAACAGGTACGTTCATCTGTAGCCCGCAAACTCGGAGTACAACTACCGAATCCGACCGAATCCTCACGATATATAGACGGAGTAGTGGAAATGGCACTTGATGCAACCGTCAATTTCAACAGTCCGCTTACCCATGAAAGACTATTCGGCTGGCACAACTGCCTGTTTCCTACCGGATGGAGCGGTCCGACGAAAATAGATGTAGCCCGATACCGCAGTGGAGATATGAAAGTTATTTCTGGAATGTTCGGTCGGGAAAAGGTACATTATGTAGCTCCTGCTCCTGAAAGAATAGACGAAGAAATGAATCGGTTTTTGGACTGGTTCAATTCAGATTCACATAACGGTTATGTAAAATCGGCAATAGCCCATTTGTGGTTTGTCTGCATCCATCCTTTCGATGACGGAAACGGACGAATCGGACGAGCCATTGCTGATATGGCACTTTCACAGGCCGAAACCTCAAAGATGCGTTTTTTCAGTATCTCCCATCAGATAAACAAGGATAAAAAACAGTATTACGACATATTGGAGAAAACACAGAAGGGAAATTGCGAGATTACTGAATGGATCATCTGGTATCTTGACTGTCTGCTCCGTTCTGTCGAGCAATCCGACGAAACATTGTCGAAGGTTCTTAACAAGGCCATATTCTGGCAAACCCATGCCGAAACAGTCCTGTCCGAACGACAACGTGAAGTCTTGAATTTATATTTGGACGGTTATCCCGGCAAACTGACGGCTAAGAACTGGGCAAAACGTGTAAAGGTATCACCAGATACAGCAGCACGCGATATAAAAGATCTGGTAGAAAAGGGTATTCTGATACCCCAGCAGGGGCGGGTTCGTGACGTATTCTACGGAATCCAGTGCAATGAGTCTATCATTGTTATCCCCATGCCGGAAGATGTATAATCGTTCATCATACAAGCATAAAGGCTGTGTGACATCGGTTCATTCAGACCGGCACACAGCCTTTATGCTTATCTTTTATTTACCACTCATATATGCTTCCCGATAATTTTCCTGAAGCATTTTCTCAATATCACTCTCCCGATAAAGGATTTTACCTCCCAACTGATAATAGGATATTCTCCCTTCATTACGATAATCCTGAAGCGTGCGTCTGCTCAGTTTCAATTGTGCCGACACTTCCTTGTCGGTCAGATAGCGTTCACCGCCCAGTACGGGACGGTTTCCGACCGCCAGATTCTCAATCCCGACCAGCATACGGTCAAGACTTCCCATGATACGGTGTACCCATTCTCTGCTGTCTGTTCTCAGTTCACTCATGTTATTATGGATTTAGTGGTTATTGTTTAACTGTTATATGTTACGTCCTCTGTAAATAGCCTCTTTTCTTCTGTCCTCAACTTTCTTGACGATACCCTGCACATCCTCCGGCTTGTAGAATATCTTGTGATTGATTTGAGAAAAAGGCAGGGTACCGTTATCACGGAGTGTCTGCAAGGTGCGGGGAGAGATGTTCAGATACCGGCACACGTCCTGATTATCCATCCACTTGTGCAGGGTCCTGTCGTTCTCCCGGTTGCAAATTTCCATGACCCGATGCTCAAAGTATTCAAACTTACGCACCAATTCCTCAAACAGTTGCTTTTCTATTCCTACAAATTCCATATCGTTTCCTTTTTTGTTGATTGATGTTTATTCTTTTTTCGTTGTTTGCAACAAAGAAAAGCCATATATTTTGAAAGGCAATGGTTTCCGCCTAACTGGCAGCATGTGGCGCTGATTATCCTAGTTATGAGGCCACTTTCATATCTTTTTCTGCAAATATCCCTATATTCAGGGATTCCATCCAATAATGATTTACAGAATAAAAGCTCTATGAACCTGATTCAATAAAGGTCCATAGCAATGGATAAGGAATGGTTTATTTCCATGTAACCTTACTTCATCACTTTTCCAAGCCATTGATTAGATAAGGAAGCAAAGAATTGTTCCTTCAATGATTCACAGACATGAATATTTACTACAGTACAACAATACGACATTAAGTCAGTAAATATTCAAGTCAATAAATCAGTAACTGTTTGACTCCCCGGTTCATTGTTTCATCAAGCAGGAAAAATGCCGCATTCTACACCGATTGCCCTGCATACAAACTGCAACAAGCCACATTGTTGCCACAACCCGACCAACTGTTTGACTATTGGTAACTTATATTCTTTTTTTGCCAGACAATTCATTCCGAGATATATCGGGATATGGCAAACAAAATGAGAAAACAAATGATGAACAGAAACGGAAAAACAGGTCTGTCCCCTCCATAAAATGATACCGACAACGGTATTATTTCTCCCCAATTTATAGGGAGCATATTCAGAGACGCTCAAAATAGCGGGAATCTGGTTTTTAGTGGAGCAAGTTTGTGTTTCGGGCAGACCGAAACCGCTTGCTCCCACTACAAGAGGCAGTGAGAGGTTCATCCCGCTGGTCTAATCGGTACATTCATTTTATACAATAGTCAACAGATGGAAAAGAGACAGAATACAGAAAGAAACAACAAGGGCGGTCGTCCTCCCAAGAGTACGACCGACAAACTGAAATACCGTGTTACCGTGAAACTGGCGACACCGGATTACTACACGCTGAAAAGCAGGGCAAGAAGCGCAGGCATATCGGCAAGCGAATACCTGAGGGAATGTTTCCGTAAAGGATATGTACGGCAAAGACTTACAGCGGAACATTCCGACTATATCCGTAAGCTATGCGGTATGGCGAACAATCTGAACCAGCTGGCTCATAAGGCAAATGCCGGAGGATTCGATACGGCAAAACTGGAATGCCGTGTACAGGTGGCAAGAATCGAAGAACTGCTGAACCACATCCTGCTATGATTGCGAAGATTGTAAAGGGAAGCGGATTTCGTGAGGTTACCGGTTATATCATTGACAGTAAAAAGAATGCCAGGATTATCGCACATGCCGGCTTGTTCATTGAGGATGTTGACACAATAACAAAGGCTTTCGAAGCACAGGTCGGAATGAATCCGAAAGTATCCAAACCGGTCGGACACATTGCACTGGGATTTTCCAAAGAGGATGAAAGCAGGCTGACCAGCCGGATTATGGCAGAAATAGCTTTGGAATACATGGAGCGGATGGGCATAAGGAACACACAGTTCTTTATAGCCAGACATTTCGACAAGGAGCATCCACATATACATATTGCCTACAACCGGATAGATAATGATGGCAGGACCATATCCGACAAAAACGAGCGGTTACGGAGTGCACGCATCTGCAAGGAACTGACCTTGAAATATGGTCTTCACATGGCCAAAGGTAAGGATCATGTCAAGACTGAGCGCTTAAGGGAGCCGGACAAGACAAAGTATGAACTTTACAGTCTGCTTAAAACGGAAGTCAGAAAGGCCAGAAACTGGAAGGAACTGATTACCGGATTAAACGAAAAGGGAGTGGATGTACGGTTCAAATACAAGGGAAATTCGGATGAAATACAGGGTATCGTATTTATCATGAACGGCTATTCCTTCAGCGGTTCCAAGATTGACAGACAGTTTAGCTATTCCAAGATAAATGCCGCGTTAAAGACACCGTCACATTTGGAAACCCAAAGACAGGTAGCTGTTCAGAGTGAACCAACATGGCAACAGGAATCGCATGGCAGTGAATTATATAGCGGTCCTTTAGGCCTGTTCACACCTAACCCGCAACCGGAACAACCTGAAGGTTATCCGGACGATTATTTGAGAAAGAAGAAAAAGAAAAAACAACGTAAAATAAGATGGTAAAGTATGGAAAAAGACAATGTATATGTTTTGTTTGAAGAAATCAAGAACAAAATTGAGATGATAAACGGGAAGCTGGAACAGAAGACCGAAACACCTACTGATGGACAGGCAGAAGAAGTGATCCCGACATGCGTAAGGCATATTCACCGGCATAGTTTTGACATCAGGTCAAGCAAAGTATTTTCTCTTTTGGTCGGCATAGGTATCGTATGCAGCCTTTCCATATGGGGCAACATCGAGCTTTGGAAATCCAAGCGTCAGTATGCGGACGATGCGTTGAAGTTCCGTGTCATCCGTTCATGGGGAGGCTGCAACGCCAATCATATCCTTTGGCTGAATGACGTGTTCGACATCCACTGCAACGAGGAAGCCATCGAATGGATACGGCAGGAAGCTGACGGCTACGATAAGGGTTTAAAGACGTTGTCCGACAGTCTGATGCAGGAGAAATTGAAAGTGGAAGAAATCTTGAAATAGCGATATGGTACAAATACAATACCCGATACGACCTCCATAAAAACAAAAATTGAGCAGCATGAGAAATTTATGGTTAAGTTTTTATTTGCTCTCGCCTTTAATCATTACCTTTGCAAATAGCATCAATCTATTATCGCATACTTGTAATATGAATTGAATATGGGAACAGAAAAGATAAACAGACTAAAAATTGTATTAGTAGAACAAGGTAAAACCGGGAAATGGTTAGCTGGGCAGTTAGGAAAAAACGAAGCAACTATCTCACGTTGGTGTTCCAATACAAGTCAACCCTCTTTGGAGATGCTAATGAAGATAGCCTCCATATTGAATGTAGATGCGAGAAGATTGATTAACGATGGAATTAATAAAGAAATATGATGACAACATTTACAAAAATAATAGATAAGTTCCGCCGTGAAGCATGGTCTGAGCGTGACAAAGGTTTCCGTTTTGAGCGCCTGATGCAGGCTTACCTTAAAACAACCTCCTTGTATACGGGACGCTTTGAAGAAGTTTGGCTATGGTCAGAGTTCCCTTGCCATGACCAGTTTGGAGGGAAAGACATAGGCATTGATTTAGTGGCCAAAACCTTTTCTGGTGAGTATTGGGCAGTACAATGTAAGTGCTATGCCGATGACAAATATATTACAAAGCCAGATGTAGACACCTTTCTTTCCACTTCGGGTAAGACATTTGAAGTAGAGGGTGTAGAACACGCTTTTGCCCAGCGGTTGTGGATTTCTACCACCAATAAGTGGAACAGTGTGGCAGAACTGACAATCAAAAATCAGACACCGCAGGTGACACGCCTCAACTTGATTGACCTTGAAGCGGATGATGTAGATTGGGAAAAATTGGAACAGGGGTTGTATGGCAAGGCATCCCGTCCCAAGCCTTTTGCTATTATGGAACACCAACAGAAAGCTATCAACCGTGTACACGAATACTTCAAGACCCGTGACCGGGGCAAATTGATTATGGCGTGTGGCACGGGCAAGACATTTACTTCACTTAAAATAGCCGAAAACGAAACCCAAAGCAATGGTTTCGTTCTTTTCCTCGTCCCTTCCATTGCTTTGTTGGGGCAGACTTTGCGGGCATGGTCTGCACAGGCTGACATTCCTATTCATGCCGTGTGCATCTGTTCGGACGGGCAAGTATCGCAACAGAAAATCAAGAATGACGAAGAGGGTGTGAGCGTTATTGACTTGGCTTTGCCTGCCTCTACAAATACTGATTATATCCTTTATCAGCTTGAAGTCATCCGACATGAAGGACGCAATGGTATGACTGTCGTGTTCTCCACTTATCAATCTATCGAAGTCATATCACGTGCGCAGCAAGAATTGTTGAAACGCACGAAAGGTGAATACGGCATTTTCGACCTGATTATCTGTGATGAGGCTCATCGCACTACAGGCATATCGCTTAAAGGAACAGAAGAAAGTGCGTTTATCAAAGTACACGACAATGATTTCATTCAGGCGAAACGCCGGCTTTATATGACTGCTACCCCACGTCTTTATACGGATGAGGCACGCAAAAAAGCCGAAGAAAGCGATGTTGTATTGTGCTCGATGGATGATGTTTCCTTGTATGGTGACGAGATTTATCGCATCGGTTTTGGTGAAGCCGTAGAAAAACAATTGCTTACTGATTATAAGGTATTGATTCTTGCCGTAGGCGACAAGGATATCACTCCAGCTTTGCGCGATGTAATAACCAACGAAGACGGCACGATAACCGTAGACGATGCTTCCAAATTTGTAGGTTGCATTAACGCTTTGTCTAAAAGGGTATTGGGAGATGAGGGGCTTATCAAGGCGGCAGACCCGTTGCCCATGCGCCGTGCGGTAGCTTTCTGTTCTACAATCAAAGCCTCAAAAGCGACGGCACGTGTCTTTACCGATTGCAAGTCGGCTTATATGGAAGATGTCAGTGCGGAAGACAAGGCTCAGATGGTAGACGTTGTAGCTGAACACGTGGATGGTACGATGTCTGCCACCGAACGTGACCAAAAACTAATGTGGCTCAAAGGGCAGACCGAAAACGACATGGAATGCCGTATGCTGACCAACGCTCGATGTCTGAGCGAAGGCGTGGATGTGCCTTCATTGGATGCCGTTGTTTTCGTTTCACCCAAAAACTCGCAAGTGGATGTAGTGCAGTCCGTCGGACGTGTAATGCGCCGCAGTCCCGGAAAGAAATACGGTTATATCATTATTCCAGTAGTGATACCAGAAAATGTGGAAGGTGACGAAGTGCTAAGCAAGCATCCTAATTTCAAAGTAGTGTGGACAGTACTCAATGCTTTGCGTGCCCATGACGACCGTTTTAATGCAGAGGTAAACAAGATAGAACTTTCCAAGCAAAAACCTAAGCATATCCTTTTTGGAGGCGTAGGCAGTACACACGATGACGATAGTGTGGACAGCAGCATTGCAGATGCTACGAGGCAAGACACCACCAGCGCAGCCATGCAAATGGCACAACAGCTTTCACTGCAATTCGAAGATTTACAGAATGTTTTCTATGCCAAAATGGTAACCAAAGTAGGTAGCAAACGTTACTGGGAACTTTGGGCAAAAGACATTGCTAAAATAGCAGAAGAACACATCGAACGCATCAAAACATTGATTGCAGACGAAGGCAAGCACAAGAAAGCATTTGAGCAACTGATGCGCGGACTGCGCAAGAATATCAATCCTAACCTTACTGAACAGGAAGTCATTGAAATGCTTTCGCAGCATCTGATAGCCATGCCTGTATTCGAAGCTCTTTTCGGTAATTACGAGTTTGCTGTCAGCAATCCGGTATCGAAAGCCATGCAAAAGATGCTTGCCTTGCTGGATGATGAAGCCAAAACGGAAGAAGAAAATGAACGCCTGCAAAAATTCTATGATTATGTACGGACTACGGTAGGCGACATTACCGATGCCGAAGGTCGCCAACGCTTAATTGTAGAGCTTTATGACAAATTCTTCAAGGTGGCTTCACCTAAGACGGTGGAAAAATTGGGCATTGTCTATACGCCTGTGGAAGTAGTAGATTTCATTATTCGCTCCGTAGGGTATATTATTCAAAAAGAATTCGGTCGTTCGCTTTCCGATGAGAATGTTCATATCCTTGACCCGTTCACAGGTACAGGCACATTTATTACCCGTTTGTTGCAGAGCGGATTGATTAGCCGGGAAGCATTGGTGCGGAAATATCGTAAGGAAATCCACGCCAACGAAATCGTATTGATGGCTTATTACATAGCTTCTATTAATATAGAGAGCGTATTTCATTCGCTCGCTCCTGAAGAAGAATACCGGGCATTTGATGGTATTTGCTTGACCGATACGTTCCAATTAGGAGAAAAAGATTCTGACGAGAACCTTTATTCCGAACAATTTCCTACTAACTCCAAGCGTGTCATGGCGCAGAGGAAATGCCCGATTACAGTTATTGTGGGTAATCCTCCTTATTCCATAGGACAAAAATCTGCCAATGATAATGCGAAGAACCAGTCGTATCCGAGATTGGAGAAACACATTGAAACGACTTATGTAGCGCAATCGGAAGCCAATCTGAATAAGTCTGCATACGATAGTTATGTGAAAGCTTTTCGTTGGGCTTCTGACCGTTTGAATGAAAAAGGAGGTGGAGTTATCGGTTTTGTGACTAATGGTGCTTGGCTGGATGCCAATGGATTGGACGGTATGCGCAAATGCTTTGAACAGGAATTCTCTTCGATTTATGTGTTCAATTTAAGGGGAAATTGTCGTACAAGTGGGGAGCTTAGGCGCAAAGAAGGAGACGGAGTATTTGGATTAGGTTCCCGCACACCGATAGCAATTACTATATTGGTAAAAAAGCACAAGGCAAACAATTTAGGTGAGTTCTATCAATTCAATTTATCCTCTTGTATCAGACAGCAGAACTCTTTA
>ERZ779913.148-NODE-148-length-35528-cov-6.63073_pt1 | contig 35528 bp, 29 predicted proteins | sample MGYA00511547_ERZ779913 | MGnify/ENA primary metagenome ERZ779913 (study PRJEB29588, sample SAMEA2149539) | human gut metagenome | biome: human gut; feature: human-associated habitat; material: faeces | place: Denmark | collected 2008/2010 ...
TGAACCGAATTTATTTAATTTTTAACCTTGTCCATTTTTAGTGGACAGTAGTGATCAGAAATAATAAGTTCAATATTCTTATATGTTTGATTGTAAATACTCTTTAATGTTTCAAGTATGTATTTCTCAGAGTTGTAGGTAATTACAACTATGGATACTAAAGGATTTTCGTTATAAAAGTTAATATCAGTCATAAATAAAAAAACGCTTTAATCTTACATTCAGAATATTAAATAGTTTATTGGATATTGGAGATAATAAATGCTCTCGGCATTTATCATAAGCTATGCATACAAAGAAAACAATAATACAAACTAATAAATAACTTGGCAAATATATCCAATAATTGAGATGAATCAATAGATAGTTATCTATTTTCATTAACAAATTATATACTGGTGGAGTGGTATGAATAATATATACAGCAAATGCACTTCCCGCTAACCAGTTTATTTTTTTGTTGTAGAAAGGCTTGTATAAAAAAGGAAAAAATAGGCAGAAAGATTCTAGTACTACAATAGGGTTAGAGTAGTCCCATGTATGTTTAAAATTGACTATATGACAAATACAAATTAAACAAGCGCAAATGAAATATCCTGTAATCCATTTTTTGCGACTAATTTTTAGAATCTCGTTTTTATACAAGCTAGCTGTCCTTGCTAACATGTATATTAAAATGAAATGTATCAATGAATAACCATCTTCAAAGCCTAGGCTTTTGTTGTCTCTTAGATTTTCCATTACAATCTCTATTATCCAAAAGACGAGTACAAAACTCAAGGTTTTTCGTCCATATTTTTCGAAGAAGGAATTAATGACAGGTGAAAGGAACAGCAACATCAGATAGCATTGTACAAAATAACTCTCACGGGTGAATGCCAATAGATTGTCTCCAAACTGAATAATTGAGAAACTTTTAGAATATAAAGAAGTAATTAGTTGGAAGGGCACGTAAATACAAACCAACAAAACATACATTTTCCAAATAGATTGAAACTTCAGCTTTATCCCATACCAGCCCGAGATGATTAAGAAACAGTTCACACAAACTATGCATAAGGAACTTATTATCATTTGTCCCATTCTAAAAGACAGGTCCTTAGTACTATCAAAAGGGTTACTTATTCCCCCTACAAACCAACCACTGAAATGGATTATCAAGACTAAGAATGTAGCTAGAATCCGAAAAATCTCTACATTGGAGTCTCTTAGCTTCCTTCCATCCCCCCCCCTAATTGTATAATATTATTACCGATCATGTTTTAATGTCTCCAGTCGTTCAGTACTTTTACGATTGTTTTTATCTCATCCTCAGTCATCACCGGACTCATTGGTAAACTCAGTTCTTCATTGTGAATCTGCTCTGTAATGGGGAATGAGAGATTGTTCCATTCCTTGTAACATTCCTGTTTGTGTGGAGGAATAGGATAGTGGATAATAGTTTGAATCCCATTTTCGGTCAGATATTTCTGTAGTTCATCACGATGTTTACATCGAATAGTAAAGATATGAAATACATGGGCATCCCAGTCATTCACGATTGGCGTGATAATTTCTGGGTTAGTAATATGGTCAATATAATATTTAGCTACTTGTTTCCGAATTGCAATGTCATTGTCCAAATATTTTAACTTTACATCTAATACAGCGGCCTGAATTTCGTCCAAACGACTGTTGCGTCCAATGTACTTAAATACATATTTGCGGATAGAACCGTAATTAGCAACTGCTCGGACAATCTTTGCTAATTCTTCATCATTTGTGGTTACGGCCCCTGCATCACCCAGTGCACCAATATTCTTTCCGGGATAAAAACTATGACCAGCAGCATCACCTAAAGAACCTGTACGGCGACCTTTGAATTTACATCCGTGCGCTTGAGCATTGTCTTCAATCAATTTCAGATTATATTTCTCACACAAATCACCAATTTTATCTGTATACGCACATTGACCATACAGATGCACAATCAAGATTCCTTTCGTACGTTCAGTGATTGCTTCCTCAATCTTGCTATCATCAATCTGATAAGTTTCAATGCTGGGCTCGACTAATACAGGTTTCAAACCATTTTCAGAAATGGCCAAAATAGACGCAATATAGGTATTGGCTGGTACTATTACTTCATCACCTGGTTTCATTACACCCATTTCTACGTAGGCACGGAAAATCCAAATAAGGGCGTCTAACCCGTTTCCGCATCCGACAGTATATTTTGTACCAATATAAGCGGAGTAATCAGCTTCGAATTTTTCATTTTCTTTACCTTGAAGATACCAACCAGAATCTACTACGCGATTGACTGCTTCATGAATCTCTTCAGAATATTTCTGAGTTACTTTTTGTAAATCTAAAAATTTTATCATAGAACATTGTGTTTATTGCCAAATTTATCTTTATAGTCTGTATCAAGTATTATACCTTCTTGGGTGATATAGCCTTTCATTGTCGCTGGATTTCCATACCATACGGTATTCGCCGGTATGTCTTTCGTCACCACACTACCTGCCCCTATCATTGCATATTCTCCAATAGTGTGTCCGGCAATAACTGTTGTGTTAGCACCAATAGAAGCTCCTTTTTTTATCTTTGTCTTTGCAAATTCTTTAGGATACTGTTTGGAACGGGGGGTTAAATCATTGGTAAAAGTTACGTTAGGACCTATAAAAACATTGTCCTCAATTGTGACTCCGTCCCAAATTTGAACACCAGATTTTATCGTCACATTATTACCAATAATCACATCGTTTTCTATTAACACACCAGCACAGATATTACAATTATCACCTATCTTAGCATTCGGAAGAATAACGCAAAACTGCCATACATTTGTATTATCCCCAATATTGTGGCTTTGCACATCAGATAATGGATGTATTTTGTTCATTTTTGAAATGTATGAATTCTTCGTAATTTCTAATGTAATCTTTTTCATCGTAGCCATGGGAGGCCAATACCAAACAAACAGATCCGGAAGAAAAATCATCCAATGTTCTCCAAATACCTGGTACTACATAGAGTCCTTGATAAGGTCTGTTTAGTAAAAAGGTTCGTTTTACATTTCCATCATCTAAAGTAACTGTAAAACTGCCACTGGCTGCGATGATAAGTTGACTCAGTTCTTTATGGGCATGAGCTCCACGGCTTTCACCCCCAGGCACATCATACAGATAGTAAGTACGACGTACCTCAAAAGGGACATCTTGATCGTTTTCTACCACAGTAATATTTCCCTTCCGATCGCTATGGTGTTTGTCTAATTCAATGATGGTACAGTCATAAACAGAACTCTTATTCATGGCATAATAATGATTTGAATTGTTGATAATCGTAAATATAGTCTTCCGGATTATATGGGGTAGAGGAGAGTACTAATGCGAGACTATTTGTAGAAAAATTGTCCATTTCTCTCCAAATACCTTTAGGTACATAAAGTCCATAGTAAGAGCGATTTAGAGAATATGTTTTTCTCTTGTATCCATCATCCAAAATTACATCAAAGCTTCCTGATAGAGCGATAATAAATTCTTGGTTCTCTTTATAAGCATGACCGCCTCGTGATTCACCACCAGGAACATCGTATATCCAATAGGTACGTTCAATCTTAAACGGAATGTGTTTAAATTCTTCTACGAAAGAAAGATTTCCACGTGCATCCAAAAATTTGGGTAGTTGAATTATTTTTATATTATTTTCCATAGAGCAATAATTTGCGGAATATAATTATCATTGTAATTAAATATGCAATATAATTGATCAGATAGGCTTGTGTAATACCTGTTACACCATTAAAGTGCATAAATATGAAACCTAATCCGACGAAAAGGAATGTAAAACCAATTTCAGTAGTAATAAACCATTTGGTCATTGCTTTAGCTACCATTAAGTAGGACAATAGCCAGCTTGCAATTTTAAAGAAATCACCTCCTAATTGCCAGATAAATAACTTCTCCATTGGTAAAAACTCTGGGGTGAATAATAATCTGATTACTAGATGACGCAGTAAATATACGATTGTTAATCCGCCTAATAAACAGGGAATAATGACTTTGTAGGAGCGAAAAATTTCATTTCTGAGTCCTTTTTTGTCTGTAAGCTCTGATAGGCGTGGTAAATAATATACGCTAAATGAGGTAGTGATAACCATGAGATACATATTTGAAATTCGATTCATGGCTTCCCACCATCCTGCTTCTGTGGCAGAAATCTCTGAAATTACATAGCCTCGTAATAACATTTGTGAAATTGGAGCAACTGAAGCTGTTGCTAATGCCATTAGTGAATAGTTTAAATATTTTTTTGTTATATCCTTATTCAGATTTTGTTTGAAATATTCCCATTTTAGCCATGGCATTTTTCGGATCATCCATAACGAAATGAATAACATAATGCTTTGGAAAGTAACTGCACTAATTAATGCACCTTTGAGTTCCCAAATCCATACTAGTGATAGGGTAAAGATTAAGCCTATAAGACTTCCTGCAATATTAACCTTGACATATTTTTGAAATTCTTTGAATCCATTAATGACAGAAGTCAGTCCCATATTCAAAGCATATAGCAAAATGGTGAATCCAAAAATAATAAATATATATCCATAGTCAGGTGAAAGCATTACTATTTCGCTTAGCAATGAGTGAAATAGAATTAATACTAAACCGGTTAATGATGAACAAATAATTGTAATTTTAAATGCCGTAGATAAGCAATCTTTAATTTTATTGTCATCATCTTTATATTCGGCTATGTATTTTGTAATTCCACCGTTAATTCCTCCTGTTGATAAAGAAAGAACAATACTCGCAAAGTTATTTAATTGTCCTACTAAAGCCACGCCTGCAGGTCCAATGATGCCGGCTACTATTTTTACACTTATAAATCCTGTTAACATTCGTACCAAAGTAGATAATGCTGTAAAAGAAAAAACTTTTATAATATCTAATTTTGTTATATGCTGTATGAAACGGAGTGTTTTCTTGAGGAGGTTTTTAACCATTGTTTAGTATGTATTACTTTTGGAACAAAGTTTTTATTTTACTCTGAATCAGAAATTATATAATTATTTTTAAATACTTCCCAATATTTTTTCCCTAATAAAAGCCAACAAGCTGTTATTACTATAATTAAAATTGTGATTCCTACCAAAATCACTTTCCGACTAGTTCCAGAAGGTTGTAGCGGTACAGTTGCCGGCTCTACCACAGCAAACACCGGTTTTTCTTCCTGTATCTTGGCACGTGCTACTTGCAACTGCTGTGCTACCTGGCTATATACTTGATAGGCAAGATTCATATCGTTTTGCAGACGTTCCTGTTCGGCACGTACGCTCTGTAGGGCGATGTTACGGTTGCTGTCGAAGTAATGAGCATATTTGCTTTGTGCATCGTAGTATTCCTGCTGGCGTTCCTTGTAGAGCTGTTCCAGATAAGCGCAGTCTTCCTTGGCTTTCTTGATACGGTAGTCGATGATATATTGCTGGAGTTTGGCTACTACACTGTCGGCTACTATGGCTGTTACTTTCGGGTCTTGCATAGTAACGGTAAGAGTCGTCATGGCTGTTTTTTTATCTACATCGGCAGTAATAGCTTGTTTTATGCTAGCTACTTTTCCAGCTTCCTTTTCGGTTAGTTGGAATGGATTTAAAACAGATGTTGTATCTGCTTCTTCTTTAAAGAGCGATTTAATTGCTCCGATAGCCATACCGGGAGCTTTCACGATATAGCTGAACCAGGGAGATTTCTGCTCGTCTAGATAAGCTACCAGGGTAGTATCTAGTTTACCATCCAGCGTCTGTACTTTGGTATTGAATAATTCCAAAATGAATGGGGTCGAGGCTACGATATCCGGTGCCAAGGTAGCATTCAAGGCATCGGGACTACTGCTTGTTCCTCCACCTAAAAAGGAAGAAGCCAGACTGGCAAGTCCACCGCTCGCTTTCTCTCCGCCCATTTCGGGCGAGAGGGTAACGGTTACGGTGTATTGCTTGGGGATGCTCAGAGCAATGATGATACCTAATACCAAGCCTACACCGGCTGCCTTGTAGAGCGTCTTGCGGATGGCGATGATCTTACGTAGTATCCCCATCCAGTCTATTGTGATTTCATCGTTTTCCGGTTCTTGTACGTCCGGTTGTTGATAGTTCTTGTTTTCTGCCATATAGAATAATTACGCTGTATGATAATCCGTTTATTTAACAAGTGCGGCGATGGCTGCTGCCATGGTACCGAGTGAAGTGATGGAGCTTGCCAAAGCTACGGCGTTGCTGATATTAAACTGCTTCTTGCGCTTGCTGGGCACGATGATTTCGCAGCCCGGCTCGATCTGGCTCTTGCCGCTGCCTTTCACTTCGGCTATCTGACCGTTCATGTAGATGATGAATTTCTTGCTCTTCTTGGCGTTCTGACCGTAACCGCCGGCCTGACTGATGTAGTATTTCACGCTTTCGCCTTCCTTGTACGATACGGTGTTCGGCATCATTACGGCACCGTCTATCTTCACGGTATTGTTGTATTCCGGCACGCTGATGACATCGCCTTCACGCAGTACGATGTCGGCATCGCTGCCCGGATTGGCCAGGGCGGCTTCCAGGTCGATTCCTACCGTGAAGGTGTTTTTAACGTTGATTCCCAGTGAGTCGATCATGGCGTCGCCTACCTGACGGCGGAGCAGGGTGACTACGTCCTGCATGCGGCGGATTTCTTCTTCATTCGCCACGCGGGTCAGCTTGGCGCCCTTTACGTAGGCAAACGGAGTGGCACCTCCCGCCTTGGCGATGACGCTGCTGATGCGCTCGCTCTTGGTGGTCAGGGCGTAGGTTCCGCCGTACAGTACTTCGCCGTTCACGGTTACGTTCTGCTGGGCGCTGTAGCCCGGACTGCGACGTACGAATACCTGGTCGTAGGGCTGGAGGGTGAAGCCCGGTTCGCCGTCTACCACGAAGCCGTCCTTCAGACCGAAGGAGAAGGTCTGTCCGATGGTAGCCGAGCTTTCGGTGCTCTTCGGATCTTTTACGCGGCGTGCCACGTCGACACGTACCACAGAGGCCGATTCACGCAGACCGCCTGCGGTGATGACGAGGTCTTCCAGTGTCATGTTGTCGGCGTAGGGATAGTCTCCCGGATGAGCTACTTCGCCGTATATCTGTACGTTACCCAGGTCTTCCAGGTCGTGGATGCTGGGGATGTAGAGTACGTCGTTTTTCTGCAAGGGGATGTCGGGCTGGGTGCCTTCCATGATGGCGCGGATGTCGATCTGCTTCACTTCGCGGGTCTTGTTCTCACGCTCGCGGTACAGTACGGCACGACCGGTAAAGGCGTCTGCCATCAGTCCGTCGGCTTTCTCTACCAGCTCGCGGACGGTGTTCAGCTTGCCGCCCAGTTCGTAGATGCCCGGACGATATACGGCGCCGCGTACTTCCAGTTTGTTGGTGAAGCGGTCCAGAATGGCTTCTGCTGTCACTACGTCGCCGTCGTGCATCTTGCAGATGCTGTAGTCGGTATCGTCTACCGTATTCACCTGATACTCCTTGCCGTTCTGGCGTACGATGCGCAGGCTCTTGGTGTAGGCGTCGCTGGTGAATCCTCCGGCGTATTTCAACAGGGTGGAGAGGGTTTCGTCCTTCTTCATTTCGTAGCGCATGGGGCGCTTCACGTTGCCGGTAATCTGTACCAGTGCGTCGTAGGCGGGGACGATGATTACGTCGCCTTCTTCCAGACGGATGTCGTCGCGGGTCTTGCCCTGCATGATGAACTGGTAGACGTCGACGGTAGCAACGATTTTTCCGCCGCGGGATACCTTCACGTTGCGGAGGCTACCGATATTGCTCACACCGCCTGCACGGTAGAGGGCATGGAACACGGTGGAGAAGGCCGACAGGGCGTAGGTGCCCGGCTGTACCACTTCACCCATTACGTTGATCTGGATGGTGCGGGTGTTGCCTAGCGTGACGCGGATCTGGTTGCTTTGGTCGGAGTAGATCTTGCGGAGCTCGTCGGTGAGGTACTGCTGTGCGCGGTCTACGGTCATACCGCTCAGGAAGACAGGACCCAGCTGTTCCAGATTGATGGTGCCGTCGGGTGAGATCTGCTGGCGGATGGTATTCTGACTGGCTCCCCAGATGTCGATTACCACTTCATCGCCCGGACCGAGACGGTAGTTGGGCGGGGTGGCTATGTTGACGTTCGGTTCGAACGTTAAGTTACGGGTATTGAAGATGTTGCGTCCGAATACGGCGTCCTGCTGTGCCACTTCCTGTGCCTGTGGCTTTTCGTCGAGCATCGTGGAGTTGTCTTCCTGTGTCTGCTCGCGCAGGCGTGCTTCGGCTTTGGCGGTACCGGTCAGGTTGTTCGAATCGGTGTTGGTCTGCTGCTCGTAGAGTTTTTTCACACGTTCCGCCTGTTCGCGGGTTACGCCCCGGCGTGCCAGTTCGGTAGCGATAGTACGCTGGTCTTTACCTTGTTTAACTCCGTCTTTGGCATACTCCAGCACTTGCTGGTCGGTCATGCCCGACTGCGCCATGAGCAGGGGCGAGCATGCCATGAAAATGAGAAGTGATAAAGCTTTAATCTTCATACTTGTCTTAAGTTATATAAAATGTGATTGTTTGTTTCCAGATGAAGATGGGACACAAATAGTGGTATCGGTACGCCAGAGGGTTTGTACCGATCTATGAGAGATGAGTTATTGTCTATGATAAAATTTATTCGGAGACGAATTCGCACCAGGTGTAGCTGACTTTCAGCAGGGCGGTGCTCTGAGGCATTTCGATGGCTACATAATGGCGACTGCCGTAGCGCATGAGTTTGCCGGTGATGCCGAAAAGGGGACCTTTCTTGATGATGCGTACCGGCATGCCTTCTTTGTCTTTCAGTTTTTGTGGATCAATAAAGCGTGTGCCCTGAATACGGGGGTCGGTGGCACGCATAAAATTGTTCATCTCTTTTTCGGAGATGGTACAGTATTCTCGGCCGTCTCGTTCTTTTTTAAGAAAATAAAGCGGGTAGGGGGAGGTCTGCAACAATTTGTAGCACCAGTCCTTGTCGTATTCGCGATGTATGAAGAGCAGATTGTGAATGGCGGGCACCAGAACGTGCTCACACTCTCCGCTGGGGAGGTCGCGCGCTTCGTACATCATGGGGATGTAATACTCGATTTCTTGTTCTCGGAGAAATTCGGCTACCTGTAGTTCCTTGTTGTAGATGGTTTGCAGGGGCAGCCATAGACGTCTTTCCTCTTTTTCTCCTTTCATGTTCTTTGGGATTCCTTTTTGAGGGGGTTGTTATTCATAAGGGCATATATTTTCTTCTCCTCCATAGCCTGTATATTGCTATGAAGCAGATAGTTATGCCATAAATAGAAGATTGTGGCATCTTGCTTCCGTCTAGGAGCGCAAGGCTCCCACAGCCGCATGGATGTACAACTTCGGGTACAAAGTTAGGAATTTTTATTCAAAAACTATATAAAAACGGGTAGTTTTTGTTGTTTTTAGGATTTCTTTGGCTTTTCTTTGCTTGTGTTTGCTTTTTTTACTACTTGGCTCTTTGCTCCAAAGAGGGAAGGAAAATGAAAAAATGCCGTGTGGTATATGGAAAAAGCTCACCACATTTGGGAAAAAACGTGGTGAGCTTTTTTTGTTTTTTGTACAAAAAATAAAATGTTTTGTACAAATTTCCGGAGAATCCCGCAGGACTCTCACGGAAATGTTTTATGAGTTAAAAACGATAATTAGCAGACTTTGTGTGAACCGTCGCTGATCACTACATCGTATACTTTCGGGGTACGACCGAATTTCTCTTTGAAGCGTTCCTTGGCTGTGATGATGAATGTTTCGTAGAGTTCATTCTTTACCAGGTTGATGGTGCAGCCGCCGAAACCGCCTCCCATAACGCGTGAACCGGTTACGCCGCAATCGAAAGCAATGTCGTTCAAGTAGTCGAGTTCTTCGCAGCTTACTTCGTATAGTTTGCTCATACCGTGGTGGGTTTCGTACATCTTCTGTCCTACAGTTTCGTAGTCGTTGCGTTCCAGAGCGTCGCATACGTCGAGTACACGCTGGATTTCTTCGATGACGTATTCAGCACGTTTGTAGTCTTCTTCGCTAACTTCTGCTTTTACTTCGTTCAGCATGTCGAGGGTGCAGTCGCGCAGGAATTCTACTTGCGGGTATTTCTTCTTGAGGGCTGCCACTACGTTTTCGCAGCTCTGGCGGCGCTTGTTGTAGGCTGAAGATGCGAGCTCGTGCTTAACAACTGAGTCTACCAGTACCAGACGGTAGCCTTCCGGATGGAAGGGGAAGTATTGGTATTCCAGTGAACGGCAGTCGAGGCGCATCAGGCTGCCTTCCTTGCCGAATACGGATGCAAACTGGTCCATGATACCGCAGTTCACACCGCAGTAGTTGTGTTCGGTAGCCTGACCTACTTTGGCGAGTTCGAACTTGTCGACCTTGTTGTCGCCGAACAGGTCGTTCAGGGCAAATGCGTAAGTCGACTCGAGGGCGGCAGAAGATGACATGCCTGCTCCCAGAGGAACATCGCCTGCAAAAGCGGTATTGAAGCCTTTCACGTCTACTCCGCGCTTGATCATTTCGCGGCATACGCCGAATATATAGCGTGCCCAGCTTGCTTTAGGAGCATCTTCTTCGTTCAGACCAAATTCTACATAGTCTTTCAGGTCGATGGAATAGGCACAGACTTTATCTTTTCCGTTGGGCTTGATTTCTGCCATGATACCTTTATCTACTGCTCCGGGGAAAACAAAACCGCCGTTATAGTCGGGATGTTCTCCAATCAGGTTGATACGTCCCGGAGAAGTATAAATGCTTCCCGTTGTGCCGTCGAAGTGTTTGATGAAACGGCTTCTTACATATTCTATATCCATCATAATGGTATAAGCTTTAAAGGTTAATATTGTTGTTCTAATTATATCAGTCTATCAATCTACAGGGATATCCTTGTTTACGTTCTTGCAACCGATCAGTCCGTAGAACAGCAGGTATGCCAGCATGGCGATGATGAGCCAGTAGCTGTTCATGTAGCCGGCTGAATCGGAGATGAACTGCTGTACCAGCGGCAGGATACCACCACCTACTACCATCATCATGAAGATACCGGAAGCCTGTGCGGTGTATTTGCCAAGTCCTTCTACTGCCAGGTTGAAGATACCTCCCCACATTACTGAGGTGCAGAGTCCGCAGAGTACGAGGAACAGGGCGCTTAAAGGTACGGATGCCATCTGGAAACCGTTGTCGGCGCTATAGCCCGGCATGGAAACGGTTACTTCTTTCGGAGTGAAGATGGCTATGAGGATAAAACAGATAGCAACGGTTGATACAACGATGAGCTGTACACGGCTGGATACTTTACCGCTGATAACGCTACTTGCCAGACGGCCTACCAGCATGAGCAACCAGTAGATTGCGGCAATGGCTCCACCGATGGCTGCACCGTCGGTGAGCAGACCGGCACCTTTTTCGCTGGAGTCGGCCAGGTAGAAGTTCAATGTTCCTGGGATACCTACTTCAATACCTACATAGATGAAGATACCGATAACGCCCAGTACGGTGTGGCGGAAGCTCCACGGGCTGTGAGAGAATTTTTCTTTCTCTACTTTGCCTTTGCGCAAGTGGGGTTCCGGAATGGAAACAAACGAAATGATAATGAAGGTAAGGATGAATACACCCATAGCGATGAAGAGCAGCGGAGCTACATCGCTCATGGCTGTCTGGGGAGTCACGCTACCAATCAGCACACCTACGAAAAGCGGAGTCAGGGTTCCTGACAGGGAGTTCAGGGCACCACCTGCCTGAATGAGCTGGTTTCCTTTGTTACCACCTCCACCTAACATGTTCAGCATCGGGTTTACAACTGTATTCAACATACATACTGAGAAACCGCAGATGAACGCTCCCAGCAGGTAGATGATAAAGTTCAACTTGATGTAATATTCACCCATTGCAAATACATCTACATCGGCGCCCACAAGGCTGGAGATGTACTGGGTTAACAGGCCTAAAAAGCCGACTGCCATGGCGATAAGGGCAGTTTTCTTATAACCAATCTTTACAAGCATGTTTCCGGCAGGAATACCCATAAACAGGTATGCAAGGAAGTTCATCATGTTTCCCATCATACCGAGGGTGTTTGCACCGGCGTACTGGTTCTTCCAGATTGTTCCGAATGGTGCGGCAAGGTTGGTTACAAAAGAGATCATCGCAAAAAGAAAAAACATCGTAATAATTGCGATGAGATTGCCATTCTGTTTTTGTTGATTCATGGTTTAATTGAAAAATATTGGGTTAATAAATTAGGTTAGTTTTCTTGGTATTTGAATTTTATTTTTCAGTCCCGAACTTATAGACGGTTACCTGATGGTAGACTTCGCCAGGGTTGAGGGCTGCCGACGGGAAATGTCCCTTATTGGGAGTGTCGGGGAAGTGCTGTGCTTCGAAGCAGATGGCGCTGCGGGCGGGGAAAGTTGCGCCGTGCCAGCCAGCAAAACCGCTGTGCCAGTTGGCTGTATATACTTGTACACCCGGTTCTGTGGTATAAACTTCCAGTGTACGTCCGCTTGTTGGTTCAACACATTTGGCTGCAAAGACAAGTGTTCCTGCTTCACGCTTGTTGATGACATAGCAGTGGTCGTATCCGGCTCCGTATACCAACTGCTGGAATGGCTCGTTGATGCGGCTGCCTACGGTGTGAGGAGTACGGAAATCCATTGGAGTGCCTTCTACTTTCAGAATCTCTCCTGTGGGGATAGATACTTCATCCATAGGAGTGTAGAAGTCGGCGTTGAGAGTGACTATATTGTTTTCTACGCTGGCGGTAGGAGTTGCCAGACCGGAAAGACTGAAAAATGCGTGGTGAGTAAGATTGACAATTGTACGTTTGTCGGTCGTTGCCGTATAGGTTATGATAAATTCATTCTGGTTGGTAAAGGTATATACCACAGTGACATCGAGGTTTCCGGGAAATCCTTCTTCACCGTCGGCCGAGAGGTAATGGAGCTTCAGGCTCTGCTTGCTGGTCTGTTCGGCATCCCATACGCGTGCATGAAAACCTGTCGGTCCTCCGTGTAATGAATTGGGCCCATTGTTGATGGTGAGTTTGTATTCTTTTCCGTCGAGCAGGAAGCTTCCTTTGGCGATGCGGTTGCCGTAACGGCCAACCAGAGTGCTGAGGAAGGGTTCCGGACTGTTGATTACGCTTTCGATGTTGTCATGGCCTTGTACTACGTTGGCCAGCTTGCCGTTCTTGTCGGGTACCATGATGGCAAGGAGAGCACCTCCGTAATTGGTAACTGCCATTTCGGCACCATTGTCATTTCTCAGGATAAATAAATCGGTTTCCTTGCCTCCGATGTTCTTCTGGAAGTCGGCTCTTTTCAGACCGCAAAGGTTATTTTCGTAATAAAATGTGTTATTCATGTTTTGGATTCTATATTGTTATCTTTATTATAGGTATAATATGTGTGCAAATAAAAAGATTTTATTCAAAATACACAAACAAATCTGTTATTTTATTCGCTCGGGAAGCAGGTAGAAAGCAAATCGGCAACGATAAAACTGCTTCCGCCTACAAATATGAAGTCGTCGGCACCGGCTTGCTTCTGTGCGGCTTCGACTGCTGTTTTGACATCGGGATAGGCCTCGCCCGACAGTCCGTATGAGTTTGCCAGTTCTTTGACTTTCTCGGCGGGCAGAGCACGCTGTACGCTGGCACGGGTGAAATAATATTTGGCATCTTTGGGTAACATGGCAAGTACGCCGCTGATGTCTTTGTCGTTTACCATTCCGATGACGATGTGGAGCTGCTTGTATTTCTGGAAGGACAGTTGTTTGACGATGTACTGGATGCCTCCTACATTGTGTCCCGTGTCGCATACGATAGCAGGGTGGCTGGAGAGTTTCTGCCAGCGTCCCATCAGACCGGTCAGTTCGCATACGTGGGCAAATCCGTTTCGGATATCAGTTTCGGTTATATGGTAGCCTTGCTGTTCGAGCAGGGGGAGGGCAGTAAGCAGTGTATTGGTATTCTTTTCCTGACAAAGTCCGCCTAATTCGCCTTTCAGATTGTGGTAACGGGTAGTCTGATAGACATAGTTTCCTGCTTCGTCGTGTGAGGCGCTCAACAGTGGATGTTCTTCTTCGGCAAAGTAGATGGGGGCATGTACTTCGGCTGCCTTCTGGAGGAACACGGGTTTGGTTTCAGGAGTGGTCTCGCCGATAACGACGGGTACGGAGGGTTTGATGATGCCTGCTTTCTCACCTGCTATCTTGGCTAAGGTATTTCCTAAGAACTGTACATGGTCGAAGCTGATGTTGGTGATGAGGCACAGGTCAGGATGAATGATATTGGTGCAATCCAGTCGCCCGCCCAGCCCGACTTCGATGACGGCTACGTCAACTTGCTGACTGGCAAAATAGTGAAATGCCATGGCGGTAGCCAGTTCGAAGAAGGAAGGATGAAGGGGTTCGAAGAAAGAACGGTGCTTTTCCACAAAATCGACAACGAATTCCTGTGAAACGGGGACTCCGTTGATGCGGATGCGTTCGCGGAAGTCGACCAGATGTGGAGAAGTATAAAGTCCTACACGGTAGCCTGCCGACTGAAGTATGGCGGCCAGGGTGTGCGAGCAGGAGCCTTTCCCATTGGTGCCCGCTACATGAATGGTGCGGAATTTGCGGTGGGGGTGTCCGAAGTATTCATCGAGTGCCAGTGTGTTTTCTAATCCTTCTTTGTATGCTGCCTTTCCTACATGCTGGAACAAGGGAGCGCTATTGTATAAGTATGTGAGAGTTTCCTGATATGTCATTGCGCTTATGATATTTTTAACTATGCAAATTTAATTTATTTATCGACATATTGATCAGTACCACCACGGATAATCATTTTTTCTGCCCTCTATGCCTATGCTGAACGAGCTGCTTTCGCCCACCTTGAAGTTGATCATGCCGCCTATGCGGTCGGGGGCATAGTTGGGAAGGGGATAATAGTAGGGAGAGCGTTTGGGATTGAAAGATTTGTTTCCGTAGGCGTAGATGCTGATGCGGTCGGTCAGTTTATAGGCGGCTACTCCGGCAACGCCTACTGTGTGGTAGCGAAGGAATCCCCAGTCCATGTTACTGGCATAAAGTCCTCCGGCTACACTGAGACGGTCGGTCACGGGAACAGCGTACATGAAGGCGGCATCCTGTCCGAAACCTACTCCCGAAGGGGCATACCGGCTGGGGCTGAAGGTCAGGTTCAGACCGATGGAAGCGTTGAATCCTTTATGGAGCTGCCACGTAGCATAGCCATAATCGAACGGGGTAAAGCCGTACATACCGAAAGGGGCGACAAATCCCGGCTGTGGAATGGGGGAGGAAAGGGGAACGCTCAGGCTGTCTTTGGCTACGGTGGGCGCGGTTTCCGTTGGGGAGGCAGCTGGAGTCTCCGTTTCGGCGGCAGTTATTTCTTGTTGCTTTTCTGTCTGTGAAACAGCAGTGAGTGGGGACAAGATAGCAACTAATAGTAGTATGTATAATGATTTCATCTGTTTAAATTTTTTGTAATGGCTCGTATCAAAGATACGGAATTTTGGAAAGTGCCGTTCGGACTGCAACAGAGATTAACGCAGATTAACGCTGATTTATAAGAAAAAAGGGTACAACACGACAACTTTTTGGTATATAGTTGCCTTGCTGTACCCTTCTTTTATCGGGGAGGAAGTGTCCGATGTTTAATCGAACAGGCTTCTGAATTTCTTGAAAATCTTCTCTTTCAGGCTGATGTTGGGCTTGAAGCTTTCTGATTCCTGCCATTTTTCGAGTGCCTGACGTTCTTCTTTTGTCAGTTTCTCCGGAATGTATACGCTGACGTTGACCAGCAGGTCGCCTGTTCCGGTGCTGTATCCGTAACTGTTGATGTTTGGTAATCCCTTACCACGCAGACGAAGAACCTTACCCGGCTGAGTACCCGGCTCAATCTTGATCTTGGCTTTTCCATCGATGGTAGGTATTTCTACGGTACCTCCCAATGCTGCTGTCGGTACACTCAACAACAAGTTGTAAATCAGGTCGCTTTCATCACGAATCAATTCCGGATGCTTTTCTTCTTCGATGAGAACCAGCAAGTCACCCGGTACACCGTTGTGCTTTCCGGCATTACCTTTACCGTTGATGGTTACCTGCATGCCTTCGGCTACACCGGCAGGAATCTTGACGGTTACCACTTCTTCACCGTATACGATGCCTTCGCCGCCGCATTCCTTACACTTGTTCTTGATGATTTTTCCTTCGCCGCCGCACTGAGGGCAGACAGTCTGGGTTTGCATCATACCGAAGATGCTCTGCTGAGTGCGTGTAACGCTTCCTGTTCCGTGACAGGTAGGACAAGTTTCTACACCGCCGTCGCCTTCGGCTCCCGTACCATGGCAATGTGAGCACTGTACGTATTTCTTGAGTTTGAATTTTTTCTCTACTCCTGTGGAGATATCTTTCAGGTTCAGTTTAACCTTTACACGTAAGTCCGAACCACGGAACTTACGCTGGCGGGGCTGTGAACCTCCTCCGCCAAAGCCACCGAAACCGCCATGTCCGCCGAAAATATCGCCGAACATAGAGAAAATATCATCCATAGACATACCTTGTCCGCCAAATCCTCCGAAGCCGCCTGCACCGGCTCCTCCGTCTACGCCGGCATGTCCGAACTGGTCGTAACGTGCACGTTTATCGGGGTTGCTGAGGACTTCGTAAGCCTCGGCTGCTTCTTTGAACTTTTCTTCTGCCTCCTTGTCGCCCGGATTTCTGTCGGGGTGATACTGGATGGCTTTTTTACGGTATGCTTTCTTTATTTCATCTGCTGAAGCTGACTTGTCGACACCCAGCACTTCATAATAGTCTCTTTTTGCCATAATAAACGAGGATTAGGAATTACTGTGCTACAACAACTTTTGCGTGGCGGATTACTTTATCGTTCAATTTATATCCGGTCTGTACGCAATCGAGAACCTTTCCTTTCTGCGCTTCGTCGGGTGCCGGTACCAGTGCGATTGCTTCGTGGTAGTCGGTATCGAAGGTTTCGCCTACCGGATCCATTTTCTGCAGTCCTTCCTGAGAAAGAACTTTGTGGAACTTTTGGAATATCAGATCCAAACCTTCGTACATAGACTGTACATTGTCAGCTTTCTGCATGTTCTGTAAAGCACGTTCCAAATCGTCAAGAATCGGAAGGATAGCACTGATAGCTTTCTCACCGCCGTTCTTGATCAGTTCGGCTTTTTCCTTCATGGTACGTTTACGGTAGTTATCGAATTCGGCTGAAAGACGCAAGTATTTGTCTTTTTGTTCTTCGATGGTCTTTTTAGCCTCTTCCAGTTCTTTTTCCAACTTCTGTTCGGGAGTGAGTTCTTCACTTCCTTCTTCAGCGTGCTGAGCATTCTGGGCTTGTGCTTCGGCTTGTTCCGATGCTTTTGCCTGCTGATCTTTCAGCACTTCGTTTTCTTCTTGTGAATGATGATTTTTTGTAGTCATGATGTTATCTGTTTTTATTTCTTATTTCTTATTTTCTTTGGTATAGTATACGTGAGTATCGCATACAAATTTCGTGCCCGAGTGGGACTACAGGCAAATTTGCTGCAAAAATACTAAATTTTGTCATACTGGCAGTGAAAAATGCCTGCGACTTGCCCTTCACGCCCTTCACATTGTGTTAGAGAAAGTAAAAATATCGGTAGGTTTCTGTGGTAGAAAGCTTGCTTTTTGTCTTATGTGAAGGGCGTGAAGGGCAAAAAAGCCTGATTTTTTTTCTTATTTACCGGATGAAGGCCGGGACTTGAAGGGAATCTCGGTATCTTTTGGGGGATTTTCTCTCGATGTTTTGAAAAGATTTGTACAAAAGATTTTAGTTTTTTGTACAAATCAGAAACGGTTTTCTGGTAAGTTTGGAGACTAAAAAACCGGTCTTATGCAGTGGTTCCGGGGGAATGGAACAACGCATAAAACCGGTATATGAAGAATTATGATTTATCTCAGTTTATTTTTTCAAGACTTCTCTGATACGATCGATTACCTCCGGATTGGGCAGCCCTTTTTTCTCCATGATGAGGGAAGCGAAATTGTCGGCCAGAATCTCTTCCGGATTGACAACATACTCCGTATTCTTTCCGATTTTTTCGTAAAAGTCTTCTGCCTGTTCGATGGGAACAATGACTGTTTTGCCGTTTTCTTGTACCGGAACGAAATGTTCGTTCAGAGGTATAAGTCCAGTTTTCATATAATCGAAGAGATTGCCTCCTTCATATGGGCGGTCGGTATAGGTTACCATGGTGTAGTTTTGAGTGGTACCGTTTACGGTAAAAGGCGCATAGCTGTCGTAACGGCTGATGTCCGGGTTGGAAATTCGTTTTTCCATGAGGTCTGTAGGAAAAATAATTTCACGATCGAGTACCGTAAATCCGATGGTCTGGTATACTGCCTTTTTGAAATTCAGATCGTAGCGGGTAAGGATATGAAACAGCTCGTGTGCCACCAGCGATTTCAACTGTGTTTCTTGTGCGTTATTCAGTACGTTTTCGTTTATCGCAATCCAGTTTTTACGCGTATAGGCATCTGCTCCTCCTTCTTCCTGCATGGACGTCTTTATCAGAACGATTTCATCGGGATAATGCAAGGTGAGCTTTTGCTTTTTGATGGAAGCTATAACTCCATTGAAAGCATTTGTTACCTTTTTCTTATCTGCATCGCTCCAGTTCTGTACACAACTCATGGCCAGTGTCAGTAGTTGTGATTTTCGTCCTTCATTGGTTTGCATCCGGACGTTAATGTCAAACTGATTCCAGCCGTTGGTATACTGGTCGATGTCTGTAATGAGCATCTGTGCTTCAGCTTTCGTCGCAAAACGGAAGAGAGGATTGTTTTGTCCCTTTTGGGCAAATCCTGCTATCGCAGTCAGGCATAAGCAGACGGCGAGGAGTGTGCGTGCTAATTTCATAATATACCCTCCTTGATTTATTCTTTATCTTTTAGAGCTGCAAAGATCAATCCTTCCAGTTCTTCTGCCAGTTCAGGGTTGTCCTGAATACACTGTTTGGCAGCATCGCGTCCTTGTCCCAGCTTGGTATCGTTGTAGCTGTACCATGATCCGCTTTTCTTGATGATACCCAGTTCGGCTCCCAAGTCTATGATTTCTCCGCTGCGGGAAATACCTTCACCGAACATGATATCGAATTCTGCTTTTCTGAATGGGGGAGCTACCTTGTTCTTTACCACCTTTACGCGAGTCTGATTACCGATGACTTCCTCTCCATCTTTAATGGGCTGGCCTTTACGGATATCCAAACGTACAGAAGCATAGAATTTTAAGGCGTTACCTCCAGTAGTGGTTTCGGGATTTCCGAACATGACACCAATCTTTTCACGCAACTGGTTGATGAAAATACATGTAGTATTGGTTTTGCTGATAGCGGAAGTCAGCTTACGCAGCGCTTGTGACATGAGTCGTGCCTGCAATCCTACTCGGTTGTCTCCCATATCGCCTTCAATTTCAGCCTTTGGAGTCAGGGCTGCAACAGAGTCGATCACGATGATATCGATGGCAGACGAGCGGATTAACTGCTCGGCTATTTCCAGAGCCTGTTCACCGTTGTCGGGCTGTGATATCCACAGATTGTCAATGTCTACGCCCAGTTTGGCAGCATAAAAGCGGTCGAATGCATGCTCGGCATCGATGAAGGCAGCAATACCTCCTGCCTTTTGTGCTTCGGCAATGGCATGGATGGCCAAAGTAGTCTTACCGGAAGATTCCGGACCATATATTTCTATAATACGCCCTTTGGGGTAGCCGCCTACGCCAAGTGCCGCATTGAGTGCGATAGAGCCAGTAGGTATTACTTCTACCTCCTGCACATGATTATCGCCCATTTTCATGATAGAGCCTTTTCCAAAGCTTTTTTCTATCTTGTCCATTGCGGCTTGAAGGGCTTTCAGTTTTTCACTGTTATTGTTATTAGGTTGGGGAGTGTCAACTCCTCCTTCGAATGCTAATTCATCTTTTTTCGCCATATCTGATAGTTTTATGTGTCAAGAATTGATTGAGGGATAAAAGTAATAAATTTATCCCAAAATCTGTGCAGCATGGTCTTTGGTTTTCACTTCTTTTGGGGAAATAATCCGTTCGATGATACCTTCTTCATTGATGATGAAGGTTGTACGGAACGTTCCCATGTATTTTCTTCCATACATGCTTTTCTCTCCCCATACACCGAATTCCTGTACCAGTTTCTGTTCTGTATCAGCAATCAGGGTAAACGGAAGATTGTTCTTTTCTATAAATTTCTGGTGTGATTTCTGATCGTTGATGCTTACGCCGATCACTTCATATCCTGCCTCACGGAGTGCCGTATAGTTATCGCGCAGGTTGCATGCTTGTGCCGTACAACCAGAAGTCATATCTTTGGGATAAAAGTACAAAACAACTTTTTTCCCTTTGTAATCGCTCAAACGGATTTCTTCTCCTTTTTCGTTTAGGCCTAATATTTCGGGGGCTTTATCTCCTACATTCATAAATAGATAGAGTGGAAAATGTTTCTGTTTAAATCATTGAATGAGATGTCTTTATCCAGATTTTGCTGGTGGAGTCCGACTAAAACTGGAACAGACTATAAGAATGTGATGTATACTTCTTACATCACATTCTTAATTTTTATTAGATAAAATACATACCGGATAAAATAAATTACCCGCGATTTCCAGAGAGAGTATTAAAGTTCGAGGTCGCCATCGAATACTTCGTGCCAGGGCAGTCCGTATTTATTCAGAGCATCCATGAACGGATCCGGATCGAATTCTTCTACGTTCCATACTCCCGGACGTTTCCATAAGCCTTTCAGGAACATCATGGCACCAATCATGGCAGGTACTCCAGTAGTATAGCTTACGCCCTGCATGCCTGTTTCCTTGTAAGCAGCCTGATGTGAACAGTTGTTATATACATAATAAGTATGTTCTTTTCCATCTTTTACGCCACGGATACGGCAACCGATAGAAGTTTCTCCATCGTAGTTCTCGCCCAGATCCTGCGGGTTAGGCAATACAGCTTTCAGGAACTGCAACGGAACGATTTCCATTCCATTATAGTTGATCGGTTCGATACTTGCCATACCGATATCCTGAATGACACGCAAGTGAGTCAGGTATTCCTGTCCGAACGTCATCCAGAAGCGTGCGCGTTTGATGGTCGGGAAATTCTTGACCAATGATTCCAGTTCTTCGTGGTACAACAGGTAAGAGTCACGCGGACCGATGTTCGGGTAAGTCAAGTCCTTATGAAATTCCAGCGGTTTGGTTGTAATCCATTTGCCGTTTTCATAATAACGTCCGTTCTGGGTAATTTCGCGGATATTGATTTCCGGATTGAAGTTCGTAGCAAATGCCTTATGATGGTTTCCTGCATTACAGTCGACGATATCCAGATATTGGATTTCATCGAAGTGATGTTTGGCAGCATAAGCCGTATAGACACCACTTACTCCCGGGTCGAATCCGCATCCCAAGATTGCGGTCAGGCCAGCTTCCTCAAAGCGTTTCTTGTATGCCCATTGCCAACTGTATTCGAAGTGAGCTTCGTCTTTCGGCTCATAGTTTGCCGTATCCAGGTAGTTTACGCCGGATTTCAGACAAGCTTCCATGATGGTCAGGTCCTGATAAGGAAGAGCTACGTTAATAACGATTTCGGGTTTAAAACCATTGAATAAAGCCACCAGTTCGTCTACATTGTCTGCATCTACCTTAGCGGTTTTGATGTTGGGATTACCGATTGCTTTTACAATCGCGTCACATTTTGACTGGGTGCGGCTGGCAATCATCACTTCGCTGAATACTTCAGGATGCTGAGCCACTTTGTGTGCAACAACGGTACCTACACCGCCTGCACCGATAATTAATACTTTACTCATTTATCTTAATTATAATCTTAAATGCCCGGTAAACGTTACCGTTCAATATGCAAAGATAAGAAATTTTCTAAAACCTCATGCAGTATTCCGATTATATCCGTATTTTTGTAATAGATAAAGTTGGTTTTGGTAAACTATTTGATGCCATCTTTGTTATTTAAGCAAGAGATTTGTAATATTTTAAGTTAATGGATTTAATTTTTTAATATAAATATGACTGATATGAAGACGAAGTTTTGGGGAGTAACTGCTGTTTGTACAGGGGCTTTGATGATGGCGATGACTGGATGCAGCAGTAGTAAGAACATGCCGAAAGTAGATTTGGCAGGCGAGTGGAACATTGTGGCCGTAGATGGCGAAAAAATAAATACAAGTGAAATGCCTTATATCGGCATGGATGTGGAAGCCAAGCGTATTTATGGTAATGCCGGATGTAATAATATGATGGGAACTTTGGTGCTGGATTCACTGAAGCCGGGCGTTATTCATTTTACTCAAGTGGCTACATCTCGTATGATGTGTCCGGATATGGATATTGAAAATAAGGTGATTGGGGCATTGAATAAGGTGAACGGCTATGCGGAAACAGCAGATGGCGTGGCTTTGACCGATGCCGATGGCAATACAGTCATCAGTTTGGAAAAACGGCAAGTTCCTGAAGTGTCTGTGAATGACCTGGCAGGTGAGTGGATCATTTCGTCAGTGAATGGTACAGAATTGGGCAAACAGGAAAAAACTCCTTTTCTGGCATTCAACGTAGAGGAGAAAACGGTACATGGAAATGCCAGTTGTAACATTGTAAACGGTGGGTTTACACAAGAAGGCAACAAGGCTAATTCGCTGAAATTCTCTCAGATGATTTCTACCATGATGGCATGTCCGGATATGGATACGGAAAGAACGATTCTGGAGGCTCTTAATAAAGTGGCAAGCTTTACGTTGAACGATGATAAATCATCTTTGTCATTGCTCGATGAAGGAGGAACAGAAGTGATGAAACTGACAAAGAACACTGGCGATAAGTTGTCTGAGTAATAATCGCTTTGTATAGAGATAAAACCGATGTTGTTTTCCGTAGAGGGAAAGAACATCGGTTTTTTATTTTGGCTGGAGCAAATCTTTAGTTCATGCTGTTCAGTTCGTATTTCAGAGAAACCATGACATATCCTCTGAGCTGTTGTTCGTAGTACTCATAGAAGCCTGTAGCACCGGCGCTGCGCGTCAGACTCTTTCGCTGGTTCAAAATATCTGCCCAGTAAAGGGAGAGCTCAGCTCGTTTTTCTTTCAGGAATTTCCATGAAAGCTTGACGTTCCATAATATTTCATTGTCATCGTTGCCCGAGATGCCTGTACCGTTACGGAAACGGTAATTGGCATCGGTCTGGAAAATGAAATCGCCGGGCAAGTTGGCGGAAGTTTCTAGTCCCAGTGTATAGACACGTGTATAAGTGTTCCGGTTCTGTAGCGAGTTTTTCGACTGGTAGAATGTCCATTTCCCGTTCAGATCGATGTTTCCCCACGAGGGCAGGTAAGACAATCTCAGGTCAGTGTTCAGTCCGGTAGTATGTGTATTGCTTCGTTGAGGCATATTGTCTTCATAACCTTCGTTTATCAGACTTACGTTCTGATTGAAGTTGCCGGACCCCATGACGTATATTCGGAACTGATTGAGCCGTTTGTCGTAGGAAGCATTCCCCGATAAGTACCAGTTTCCATTGATGTTGACCGGAAACGTTTCTCTGCCTCCGGTTTCTGTATTATATAGGGTGGCACGTGTTACTGCGTTGATTTGTTGGTTCCAGTTCAGTCCTACCATGATCCCCTTGCGGAAATTGCTGAACATAGCATATATATAATGTGTATACGAAGCGTGAAGGTTGGGATTGCTGCGAGTGACATTCAAAGGCGAACTGTAGTCGGTAGGTGCAATTAAGTCGCGCAACGCAGGCTGTGAGGTGCTGCCGTTGTAGCTGATCATGCCATAGTTATCGCCGCTCCGGTAGGTAATGGTCAGATTGGGTCTCCATTCCACTGAGTTGATCGTTGTATCGGCCAGCTGGCTGCCAGTGCTTTCTTCGATGGTGCGCTTCTGAATAGTAGCGGTCAGTGAGCTTCGCACTCCCCACACTTCACCATTGTATGTGAACAATACGGAGAGATTTTGTCCCGTCGTCCGGCTGTTGCTACGACTGGTCAGGCTGTCGATATTGTTTGATTCATAACCTCCAGGCAATGTTCCGAAAGGCATATCCGAAACCTCCCAAGAACTTAAATCGTAGGTATTGCTATTCAGTCTCTCTTTGTTGCTGTTGAAGCCATAGGAGAACTGCAAGCGTGACTTTTCAGTCAGTACCTGTGTATATGCCAGATTTAGTGTATACTGCTGTTCCTTGCCTGGCGTGTGCTGATACTGGTTACGGTACAGTACAGAATCTTTTCCAGTCAAGTTTTGCAACCGATAGTAATCCGTGGATGACAAGGTATAATATTTCGTATTGTCCGTTTGCTGATAAGTAGAAAAATTCAGGCTGATATTGTTCCCTTTTTTATTCAGCTTTCGGATAAGGCTCGTACTGAAGTTGTAATTGATATTCCGGCCCTGCGTCTGTGATTGACTCCTGCTGTCGTTGATGCGGGTGGCCGGGTCAGTTTGTTCAAACTGGGCAAACGGGCGTTGTGTGTCGACTTCCGGATTGGTGTCGAATGTAGCTTCCCGATTCTGGCTGTTGCTTTTGTTGTTGTTGGAGTTGACGGTTCCGGAAAAATTGAAAGTTGTCTTGTCATCTATCTTCCAGGTAACGTCCGCACTTCCGTTTATCCGGTTGCTTTTGCTTCGGCTGCTGGACTCGGAGATAGCATACTGGTTGGCAGTGGTCATGTATTGTTCACTATAGGAACTCGATTCACTGCCGTTCCGGTCGTTCGAATAACTGAGATTTCCTGAAACCTCTATTTTATCTTTTACTTTAGTGATGCTGACTCCTGCGGTATTTGATATATTTCCTTCGTAAGGCGTAGTAGAGTAACGGTTGGTAGACTGTCCGTTGACCATAAAATTATCACCGCTTTCATTAAAACGCATGATTTTCCCGTTGATGTCACGCCTCTTGTGCGTACCATATCCGGCTTCGGCAGATAAGAGCAGTGCATTGTTGACTTCCTTTTTGGTCTGAAGGTCGAGTACATAATTCTTTTCTGTCGATTTGATGCCTGTAGCTTCTTCCTCTTTGGTCGGCTTGTCGTATACTTTCAACTGGCTGATGAATTTGGCAGGAAGGTTTTCCAGTACAACCTGCTGGTTGCCTTTAAAGAAATCTTTCCCGTTGACAGTAATTTCCTTTATCGTATGACCGTTGTACGTGATTGTCTGGTCTTTAGAATCGTACGTCAGTCCCGGAATACGCTTGACCAGCTCTTCCAGATAAGCCCCTTCGGGAGTAGGGTAGGCACCGGCGTTGTAAATGGTGGTATCTCCCTTTTGCTCCATGGGTTTCAGCGGGGCTGTTACAACAATTTCTTTCAGATGTAACGGGTTGTCTTTTAGCTTGATGGTGCCCAACTGTATGGTGTCTGGCTTTGATGGTAGAGACTGATATACGGACGTACATCCCGTGTACGATACCTTTATCAGGTAGCGGACTGTCGGCTTTCGCAAAAATGAGAAGATAAACTTTCCTTGTTCATCGCTTACCGTTCCCTGTGTAAAAGTGGAATCGGGCAATTGCATCAAACTGATGTTGGCATATGGCAAAATATCGGCTTTCAGGGAAGTGCCGGATAGAGCGACACGCCCTTTTACTACTTGTTTTTGTGCAGAAATGCCCAAAGGAAACGCCAGCAGTAACATTATACTTACTATAAACAAGTTTCGTTTTTTCATTGCGGACACAAATGTAAGAAAATACTTTTCAAAGTCTTATTCAGACAACATAGATATAGGAGTTTTAACTATTAGGCTCTATTTTTAATAAACGCTCATTTCGTGGCGAGGCAGTTGCTGGACGTTTTAAGCTTGTGCTGGCTGATCCGAAAAAGGAATACAAACTGAAGTGCTTATATAATAATAAGGAGAAACAGACCGATTGTTTCGATCTTTCAAAAAAATAACGGGAATAGTTGGCCGGTTTTTGTACAGAAACCGGATGTCTTTGTACAAAAAACAAAAACTTTTGTACAAAAGTAGATTGAAACCTGCGGATATTCTTTATGCTTTCTCCTCGTGTGCCAGAGAATATCTGGCATAGATTCGGAAGAAACTGCCGAAACGGATGATGTCATGCCATTTTATCTGTAAATTTTGGCGGAGAGCTTGCCGGGGCTGTCAGGCTTTTCTGACAAATTGTCGTTTTTGCTTTTTGGCACACCATTTGTCTTAAATAGGGCGTAATGCTTCGGCATTACAGAGTAAACTTGAATAAAAAATAAATAAAATAGATACAATTATGGGAAAGATTATTGGTATTGACTTAGGAACAACAAACTCATGTGTTGCAGTATTCGAAGGTAACGAACCGGTGGTAATTGCCAACAGCGAAGGTAAACGTACCACTCCTTCAGTAGTAGGTTTCGTGGACGGCGGTGAACGTAAGGTAGGTGATCCTGCTAAACGTCAGGCTATCACAAACCCGAAACGTACGGTATATTCTATCAAACGTTTCATGGGTGAAACTTACGATCAGGTTCAGAAAGAAATTGCACGTGTACCTTACTCAGTAGTAAGAGGCGATAATAATACTCCGCGTGTAGACATCGACGGACGTCTGTATACTCCGCAGGAAATCTCAGCAATGATTCTTCAGAAAATGAAAAAGACTGCTGAAGATTATCTGGGACAGGAAGTTACAGAAGCTGTCATCACCGTTCCGGCATACTTCTCAGATTCTCAGCGTCAGGCTACTAAGGAAGCTGGTCAGATTGCAGGTCTGGATGTAAAACGTATTGTGAACGAACCGACTGCTGCCGCTCTGGCTTACGGTGTCGACAAATCTAACAAGGATATGAAGGTTGCCGTATTCGACCTTGGTGGTGGTACATTCGATATCTCTATCCTGGAATTCGGTGGCGGTGTATTCGAAGTTTTGTCAACTAACGGTGATACTCACCTGGGTGGTGATGATTTCGACCAGGTTATCATCGACTGGTTGGTACAGGAATTCAAGAATGATGAAGGTGCTGACTTGACAACTGATCCGATGGCTATGCAGCGTTTGAAAGAGGCTGCTGAAAAAGCTAAGATTGAATTGTCTTCTTCTACATCAACTGAAATCAACCTGCCGTACATCATGCCGGTGGCCGGTGTTCCTAAACACTTGGTTAAGACATTGACTCGTGCTAAATTCGAAGCTTTGGCTCACAACTTGATTCAGGCTTGTCTTGAACCATGTAAGAAAGCTATGAGCGATGCTGGTTTGAACAATGCAGATATCGATGAAGTCATCTTGGTTGGTGGTTCTTCACGTATCCCGGCTGTACAGAAACTGGTTGAAGACTTCTTCGGCAAAGTTCCTTCTAAGGGTGTAAATCCGGATGAAGTAGTAGCCGTAGGTGCTTGTATCCAGGGTGCCGTATTGAACAAAGAAGCTGGTGTAGGCAACATCGTATTGCTGGATGTTACTCCGTTGACATTGGGTATTGAAACAATGGGTGGTGTAATGACCAAGTTGATCGATGCCAACACGACTATTCCGTGCAAGAAGAGTGAAGTCTTCTCTACTGCGGCTGATAACCAGACAGAAGTTACTATCCACGTATTGCAGGGTGAACGTCCGATGGCTGCTCAGAACAAGTCAATTGGTCAGTTCAACTTGACAGGTATCGCTCCGGCTCGTCGTGGTGTTCCTCAGATTGAGGTAACCTTCGATATCGATGCAAACGGTATCTTGAAAGTTTCTGCTAAGGATAAGGCAACTGGTAAGGAACAGGCTATCCGTATCGAAGCTTCATCTGGCTTGAGCAAGGAAGAGATCGAACGTATGAAAGCTGAAGCAGAAGCTAACGCTGAAGCTGATAAGAAAGAAAAGGAACGTATCGATAAGCTGAATCAGGCCGACAGCTTGATCTTCACTACTGAAAATCAGTTGAAAGACCTTGGCGATAAGATTCCGGCTGACAAGAAGGCTCCTATCGAAGCTGCTCTCCAGAAACTGAAAGATGCTCACAAGGCTCAGGATTTGGCTGGTATCGATGCAGCAAGCGCTGAATTGCAGACAGCTTTCCAGGCTGCAAGTGCTGAAATGTACGCTCAGACAGGTGCACAGGGCGGTGCTCAGGCTGGTCCTAATGCAGGTCAGGCAAACGGCAATGCAGGTCAGGGTTCAAGCAATAAGAACAATGACAATGTACAGGATGCTGACTTCGAAGAGGTCAAGTAAGTAACGATAAATAAACGATAAACATCCATAAGAAAAGGTGTGGAAATCAGACGATTCCACACCTTTTTTTGTTTTTACATTTGGTGTTTTTCTATCTATGTTTATTGTTTTTTTATGGCTTATTTGTACCACAACAAATTAGTAGATAATGTGCAACAAACAATCATATAAATCATTCAATTACAGTATATTAAGATCTTAATTAGACACCGCATTTTAATGGCATATTCTTTACGCCTTCTTAGTAAAGAATAGCTGAATAAAGTTAGATTGTTCTCCAAATTCTAATTAATTTTACTCTTTCTCTTGCTTAATTACTTCATATATCATTTGATAAGCCTATATTGTATATTAATTTACGCTTATAACTATTTTATATTCAATTATTTATTAGGTAACTTTACATTTTACGCAGTGAATTGAGTATTTTTACGCAGTGGAATTTTTTATTGCTTTTACAATGAGATCATAATTTTCGATAAAAACGAAAGGTTTCTTAGTACAAAACACTTCATAATACCTTAATAATCGTCTTCTTGTAAAGAACTAATAGCAGACAAACTGTAAGTAAGCATTGTATGTCGCTTTATTTTTTCCTCTGTTTTGCCTAACTGCTACTATCTTTATATTTCTGTCATGGATGCAACAAAGAACAACAACCAAGTAAAGCTGAACGGAAAAATACGTTAATCGCTTACAATAGAGAGGAATATTTTTCAGTTCATCCCTATGACTGTCAACTGGCATTATCAGAATTGTGACGGGCAGGTATTTTCGCAATAAAAAAACTCTGCCGAGGTTGTACAGCTGAATGGTGAAACATGGGATAAAAGAGTTCTGTTTATAACAGGAAAGTGATATGCAATATAGAAAGAAACGAGAAAAACTGATGGCTTTTTTGTAGAACAGAAAAAATGTGTTACTTTTGCAGCAACATGCTTACCCCGCTTCCCATAAGAACAGCGCGCTCAGGGTGAGCTTTTTATTTTATATACTCATGGAGACGAAAGCGAATAAAATTCCTTATCCCAAGCATCTCATATCTTTTATCGGCCAGATAAACCTGCTCAAACAAAGAGGAATGGTTTTCGGAGATGAGCCAAAAGCCCTACACTTGTTGCAGAATATCAGTTATTATCGTCTGAGCGGTTATTGGTATCCTCTTCTGGCTGACAAACAACAACATATTTTCAAAACGGGCAGTACATTTGAAACAGCCTATAATATTTATAAGTTTGACAGTGAACTCCGAAAACTGATTATTGCAGAGATTGAAAAGATAGAGGTAGCAGTACGTACGCAGACAGCATATATTCTTTCTTCGCAGTACGGTGCATATTGGTTTGAAGATTCCTCGCTTTTCTCAAGCCCCGTTCGACATGCAAAGTTATTGTCAAAAATTGACGAAGAATACAGCCGCAGCGATGAAGAGTTCATAAAAGCGTTCAAGACGAAATATTCCAACCATTTTCCACCAAGCTGGATAACAATGGAAATAACCTCATTCGGAACACTCTCCATATTGTACGAAAATTTGTTACCAGGAAAGACCAAGCGTTCCATAGCCGCATACTTTGGGCTGGCTGATAAGGTTTTCGCATCATGGTTGCATAGTGTTGTGTACGTACGGAATATCTGTGCGCACCACAGCCGTTTGTGGAACAAAACTTTAAGTATCCGTCCATTGATGCCACGCTCTCCGCGCAATACTTTCATCAAATTGCCAGCTAACGGCACACCGCAGATCTATTTTGTATTAAGCATGATTATATACTTGCTGAATACGATCAATCCAAACCATTCGTTTGTTTTGAGGTTCAAAGATCTTTTGAACCGTTATCCGTCAATTGACATCCATGCCATGGGATTTCCAGACGATTGGAAGAATGAGAGTCTTTGGAAAGACTGAAAGTGAAATAACTTTCATAACACACTGACAATTGAGTAAGCCCAGTGTCGTTTCATCTTATCTATTATTCAATGTAATTGGTAGTAGCCTAATTATCAAAAAAATCCCATAATTTCGCCATGCCTTATTTTGAGATTCAAAATCCATTTTTTATAGTGCTTTTTACCCCATTTTTTGTCTCTAAATAGTTACGGTATAAAATTACCATATTTGTATCATGACGTTTGTAACCTTTTGATAATCAGCTAAAGTTTTTTTAGAAGAGGTCAAGTAAGTAACGATAAATAAACGACTTAGGTTTCACACCTTTTTTGTTTTTATATTGTCAGTCACCAAGCATTTTTGTGTCCATCCGATTGAGAGCTATCCTTTCCCCAAATGTTATTTTGATATCCTCGCTTTATGCTGAAAAGACTATTTATTATATAGAATAGCCAACTTTATCTTTATCTGTGATTTTCCTTAATACACGGCAAGGATTTCCGGCAGCTAAGACACCTGAAGGTATGTCATGAGTTACGATACTACCGGCGCCAATAACACTATCATCACCTATAGTAACTCCGCTGAGAATTGTGCTACCGCCTCCAATCCAGACTCTGTTTCCTATGGTAATAGGCTTAGGTACTAAGGCACCGGCTATCCGTTCTGCTGCATCGAGTGAATGATTACCCGAATATGCACTTACATTAGGGCCTAATAATGTGTGATTGCCTATTGTTATCTGTCCGCAATCAAGAAGTGTACACCCGAAGTTGATATAGACATCGTTTCCAATTGTAATGTTTTTACCGAATTCGCAGGTAAAGTCCGGTTCCATCCAAACACGTTCACCTACTTTCTTGAAGAGTTGTCGCATGATTTCTTGGCGTCGTTCAATCTCTTCGTCTTCGGTGCGGTTAAATTCTTTAAATAGTTTTTTTGCTTTAACTCTTAGTTCAAACAAATCAGGATCAAAATCATTGTAGATTTGATGCTTCTGCATTTTATCCCATGCTGTCATATTCAATTTTGCTTTGAGTAAGTAATTAAAATATTTTATGTTCTGAACAAAATATTATAGTTTCATATAGCTATATCCCATTTCTATCAGTATCCATGTAGAAAGAATAATCCTTCTGCGTAATGATAAATGTGATGGTTATTCGATTAATCTATCATTCCTAATCTTTTTGCTTTATGACACGCCTCGATGGTGTTATTTACTCGTAGTTTGGTTATGATATTCTGTCTATGGCGGTCTACAGTATGTTTACTGATTTTCAATTGCTCTGCAATCGTTTTACTGGATGTTCCAGTTTGTATCATTTGCAATATAATTTTTTCCCGAGCAGAAAGAAGTTGATTCTCGTCCGTCAGAAGGATTTTTCTCTCTCCCGTCATCGTATTTATCAAATAAGCAGCTTCGCTATCTTCGGATGTCAAATTATATAAGCAGAGAGAATAACTTATTCCTTGTTGTCCGTTGCCTGAGAAGTAAAAGATACGATGCTTCCAATAGTGGAATTTACCATCTTTTCCACACATTCGCATCGTATTTTCAAGGTACCATGAGAATGATTCTTTTGAATGAGATGAAGATATCTTACGGAAGAAAGTTAATTCTTGCAGGCATCGCTTTTTCCAGTCATCCGGATGAATCCGATTGTAAATCTCTTCCTCCCATACAGAATCAACCGTCTGAATGGTGTTTGGTTTACCTAATCCCAATATACTGCAAGACTTACCGAAAAAAATATGGCTTTTCCCTATACGTAAATTACTTAATACGGCAATGGAGTTCTCACAAATAGAGTATGACTGCGCAATAAGACACAGGCGTTGTTCCTCGTCTTGTGCATATATTCCATCCATTTGTTGGTGGAACTTTTCGCTTAATCTATCATCTATTTCTATCATACATTCAAGTTTACAAAGTGACAAAAGTAGACAAAGATTTTTCGAACTAAAATGAAATGATAATGTTCTTGATAGTGTATGGTTATAAATCAGTATAGGAAATGTTTTTCTTATTCTTTTATCAATACGGGTCAATGTCTCATATTGATATGTTGTGGTTGGCATTTTCTATCCTTGTTTAGACTTTTTCTATGTTTTATATGTACCATATTTGTGTTTAAATATACATTCCATGCCGCAATTACGGAAGATTAAGGGAGTACATTATTATATAATTTTCTTTTTTCATTCAGAATAAGAAATATTTTGATACTAATTATGGGGTTGAATCTTAAAAAAACTATCTTTGTAGTGTGAAATTATTTTAATGTTTATGCTATGAAGAAATCTCTCATGATGATTGCAGGACTGTTTTTTTCAGTCTTATCTGTAGCCGGGCAAGGTCTTTCTATGGATCGGGTGAATGCCGATTTCCAGAAGAAGAAGGAGGCATTGCCTACAGGTGATTTGTTTAGTGTCTTCCGGCAACAGCTTACACAGGAAGAGCGCGACGCACTTACTTTCTTTTATGCTTATATGTCGGTAGGGGATATTACCGATTATTCCGGTGATTTTTATCTGGAAAATGTACGGAGTTCGCTGACAACTCGAAAGGAAACCACATGGGGTAAGACAATTCCCGATGATATTTTTGTCCATTTTGTTCTTCCTATACGTATTAATAATGAAAACCTGGACCGTGCGCGTATGGTCTTTCACGATGAATTGATGCCTCGTGTGAAAGGATTGTCAATGCTTGATGCAGTGCTTGAAGTGAATCACTGGTGTCATGAAAAAGTGAACTATCAGCCTGCTGATGCACGTACCAGTGCTCCTTTGGCTACCGTAAAGACTGCATATGGACGTTGTGGTGAGGAATCTACTTTCCTGGTTGCAGCTCTTCGTTCGGTAGGTATTCCTGCTCGTCAGGTTTATACCCCGCGCTGGGCACATACCGACGATAATCATGCGTGGGTGGAAGCATGGGTTGATGGTGAATGGCACTTCTTAGGCGCTTGTGAACCTGAGCCTGTACTTGATTTGGGTTGGTTTAATGCTCCGGCTAGTCGTGGCTTGTTGATGCATACAAAGGTGTTTGGTTATTATCAGGGACCGGAAGAGGTAATGCGTACGACAGCCAATTATACTGAGATTAATATTATTGGAAATTACGCCAAGTTTGCTCCGTTGACAGTAACTGTGGTTGATGAACAGGGAAAAACGGTGGAAGGTGCATGTGTGCAGTATAAGATTTATAATTATTCTGAATTTTTTACGGTTCATACAGTTGTAACGAAACAGGATGGTCAGGCAAGTTTATCAGCTGGTTTGGGCGATATGATGGTTCTTGCAACCAAAGGTGACCGGTTTGGCATTCAAAAAGTAAGTTTCGGCAAGGAACGTAATGTGACGATTGATCTCCGTCATCGCGTAGGTGAAGAGTTTTCATTCCCTGTAGATTTGGTTCCGCCTCCCACAAAACCAAATATTCCGGAGGTTACCCCAGAACAGCGTGCAAAGAATGATATCCGTTTCAATCAGGAAGATTCTATCAGAAACGCTTATGTCGCTTCTTTCCCGGATGCTTCAGCCATTGAAAAGTTTGCTGGAGAAACTGGCTATAAGACTCAGGATATTACCAACTATATCGTTGGTTCAAGAGGTAATTATGCAGAAATTATGAATTTCTTGCAGAATGCAGCTAAAAAGAACTATGCATCACGTGCACTTCAGTTACTGGCAACACTTTCTGAAAAGGACTTGCGCGATACGCCTGAAGCTATATTGAATGACCATCTGTATAATACAGATCTCTCGGCTGATGCTACCAAGGTACTTGCTCCGCGTATTGCCGGTGAGATGTTGACGGCCTATCGTTCGTTCTTCCAGAAAGAAATTTCGAAGAAAGATGCTAAACAGTTCTGTGCCGATCCAAATGTCTTGGCTGAATGGTGCCGTAAGAACCTCACATTGCGTGATGATTTGTGCTGTGTGGGAACTTTCATTTCTCCTGAAGGCGTATGGCGTAGTCGTACAGCCGACCGTGTATCACGTGATATCTTTTTTGTTGCGGTAGCTCGTTCGTTGGGTATTCCGGCATGGATAGATGGAGTTACAGGAAATGTATTCTATCAGAAGAACGGTTCGGATATTCAACTGGATTTTGAAAGTGGTGTTTCTGGAGCTGCTGAAACGGGTCAGTTGCAATTGAGTTATTCAGCTATTCCGCAGCTGGATGATCCTGAATATCTTCGTCATTTTACCCTTTCTAAATATAATGGAACAGGATTTACCTTGTTGAATTATCCAGATTTTGCCAAATGGAGTGCTTTATTCAAGGATGCTTCTTCATTGGATGAAGGTTATTATATGATGGTATCAGGTAGTCGCTTAGCCGATGGTGGCGTATTGGGACAAGTTTCTTTCTTCAATATCCGGAAAGGTGAACAGACCAGTGGCGAATTACTGGTACGCGATAATACAGAAGCTGTTAAGGTCATTGGTAATTTTGATTCTGAATCGAAATTTGTGAATGCCGAGACAGGTGAAGAAACAACCGTATTGAAGTCGGCTGGTCGCGGTTTGTTTGTACTTGCTATTTTGGGTGTAGGTCAGGAACCGACCGATCATACATTGAAGGATATTGCTGTAAAAGCCAAAGAATTTGATGCTTGCGGACGGAAGATGATATTGTTATTCCCAAGTCGTGCTGCTTATGAAAAATATCTGACGGCTCCAGCTCCAGGACTTCCGGAGCATATTGTCTGGGGTATTGATACTGATAGTAAGATACAAAAACAGTTGCTGGAGGCATTGAATTTGGAAGCTAATACACAGTTGCCAATATTTATTATCGGTGATACATTCAATCGCATTGTCTTTACTTCGCATGGCTATACCATAGGTCTAGGAGAGCGACTGTTGAAGATTATCGATAGCTTGTCAGATTCGGAAGTTACTAATAAATAATAAATGCTTGTAGCATGTGAAAAGAGACCGATATAGGATAATTACTTATATCGGTCTTTTTATTTGCTTGCATTTTAGACGTTTTTTTAATATATTGCAACAAAGCTCGATAAAAAAATAATCTGATAATACCATATTTATATTTAATTTAAAAAGTGGGATAAGTATTTTTAGAGAATAGTATTTTACTGTATTGGCTAAATGTGATTTATAGATGCTATTTCTTTGATTATTAGTATAGTTACAATTGTTCGTGCTAATAATTAACATTGTTAATAAAGATTAATAGTGTAAATATATTAAAGGTTTTATAAATAATATATTTAATATTTAATTACATTTGTAATATATACAATACTTCGGTAAATTTTTACCGATAAATTAAAATTAAACATAGAATCGGCATA
>ERZ779913.178-NODE-178-length-32158-cov-3.75709_pt1 | contig 32158 bp, 26 predicted proteins | sample MGYA00511547_ERZ779913 | MGnify/ENA primary metagenome ERZ779913 (study PRJEB29588, sample SAMEA2149539) | human gut metagenome | biome: human gut; feature: human-associated habitat; material: faeces | place: Denmark | collected 2008/2010 ...
ACATTGGCGGGCCACTTCTTTTCCATAAGCATAAAGTAAGGAATCATTCTGCACACATCCCAAAACCCGATTATACGGATACGAGGGTGTATTCTCCAAACGCATGCCCAATCCCCATTCTCCATCGAACGTAATCATCAACGGCACCGATGCATACGACTGAGCAAAATTCGTGAGCTGGACCTGCTTTCCGGTTTCTCCTCCGGTAAACAGCAATCCTCCGATGGCGTAGTCTTCTATGGCTTTCCGCAGCACATTCTTATTGTACTGGGTCGTCACCGGCTGGAGCGTATAAATAAACAGCTGGCCCACCTTCTGCTTCAAGGTCATGCGCTGCATTTGCTTGTCCACCCATTTCCGGCAAGCCTCCGTGTCATGCATCTGTTTCAAGAGAGCCGGCTCCTGTGCGAAGAGGCCCGTGACCATCAGACAGCACCACACCAGGCTCCACAAACTTTTTCTTATCATTCCATCTTCATTTTTTAGTTCTTCTGCATCTTGACAATCATTCTTCCCACAAAGGCTGCACTTTTTCCCATCTGCTGCACGGGGACCTCTATCCCATCCAAGTTCTTATAGAATTTCGGTGCGTCGAAGAATGAATGAGAGTGTCCACCCAGCACAAGGTCAATATGGCGGGTGTTCTCTATCAGCTCCACATCCGAGTAAGGTTCACCTTCCCAGCCCAAGTGCGACAGACAAATCACGAGGTCACAATGCTCCTGATTTTTCAACAAATCAGCCATCCGCTGACCTTCTGCCACCGGGTCTTCAAACTTCACATTTCCGTAATTGGCATGTGCCACCAGTCCGTCGAGTTCCGGACTTAATCCGAACACCCCGATACGGATGCCGTCGCGTTCCAGCACGACATATTCTTTCACCAGTCCTTCGAGTACGGTTCCGGTCACATCATAATTGGCACACACAATAGGAAACTTGGCCATCTTGAACAGACGGGCCATGTTGTCGAGGCCGAAATCAAACTCATGGTTTCCAATGGTGCCGGCATCATACCCCATCTCGTTCATCATCTTGATTTCCACTTCTCCCTTGAACAGGTTATAATAAGGACTCCCCTGAGAAAAATCGCCGGAATCGAACAACAGCATATCCTTGTGTTCCTTCCGTTGTTCCTTCACGAAGGCAGCCCGGCGCAAGATACCCGCTTTCCCTGCCACCACGGAATCCGGGAAGTAAGAAGCATAGGGTTCGATGCGGCTGTGCATGTCGTTTGTGTGGAATATATACAGTTCTTTTACCGACTGAGCTGCCACCACACCTGCCAGCATACACATCAGCCATAAGCAATATATCTTTTTCATATCATTCTTCTATTTCAATTGGACGCACTCACTTTGATTCTCCCTTCTACCTGGGCCGACACAAACTGACCCTTCTGTTCGCACTGCTTTACTGCATCCATCAGCAACGTACGCAGCAACGCATCCTTGGGAAGTGTTTTTGACTTTGCCTTCCGGAAAGCCATCATCCGGTCGTTTCCTTCGGCCAAGTAATCAATGGTAGCCACCGTGTAAAGTTTCTTTGGCTCAATCGGTCGTCCGTTGACCTTTGCCTCCAAAAGATTTCCTTCTTTGTCAATCTTTAATGAGGCCCCACTGAGTCCTTCGCCATGTACCGCCGCAATTTCCGTGAAAAGTTCTTTCAAGGTAGTTCCATCCATAGTCAATACACACAAGGCATTCTCAAAAGGAGCGATTTCATAAATGGTACCGTAAGTAATCTCGCCTTCCGGCATCGCATTGCGAATACCTCCCATATTCATGACCGCCACATCCGCAGGCTTGCCATTAGCCCTGGAAGCCGCCTGGCGGAGTACATCGGCAATCCAGTTCGACAACGGGGATTCCGGACGATACGACCTCATATCTTTTGCCGAATGCCCGATGATCGGCGACATGATACTGTCTACTTTCTGCTGATAGGGTTTCAAGATACTCAAAGCCTCCGGATCCGGATTCCGGTCATATTTATCAGTAATGGCTATCCGTCCGCCTTCTACTTCCACCAGTGAATAGCCCGAACTACAACCAGTTAGCAACCATCCGGCAAAGACTCCGAGGACCATACCTTTTACTAATTTCTTCTCTAAACAATTCATACACAAATCTATTTGGAGTCAAAAGTAACGAAAAAAGAAACACTGACAAAAGAATGACAAAAGCTATCCGGAAGAGTTCTCATTTTTTAATAAAATACGCAAGAAACATTTGGCTGCATCATAAAAAAGCGCTATCTTTGCACCGCTTTCGCGCAATCGCTGTCAAAGAAGAGTTACTTGATATGTTGCGTTGTAACGATAAACAATTTAATTTAAAAAAGAAAATGGATTTAATTAAAATTGCAGAAGAAGCATTTGCTACTGGCAAACAGCATCCTTCATTCAAAGCTGGTGATACTATCACAGTAGCATACCGTATCGTTGAAGGTAGCAAGGAACGTGTTCAGTTGTATCGCGGTGTTGTTATCAAAATTTCAGGTCACGGTGAAAAGAAACGTTTCACTGTACGCAAAATGTCAGGCACAGTGGGTGTTGAACGTATCTTCCCATTGGAATCTCCGGCTATCGACAGCATCACTGTCAACAAAGTGGGTAAAGTTCGTCGCGCTAAATTGTATTATTTGCGTGCACTTACTGGTAAGAAAGCCAGAATTCAGGAAAAGCGTGCTAACGCGTAATTCAGTCTATTCCCTGAAAAAAGACAAAATAAAAGAGCGTATCGGTCATCCCGGTACGCTCTTTTATTTTATGACTCATCCAGCATCTCCTTCAATTTCTTTTTCCCATAAAAGATCCGACTCTTTACCAGCCCAATCGGAATTCCGGTATGATTCGCAATCTCCAGGTACTTGAATCCTTTCAACCTCATTGCAACGACTATCCGAAGATGTTCAGGCAGCTCATCGATTACCTGACAAACCTCTTTAAAGCCATATTCATCATCCGCAAACTCCATCGCCCGTGCCATCTCCGCATCTACATTGTTATCGGACAAACTCATAAACAGATAATATTTTTTGGACTTGCAAATATTAATAAAAGTATTGTGCATAATCGTATACAACCAACCTTTAAAATTAGCATTTTCATTATACCTCTCTCTATTCTCCAGTGCTCGCAACAAGGTTTCCTGTATCAAATCTTCAGCATCCTCCTTTTGGGGAAACAACAAATACGCATAACTGCGCAGCTTTCCCTGCAAGGCTATCAGCTCCTCCTCAAAATCAAAACTTTCCATATCAGCTCAAGACCTATTCTCTTTTATAATATATGATATGCCACATCATTATTATTCAACTTTAAATGTTTCTATTGCAATTTCATCTTTTTATTCCAAAGGCAACATCCTCCTCCACCCTTTCGAGAATATTTGCAGCAATTCCAATATGAAATCACTGACTTGCACTTCATCTGCATACAAATCAAAGGCCAGACAACGCAAAGAAGCATCGTCTACCTCATGAGCCCAGTTCAGAAAATCTGTCACTTGCTGCTGAAAATATTGCTCATGTGAGAAGAAAGCATCCAAAGCTCCCATCGGATTCGACCAGTGCTCCGGCTTGAAACTTTGTGCTTCCACACACACTTCACCGCCCACAGACAATAGATACTCAGCCATCTTACGAATGCGTCCAGCCTTCTTCTGCACCTGCACTTCCAACCAAGAGGAAAGCATCGGCATACCTTGCTCACTAAAATACAATTGAAAAGCCGTATAAAGCCCAGAAGACCACACCTCACTGTTAAGTTGCTCATTGACAACCTCTTCTATTATTTTATCCATAATTTTCCATTTTGCATTGAATTAACAACCAATAATGACATACTGTCAACAAAGATAATAAGAATACGGAAATTTTGTCAGACTCTACCTAACAAGACAGACAAAATATCTATTTCTTTTTCGATCTGTTTCAACCGTTGGAGGATCTTGTCAAAATCGTCGGTATACAACAAGGCTCTGGCAGTACGAATATCCTCCAGCATGCAGCGAATCATGTCCCAAATCTTACTTTTGTCATGGGGAGATGGCCTACAACCTCCCCTCATTCCACCACGCATAATTATAAAAAGGAGAAATGGCACAGAATTTGTCTGAAAAATTCAAGACAACACAAAAAAAACGAAGAAAAAATAGAAAAGAGCAATCTGATTACAACAGGAGTCAGCGTCTGCCACAAAAAATGCTTTCATGTCCAATCCAATTGTCAGCTTACTTCCCCTAAAAGCCGTTATTATAAAAGGTGAAGCGTGGGGAACTTTAGCATTACCTGTTCAGAAGTATCCCCATACTTGATAACCGAGTAATACATAAAGCCCCACGCCTATATATACATACATTTCTGATGCTGAAGTGCAAATATAAATAGTTCGTGGAGCGTCTTTGTATTATCCATTGTTATCGTTTCGAAATTGGGGATTTCCTGAACTTGTGGATAATGTCAAAACGCTTCTAATATTTTCTTTCTCTTTCAGAGTAAGACAAATATACAAATTTTTTAAATCGCACAAAAAAACGACACTATTATTTTATCCTTATTGCATCAGAATATGAATTGACTCCAAATTTTTAAAACAAAAAAAGAGAGCCACTCTTCGTGCTCTCTTTTTCCAGTGATCCGCTTGGGGCTCGAACCCAAGACCCCAACATTAAAAGTGTTGTGCTCTACCTGCTGAGCTAGCGAATCAATCCCCTTATTGCATCGGTCATTTCCCGATTGCGAGTGCAAAGGTAGATGTTTTTATCATAACTACCAAATATTGACTCTATATTTTTTCCGAAAAAATTTCACATCATTTCATATCTTCCTGTTTATCAAACGTTTGTTGCTTTTCCGATTTCAGTGCTTTTTGGTAACAACAACGACACAATGGCTCATATTCCTCCTTTTCACCCAACAGCACCCGTTTATCGTTCGATACCGTACGATGCGACACATAAGCCAGGTTGCCGCATTTTACACAAATGGCATGCACTTTCGTAACTTCATCGGCAATGGCACACAAAGCCGGCATCGGGCCAAAAGGAATTCCTTTAAAGTCCATATCCAATCCGGCAATAATCACACGGACTCCCTGATTGGCCAGTTCATTACAGACTTCCGGTAATCCCTCATCAAAGAACTGAGCTTCGTCAATTCCCACGACGTCTATTTCCGAAGTAAACAAAAGAATACTCGCAGAAGAATCGATGGGAGTCGATTTTATACTATTGTTATCATGTGACACCACATCCCCTTCTGAATAACGGGTATCTATCGCCGGCTTGAAGATTTCCACCCTCTGATGAGCAAAGGTGGCCCTCCGCAAACGCCGGATCAACTCTTCTGTCTTCCCCGAAAACATGGAACCACATATCACTTCTATCCTTCCTCTCCGGCAGGTCTCCTCCCGATGATCTTCTGAAAATACTACCATATTACTTCATTCTATAAACAAATGCAAAATTACAACGATGTGTTGAAATCACCGAAAAATCGGCGTTTTTTTATAAAATAGCATCGAAAAGACCATACAAAGAGAAAACTTCTGTTAAATTTTGAGGAATCAGACGCGTGAAAACGAAAACTTTTTACCTTTGCTTTATCACATATAAGAGAAGAAGATGGGTAAACTATATGTTGTTCCTACTCCGGTAGGCAATATGGAGGACATGACTTTCCGCGCTATCCGCATACTGAAAGAAGCGGATTTAATTCTGGCTGAAGATACACGTACATCGGGTATCCTGCTGAAGCATTATGAAATCAAGAATGCCATGCAGTCACACCACAAGTTCAACGAACACCAGACGGTAGAAAGCATTGTCAACCGCATTAAGGGAGGGCAAACCGTAGCCTTAATATCAGATGCGGGTACTCCGGGTATATCCGATCCGGGCTTCCTGGTGGTACGGGAATGCGTCAGAAACGGCATAGAAGTACAATGCCTGCCTGGAGCCACTGCCTTTGTACCGGCATTAGTTTCTTCCGGTCTGCCGGACGAACGTTTTTGCTTTGAAGGTTTCCTTCCGCAGAAGAAAGGTCGCATGACCCGGCTGAATGCCTTGAAAGAGGAAACCCGCACCATGATCTTTTACGAATCTCCCTACCGGCTGGTAAAGACATTGACTCAATTTGCCGAGATTTTCGGAGCCGACCGCCCTGTATCTGTATGCCGGGAGATTTCCAAAATACATGAAGAAAGTGTTAGGGGCACCTTGCAGGAAGTCATTGCACACTTCACAGAAACTGAACCAAGAGGAGAAATTGTCATTATACTTGGAGGAAAAGAAAACTAAATTATAATTCTAAATCAATAAAGTTATGAGAAAGGTTGTTTTATCTGCTTTATGTGCTGCCGCATTATTGACAGCATGTAACAATTCCAGCCAGGAAAAAAGCTCATTGCAAGCCCAAAACGACTCACTGATGCTTGAACTGTCCAACCGCGACGCAGAGCTGGATGAGATTATGGGCTCTTTTAATGAAATCCAGGAAGGATTCCGTGAAATCAACGAAGCTGAAAACCGTGTAGACTTGAAAGAAGGTACTCTCGAGAGCCAGTCGTCTGCCGACAAAATAAAAGAAGACATCCGCTTTATCAGTGAAAAACTGAAATCAAACCGTGAACAGATTGCCAAACTGGAGGCACAGCTGAAGAAAAGCAACTACCAGTCAGCACAACTGAAAAAAGCAATTAAAAATCTAACTGCGGAACTGGCTGCCAAACAGCAGCAGATTGAAACCTTGCAGGCTGAGTTGGCCGCCAAGAACATCCGCATTGCCGAACTCGACGAAGCCGTAATGGACTTGAACAAAAATGTAGACGAGCTGAGTGCAGAAAACGAATCTAAGACAAAGACAGTTGAAGCACAAGATCAAGCACTGAACACTGCTTGGTATGTATACGGCACAAAATCAGAACTGAAGGATCAGAAAATCCTGAAGAAAGGTGATGTATTGAAAGACAATGAATTCAATAAGGATTATTTCACTCAGATAGACATCCGCAAGGTTAAAGAAATCAAACTTTACTCCAAACGTGCTGAACTGCTGACTACTCATCCTCAAAGTTCATATGAACTGGCAAAGGATGACAAAGGACAATTGACCTTGAAAATCAACAATCCGAATGAATTCTGGAGCGTTTCTCGCTATCTGGTAATCCAAGTGAGATAAAGTCAAAATCACTTTACATAAAATCCTCTTATTTCCACCTGGAATAAGAGGATTTTTTACTTTATATCTAAACCCCATGTACACCCAATATCCCCTCTCCGGATAAATAAAACGATAAAACTCTATTCTTCCATTTTTTTGTATTAACAAATAGTATTTCTAAATTTGTATTTATTATTTGCATAATACCATGAAACGACATATTCTTTTACTTCAAATATTTGCTTTAATTTCCATTTTGGGATGGGGGACTCCTAACATGACCCAAGAATATATTAATTTCAGTCCGCTAAGAAACCTCATACAACTCCCTACAAATGAAATCAGAAATCTTTTTCAAGACAAAGAAGGCTATATTTGGATTGCCACTTATAACGGACTGGTACGTTATGATGGTTATTCCACAAAAGTATACCACGCCGAACCTGATGGCAGTGAAAAATCGATTGACGGATTCATCAATGCAATTGCAGAAGATTACGAATGCAATTTATGGATTGGCACACACAACGGATTATACAAACTGAATAAAAGGAATGATAAAATAGAAAATATTTCACTTCCACACCCTCAAGTGACAAATGTAGAGACAGTCACATGTACACACAAAGGAGCAGTATGGGTAGGAACCAATAAAGGCTTATTCATCAAAAAAGAAAATGAACCAACTTTACCCAATATAAGTTTGACACAAACATTGACGTCAAATCCATATTAGAAGATAAGAGAGGACATATTTGGATTGGAACATGGAGCCAAGGACTCTATCGCTATGACCCTACACAGCAACGGCTTTATACCTATCACAATGTATGTCCCGGCAATTCCGCACATGTCATTTTTCAGGATAAGAATGAAAATATATGGATTGGAACATGGAGATATGGTTTATTAAAAATGCAGAATCCATACGACATGCAACATTATGGATTTGTCCGGTACACGCATGATGAAAACAACCCTTCAAGCATCGCCGATAACATCATCTATGCCATCACTCAAGACAGAAACACCGGAAAACTCTGGATTGGCTCTCGAAGTGCACTCAGTATCATGGAATCGGAAAACGGGATGTTTACCAATTACTATCCAAGCGACAAAAGCGGACACCTCCCTTTCAATGAAGTAGATGCATTACTTTCCAGCGCCGACGGACTAATGTGGGTAGGGATGCTCGGCGGGGGAATCCGGGTAGCAAATACAAACACCCGGAGATTCAGTCTGAACTCACTCAGAAGCATACGTGACATCTTTCCCAGTGCGTCAGTGCGGGCCATTTGCCCCATTGACAAAAACTGGATCTGGATCAGTATCATGGGGTTCGGATTCGTAAAATACAACAATCAAAGCCATGAGGTTATTCCATATAATCAAATGCCGGCATTCAGGAATTTACCTCCTGTATCCACCGTCAACGAAATCATCCGTCTTAAAGAAAAAGGAGAATACTGCTTTGCCACATGGGATGACGGGCTCTGGATTCTTGATGGGAAAAAGGTAGAGGAGATAAATATAGACTCCTATCCACAACTGACGGACGTGTGTATCTATTCCGTACTGGAGGACAACAAAAGGAATATATGGTTAGGCACGCGCAGTGGCATCTTTTTACTCACCCCCCCAAAGAAAAATGTACGCACTGAATGACTTGATAGAAAACAATGCATATATCCCACCCAAAGAATCTATTTTCCGCTTACAAGAAGACAAAGACGGCAATATCTGGGCTGCAACCCCTAATTCAGGTATCTGGAAAATCACTCCTAAGAACCATAAATTTGTAACCAAACAATACAGCATCAATTTAGGAAACGCAGAGGCAGTGGGAGCTATGGCATTGTACATTGACAGTGAGAATACCATTTGGGCAGGCACCAACGGGAAAGGACTAAATGTTTACAATGCTCACAAAGATTGTTTTCAGAATGCATTGCCCAATACAATGAAAAAAGGAGAAGTAGTATCTTGCATACTTGAAGATAACCTGAAAGGGCTATGGGTTACCATGACTTCTGAAATGATTCATATTGATAAAACGAAAAAAGAAAAAAACATACAAGTATTCACTACCGAAGACGGACTGCAAGACTACATCTTCAATCGAAATGCTTGTGCAAAAGGTGAAGATGGCAAACTGTATTTCGGAGGGGTACATGGCATAAACAGTTTCTTCCCGGAAGGAATCAATTATGATACAGTTTCATATCCTGTGGTATTAACCGACCTGAAAATATACAACACATCCATTTCACACATGACAGACACAGAACTACAAAAAATAATGGATTCATCCTTGGAATATACACAACATATCACTCTCTCATACAAACAGAATAATTTCAGTATCGGATTTTCAGTATTAAACTATATCAACCCCATACTGAATAAATATGAATACAAATTAGAAGGATATGATAATCAATGGATTTCTACAGAAGGTTATCAACCAGCTGCATTTTATAATAACCTTCCTGCAGGTACTTATACTTTCTATGTAAAAGGAAGTAATCCCAATGGATTATGGTCGAACAACGTACGTTCTGTAACCATTACCATTTTGCCTCCTCCTTGGTTAACTTGGTGGGCTTATTGCATCTATGCCATTTTACTCTCCTTATTGGTATGGTATACCTACAGAATCATACGTAAAAGAATCCACCTGCAACAAATGGTAGAGTTGGCCAATATACAACGGCAGAAAAACGAAGAAATCAATCACAGCAAACTACAATTCTTCACCAATATCACCCATGAGTTGCTTACCCCATTATCTATCATATCTGCTTCAATTGATGAAATAAAAATACATTTTCCAGAAACCCGAAACTCACTACCGGAAATAGAAGATAACCTATTGCGGCTAAAACGATTAATACAGCAAATACTGGAATTCCGGAAAGTGGAAAACGGACGTCAGAAACTGAAAGTTTCTTACGGAAACCTGACCAGCTTCCTTCAACACTCCGCACAGGCTTTTACTCCACTGGTCCGAAAAAAAAACATACACTTCGTATTCCAAAATATGGAGACAGAATATCAAGGGTATTTTGACCATGACAAATTAGATAAAATCATCTACAACCTTTTATCCAATGCTGCCAAATATACTACAGAAAATAAGACAATTACTATAACCCAAGCTTATCATCGCGAACAAAATCTTTTCCAGATAAGTATCAGCAACCCAGGAGAACCAATACCTGAAAGTAAACTGAAACATTTGTTTGAAAGATTTTATGAAGGAGAGTATCGTAAATTCCATACCATTGGAACAGGAATAGGATTGTCTTTAACCAAAGACCTCACTCTTTTGCACCACGGACAAATCAAAGTAGAAAGTGACAAAGAAAACGGAAACACATTCACCGTATTAATACCCATAAACAAAGAGGCATATAGCAAAGAAGAAATTGACGAAGAAAACGAAAGTCATGAAACCATAGAATCAAACATACCACAGGAAACAACAGACCATTCATCTGCTAATGCTATCCAAACATTTCCGGCACATAACGCCAATAAAGAAAAACCGTCCTTATTATTGGTGGAAGACAATGATGACCTACGGAATGTAATGCGACGTATCCTTACAGATCATTTTGACCTTACAGAGGCTTCTTGCGGCGAAACAGCTTTGCTCCAACTGGAAGACAAAAATATAGATATAATCGTGTCTGACGTCATGATGCCAGGAATGAACGGATTTGAGCTATGCAAGAAAATAAAAGAGAAATTCGAAACAAAACATATTCCAGTCATCCTGTTAACCGCTAAAACCAGCGATATGGACAGAATAGAAGGATACGAAGCGGGAGCTGACGGATATATATGTAAGCCTTTGAATATTTCAGTCTTACTTGCCAAAATAGATAACCTGCTGAAGAAAAGTGAATCTCACAACGGTAATTCCAAAAAGCAACTGATTTTCGAGGCCAAGCATGTGGATTATACAAGTCAAGATGAAGAATTTCTAAAGAAAGCAGTCGAATGTGTAAATGCACATTTAAGCGATGTGGATTTCGATACCTTGACATTTGTCAAGGAAATGCAAATGTCAAGAAGTACATTAAATGAAAAGCTGAAACAACTGACCGATATGACACCGCTGGCATTCATATCAAGCATACGCCTGCAAGCTGCATTCCGCCTATTGGAAGAAAAGAAAAAAATACGAGTTTCCGAACTGGCCTATTCGGTAGGCTTCAATGACCCTAAATACTTTAGCCAATGCTTCAAGAAAAAATTTGGTTTTTTACCTAAAGAATATACCACAAATAAGGAAAACGACAACGAATAAAGAATTAGCCACACCGGAAATGGAGGAAAAAATAGCAGAAAAGGAGGAAATTTTAGTTTTTATCCTTTTCTGCTATTTTTTCACCACCCCATCGTCTTCATAAAACTAACTTTGAGCATGCTCAATTAAAGAAAGCAAACTTAAACATTAATATTATGAAACGTAGAAAACTAAATGTAAGTAAAATGTTAGCTTTAGGACTGCTCATATCCTATTCTACCCACATTGAAGCTAACATTACCAACGAAACAACCGGTATTCAACAAAACAACGCCTACAAAGTTTCTGGAGTTGTCACTGACACGAATGGAGAACCAGTTATTGGAGCCAGTATTGTGGAAAAAGGCACATCCAATGGAACAATCACAGACCTTGATGGAAAATTCGTACTCGAAGTCAATGCAGGAGCCACATTAAACATATCTTATATAGGTTATAAAAGCCAGGAAGTAAAAGTTGACCGCAATGGATTATCACTGAAGCTCACCTTAAAAGAAGATACTGAAACACTAGACGAAGTTGTCGTAGTAGGATACGGAACCGTCCGTAAAGCCGACTTGGCAGGTTCCGTGGCTGTCATGGACAACAAGTCATTCAAGGACCAGCCTGTAACCCGTATCTCCGAAGCTCTCCAAGGCCGTGTTTCCGGCGTGCAGGTAGAAAATAGTGGAGTACCCGGTGGAGACATCCGAATCCGCGTCCGTGGAGCCAACTCTGTAAACCTCAGTAATGAACCTCTATATGTAGTGGATGGTATCGTTCGTGAAGGAGGTCTAAGCGGATTAAACACTGACGATATCAAATCTATTCAGGTTTTAAAAGATGCCTCCTCTACTGCTATATACGGTTCTCGAGGTGCCAATGGAGTCGTGTTGGTTACAACAAAGACAGGTGTGGCCGGACAAACTCAAATTACATTTGATGCATCAGTAGGAGTATCTAACGTATATAAACACTATGATATGCTCAGCCCGTACGAATATGCTGAAGCATATAATTTCTGGTACCCAGGAAACGGTTACTCTGACAGCGAACTGGAAGCCCTCAAGACAGGAAAGAAAGGGATAAACTGGCAGGATGAAATGTTCCGTTCCGGCTTGGTACAGAACTACAAACTGGCCCTTTCAGGAGGTAGTGAGAAAACACAGTATTACGTTTCTGCAAACTATGTGAACGAGCAAGGTGTACTGCGTTATTCCGACAATGAACGATACTCCGCACGTGTCAACTTAAATTCAGACGTAACAAAATGGCTGACAGTTACCACCGACATACAATTCACTCATGGCGTAAGAAACGGAAACACCTACATTGCCAGTAAAGGAAATCCGATATTCAATTCATTGAATTATGACCCAACCATGGACATGTTCACTGAAGATGGAAAATATAATGTAGGTAAAAACACAACTGGAGGTAACCCGCTGGCAGCCATCGAGGCCACAGACAATGAACTGCGTACTTATGCGGCCACCGGTAACCTGTCTCTGCGATTCAAGATTATCGACGGATTGACATTTACGACCACAAACGCTTTCGATTACCAAGATAACAAATCTTATTCTTTCTCTTCTGCTAAATCGGGTCCCACAGCCATCAGCAGTATGGGAAACAGCGATGCCTTCCGGATGATGCTGCAATCAACGAATAATTTCACTTACATGAAAAAGTTCGGCAAGCACAACCTGACTGCTACGGCTGTATGGGAAGCTACTTCTACTGAATATCGTAACATGAATATCGGTGGAAACAATCTTTCAACAGAAGCCGTAGGATGGTGGAATGTAAACATGGCAAGCACAAAAACATTAGGAAACAGTTACTCAAGAGAAACTTTGTTATCTGGCGTAGGACGTGTTATTTATAACTACAACGACCGATATACCTTGACAGCTACATTCCGTGCCGATGGTTCGTCCAAATTCAGCACAGATAAATGGGGGTACTTCCCGTCTATCGCAGTAGCATGGGATATCAGTAATGAACCTTTCCTGCAAGACTTTAAGGCCTTACAAAACATGAAGCTACGTGCCAGCTATGGTGTAATTGGTAATCAAGGTATCAGTTCATACTCTACTCTTGGATTGTTAGGACAAGCTTATACCAACTATGGAACTTCTTCTCAATTGTATTATGGCTATTGGCCTACATCACTGCCAACCCCTGATGTGACCTGGGAAAAGACCAAACAATTTGACTTGGGACTGGAATTTGCTGTATGGAACCAGCGCTTGTCATTCTCATTCGACTATTTCTACAAACGTACAGTCGACTGCTTGATGCAGGAACCTATTCCTGGATATAATGGAGGTGGCAATTACCTTGCAAATGTAGGACGTATTGACAACAAAGGTATCGACTTCTCTATCAATGCCCGCCTTGTTCAGACAAAAGACTGGCAATGGAACTCCACTTTGACAGGTACCTACCTGAAGAATGAAGTAAAAAGCTTAGGAACTAATGAATATATTTACGGAAAAACTCCGGCAGACAAGATGGCCGATGAATCTACTATCGTCATGCCAGGCTACAGCATTGGTTCTTTCTATGGATATATATGGGAAGGAATCAGCAAAGATGGTAAAAACGTATATGCAGATTTGAACAATAACGGAAGTATCGATGCTGGCGACCGTACCGTAATCGGTAACGCAAATCCGAACTTCACCTTTGGATGGAACAATACAGTAAACTATAAGAACTGGGATTTAAGCATGTTCCTGACAGGAGCCTTTGGAATGGACCGTCTGAATCTGGTACGCTACGCCATGTCTACTTCCATCTCGGATGCTTCCTTCATCAACACAAAAGAAGCATACGAATATAACTGGGATGTCAATCCGAACAATGCCAAATTTGCATCCTTACTGAACGGAGGTACTAACTATGCAAACTCAACTCAATGGGTAGAAAATGCCAGCTATGTACGTTTGGCAAACTTAAGTATTGGATATACTTTCCCAAAATCTAAGACTAAATTTGCAGACATCCGCTTGTCTGTCAGCTGCCAGAATCTGTTTACCATTACCAAATATAAAGGTATGGATCCTACAGCCTCAGCCTTTACAGACGACTCTTCAAAGAGTGTGGATGTGAGCAGCGGCGTAGATATAGGTGGTTATCCTACTCCTAGAACTTTTACCTTTGGTGTAAAGATGAATTTCTAATATCACAAAGCATAGAACTTTTAATAAATCGATTATCATGAAAACAAAGATATTTATAAGCGCATTAATGGCTTGTGCAGTGGCCATGACCTCTTGCAGTGACTTCCTGACCGAAGACCCGAAGGGACAAATGGTACCCGAAAATTACTTTACCTCACAAAACGACCTGGATGGTGCCATCAACGTACTATATGCCCAAGTGCAATATTCCATTAACGGTACACATACCTTATCTCCTAACTGGATGGGAGACGACTTGACCGCACTCACAAGTGGAAACAAAGATGTATATCGGGAATTCGACAGCTACAAAGTGAATGATAACAATGCCGATTCAAAGAGTGCATGGAACACCAACTATGCAATCATAAAAGCTGCCAACTTTATTGTTAATAACGTAGAAAAAGTTCCTACAACTGAAGACGAAATTAATATTGGAAAAGGACAAGCACTCTTTTGGAGAGCTGTAGCTTACTTTAAACTGGTACGCTGGTACGGAGAAATTCCTTTGATTCTTACCACGGATTTGGATTTCAATGTCAAAAGATCTACAATAGCACAGATTTATGCTCAAATATGCAGCGACCTGGAAGAGGCTGAACGTATTTTACCTTATGCCTATACCTCTTCTCCACGGGTTGCAGACGGACTGAACAACTATATAAACAAAGGTGCTGCACAAGCGGTATTGGCCGCCGTTTATATGGCTCGGGCGGGCTACCCACTGAATGAAACCTCTTACTATAGCAAAGCAGCCCAAATGGCTAAAGCTGTAATAGATGGTGTGAACAATAGCAACTACTATTACAAACTGGAACCTAACTACAAAGACCGGTTCATGTATGTATCCAACCCCTACTCACAAGAAGGTGTAGTAGCTGTCAAATTCAACAAAGACAACCCATGGGGATGGTCGGGATTAGACTCTTGGAACTCTGTTTGTCAGGCATACGAATCTGTCACCAACGGCGGATGGGGCGATGCCGTAGGAGAAATCAAATATTGGAAAGAAATGCCAGAAGGACCTCGAAAAGATGCTATTTATGGAAGTGACGGAGGTAAGATCTTGGTTGAAAAGAACACCTATAAAGATAAGCTGATTGATTGGTATCAGAAAGATGATAAAGGTACATTCATTCTCAGTGAATGTCATCCGATGTTCCGCACCTTACTATATGGAGGAGGTACAGATGGTAGCGCAATGAATGACTATAATGACCGGGAGTACACAATGAACAACGGTATCTGTAGCCAAACATTATATTTGGTTTCATACAGTGAAGTTCTGCTATGGTATGCTGAAGCACAAGCACGTAGCGGCTCCGTAAATGAAGAAGCCAAGCAATGTTTACAGAAAGTTCTGGACCGCGCATACGGTGAAGGAATGGACAAAGCAGAAAATTATGCCAATGACCCGACAACATTTGCAAACAAATGCTTAAAAGAACACGGATATGAAGTTACAGGATATTATGTAGCCCTCGTAGTTCGGGCCAATGACCAGCTCCGTATGGATGACCTCAAAAACACATTTGCTTCACGCCAGGCAAATACTCCAGTAGAAGTCGCTCCAGGCGTATCTTTGACAGAAGGTGTGGAAGTGAAAGGAAGCTGGGATGATTCGCGCAACTATGCTACAATTCCTTCATTTGATGCTGATCTGAACGGAAACTTGAAATAAATTATTTTAAATAAAAGTCACAGGTAAATAGCACTTTTCCTGTGACTTTTTTTATTTCTCTCAATCTAATACAATCTATGAAAATAATCAAAAATCTATTTATAATTGCATCCCTATGTATAGTCGGATGTACTTCTGTTCCTCCCATATATTATTTGGATGCCACAAATGGAGACGATACGAATTCCGGACTTTCTGCAGATCATGCATGGAAGACATTGAAACGAATAGAAAATCTTTCTTTGGAAAAAGGAGCCAAATTATTATTCAAACGTGGAGAAACTTTCAGGGGAGAACTGAGAATAACCGGGAAAGGAAATGCTCAAACCCCTGTCGTCATTGACGCTTATGGTGAAGGAAAACAAAACCCTCGTATCATAGGAAATGACTCTTCCATGTACGCTGTATGTATCTCCAATGCAGATTATCTGACTATCCAAAACCTGGAGATAATCAATACAGGAGAAAAAGCATTGGCTGGACGTACAGGATTAAAAGTAGAATGCGTAGATTATGGTGTATCACATAACATTAGAATTAATAATATTACCGTACGGGATGTCAACGGCTCTCTCGTCAAAGAAGAAGGAGGCGGTAGTGGAATTCTGATTGTCAACGGCGGTGACAGTATCCGTTCACGTTTCGACAGCCTGACTATTGAGAACTGCCACATTCTACGTTGTGCACGCAATGCCATGATCTGGGATGGATATTATGACCGGAAAAACTGGTATCCCAACACCCATACTATCATCCGTAACAATCTTATTGAAGAAGTCCCAGGTGATGGCATCGTCCCTATCGGATGCGACAGTACTCTGATAGAATACAACCTAATGTGCAACTCTCCTGATACCCTTCCCATGACAGAAGCAGCGGCCGGTATCTGGCCATGGAGTTGTGACAACACCATCATACAATACAATGAGGTATGTCATCACAAAGCACCTTGGGATGCACAAGGATTCGATTCCGACTATAATTGCCAGAACACACTCATACAATACAACTACAGTCACGACAATTATGGAGGAATGGTCCTAATATGTAATAATGGAGATGCTGAAGATTACAGCTGTGGGAATATTGGCAGCATTGTCCGGTATAACATAAGCATTGGCGATGGCATACGTCCTAAAAAGACCAGACAAGGAATGTTTTCACCCAGCATTCACATAGCTGGACCTGTCAAAAGAACCTTAATTGAGCGAAACATCGTACATGCTAACCCTAAGCCCGATATCGTCACAGACCGAACCATGATAACCTCCGATTCATGGGAAGGATATGCGGACAGTACCTGCTTCCGACAGAATATCTTCTACGCAGCAGAACCCAGCCGTTTTGACTTCACGTCTTCCACCCACAATATATTCGAACAAAATGCCTATATAGGTGAATTCAAGAATCTACCGGGAAATACTTACAGCCCAGAAATTGAAAACATATACAAAGAAAAAATCCTGAATCTATCTGCTGACGGACATAAAGGCTTATACACTCTTATGGATTCTATAACCATAAAAGGACATACACTCCATTACGTGAAGCCTACATCCATTGAAACTTTTTTCAATACACTATTTATTAAGAACTAAAATAAATAATCCCCTCATTCTTTTTATTTATAAACGAAAGAATGAGGGGATTAATCGTTTCACGTCGCAGGAAGCATCAATAAGCGAAACGCTGTTTCAACTTGGCCAGCATATCCTTAGTCATCGCCTCCAAGTCATATTCAGGCTTCCAGTCCCATTCCTCACGGGCACAAGTATCATCCAAAGAATTAGGCCATGAATCGGCAATAGCCTGGCGCAAAGGATCTACCTGATACTCCATTTCAAAGTCGGGGACATATTTCCGGATATTCTGATAAATTGTTTCTGGCTCAAAGCTCATGGAAGCAATATTAAATGAGTTACGATGCACCAGTCTGGCCGGATCCGCCTCCATAATCTCAATAGCCGCCCGCAATGCGTCCGGCATGTACATCATATCCATATAAGTACCTGCCGCTATCGGACAAACGAACTTCTCTCCCTTAGCCGCCGAATAATAAATATCTACCGCATAGTCAGTAGTTCCACCTCCCGGAGGAGTCACATAAGAAATCAATCCCGGAAAACGAACCGAACGAGTATCCACTCCAAAACGGGTGAAATAATAGTCACTCAGCAATTCTCCAGAAACTTTTGTCACACCATACATAGTCTTAGGGCGCTGTATGGTGTCCTGAGGGGTCTTGTCTTTCGGAGTTCCGGGACCAAACGAACCGATAGAACTCGGCGTAAAGACGGCACAATTCTTTTCACGAGCCACTTCCAACGTATTGAACAGACCGCCCAATCCGATTTTCCAAGCCAGCTGAGGTTTGTTTTCAGCTACGGCTGAAAGCAAGGCCGCCAGATTATAGATGGTATCCACCTGATATTTCGTTACCGCATCGGCTATTTGCTGCGAATTGGTTATATCCACAATGGCTGAAGGACCAGATTCCTTCAACTCGCCTTTAGGTTCAGCTCCAGGAATATATCCAGCTACTACATTACCTGTATAATTCTTTCTCAAAAGCATGGTAAGTTCCGAACCAATTTGTCCGGTAGACCCAATTATTAAAATGTTTTTCATCTACATGTTAGATTTTAAAATTACATGGCAAATATACAAAACTTATTATAGATAAAATAAAAATACCCATCTTCTTTTTTTCTAAATAAAAAAATTGCATCTTTGCATTAGTAAAACCTTAATATCAATATATGTATACCAATTTTAGAGACTTCCTGAAAAAGGAACTTGCCGACATTGAAGCTGCCGGCTTATACAAGAATGAACGCATTATTACCACTCCACAACGTGCAGACATCAAAGTAAATGCAGGAGAGGAAGTACTTAATTTTTGCGCCAACAACTACTTGGGACTTTCCGACAACAAACGTCTGATTGAAGCTGCCAAGAAAGCAATGGATACTCACGGATATGGTATGTCGTCTGTACGCTTCATCTGTGGTACACAAGACCTTCACAAACAGTTGGAAGCAGCTATTTCCGACTATTTCCACACAGAAGATACCATTTTATATGCCGCCTGCTTTGACGCCAACGGAGGTCTGTTCGAACCGCTTTTCACAGAAGAAGATGCCATTATCTCTGATGCACTGAACCATGCTTCCATTATCGATGGCGTACGCTTGTGCAAAGCCAAACGCTACCGCTACGCCAATGCCGACATGGCCGACTTGGAACGTTGCCTGCAGGAAGCACAAGCACAACGCCACCGCATCATCGCTACCGACGGCGTATTCTCCATGGACGGCAACGTAGCCCCGATGGACAAGATTTGCGAACTGGCAGAGAAATACAATGCACTGGTTATGGTGGATGAATCTCATTCAGCAGGTGTCGTAGGGCCTACGGGACACGGTGTGGCAGAACAGTTCAATGTGTACGACAAAATTGATATCTTCACCGGTACCCTTGGAAAAGCTTTTGGTGGTGCCATGGGTGGATTCACTACCGGAAAGAAAGAAATCATCGACATGTTACGTCAACGCTCTCGCCCTTACTTGTTCTCCAACTCTGTGGCTCCAGCCATCGTAGGAGCAAGCTTGGAAATGTTCCGTATCCTGAAAGAAAGCAACGCTTTGCACGATAAGCTGATAGCCAATGTCAACTACTTCCGTGACAAGATGATTGCAGCAGGCTTCGATATTAAACCTACACAGAGTGCCATTTGCGCAGTTATGCTGTACGATGCCAAACTTTCACAAGAATTTGCAGCCCGCATGCAGGATGAAGGCATCTTTGTCACTGGATTCTATTATCCGGTAGTACCGAAAGGACAAGCCCGTATCCGTGTACAGCTTTCTGCCGGTCATGAACAATGCCACTTGGACAAGGCCATCCAAGCCTTCATCAAAGTAGGAAAAGAACTGAACGTCATTAAATAACCTTTTACTTAAAAAATCACACTTTCGAAAGGCTGTCTTTTCTCAGAATGAAAGGACAGCCTTTCCTATTCTTCAATTTGAGCTGCCGGCCAGTTCACTAAATACAATTTCTCAGTCGCCCGAGTAAAAGCGGTATAAAGCCAGCGGAAATAATCGGGTGAAAGCATCCCTTCCGTCAGATATCCCTGATCCAGAAACACCCGTTTCCATTGCCCACCTTGAGCTTTATGACAGGTCACAGCGTACGCATACTTCACCTGCAACGCATTATAATAAGGATCTTCTTTCATTTTTTTCATCCGTTCCCGCTTCGTTGGCAAATCAGCATAATCTTCCAGGATAGTATAAAATAACCGGTCGTTTTCTTCTTTCGAAAGAGAAGGAGATTCTGAATGCAACGTATCCAACAAGATTTTCGTTTCCAGCTCCAAGTCTCCATAATCAGGAAAGGACAGCAACACATCGGCAAAACGGAATCCATACATCTCTCGAATACGACGTACCCGTCGTACCACTGCCACATCGCCATTGGCAATAAAATCAAATTCCTTACAATCGGTTCCCCAGAAATAATTATTCTTTGCAATCATCAACACATCTCCCCCATTCAACTCATCCTCCCGAAACAAAATACTGTTTCGTATTCCTTTATTATACAAGGAAGCGCGTTTGTTGGAACGACAAATAATAATGGTTTCATCCAGACCGACATGATCATAACAATCATTGATGGCTTCAATCAATTCATCCCCCGGTACACGGCAAATATCCGGAAATCCATTGAAACGAATGCGCGGATACTCAAAGAAATCCTCTTCCACGATATGTGCCCGCAACGCAGTCGCGTTCCATAAGATACCCGATGCCTCTCTCTGACGCACCACCTCTGTAAGTACACATTCAGTCACATCCAATCCATATCCCTGCAACATAGCTGCTGAAAGAGCCGGACTTTCTTCCTCCCCTATCGGAGGCAGCTGTGCTGTATCCCCCACCAGCATCAGGTGGCATCCCATACCATTATATACATACTGCACCAAGTCATCCAGCAAACGGCCACTGCCAAAATGCCCTCCAGACAGCCCTTCATTCGAAATCATGGAAGCCTCGTCTACCACAAACAACGTATGACGATGCAGGTTCTGGTTGGCTACAAAGTTATCGGTTTCGTTGGAAAACACCTTTTGGCGGTATATCTTCTTATGTATCGTATAAGCCGGATGCCCCGCATAAGAAGAGAATACTTTCGCAGCCCTTCCTGTGGGAGCCAGCAACACTGTTTTCCACTGCAGCTGATCGAGCGTCTGTACCAACGCGGCCGTCAATGTGGTCTTACCCGTCCCCGCATACCCTTTCATCAGAAAAACAGCATCTTCAGAAGCTGATAACATAAAATCTGCAAAACTTTTCACCGCATTTTCCTGCTCTTCTGTTGGTTTATAGGAAAAATTTCGCTTAATTTGCTGCGATAAATCATTATTTAACATAAAGCCGTATAAAAAGTTTACCTAAGATTGACGTGGTTCAAGTAAATTATTTATTTTTGCGCTACGAATATAAACTAAAAAAACAATATTATCATGAAAACAGTTATTAATCTTGTGTTGGCCATCTGTGTTATCTGCTTGGTATATATATGCTACGGCAGTATTATGGGCCCTATCAATTTCGACAATGAAAAGAAAGTCAGAGAAAAAGCAATTATTGCTCGTCTGATTGATATCCGTAAAGCTCAGCAGGAATATCGTTCAGTTCACAATGGAGCCTATACAGCTAACTTCGATAGCTTGATTGCTTTCGTTAAGACTGCAAAACTTCCGTTCATCATGAAAGTGGGTTCATTGACTGATGACCAGCTGAACAATGGTATGACTGAAAAGAAAGCCATGGAATTGATTAATAAAGCCAAAAAGACTGGTAACTGGAGTGAAGTAGAAAAAGAAGGTCTGCAGAACTTCCGTCGTGATACCATGTGGGTAGCCGTAATGGATACAATCTTTGAAAAAGGATTCAATCCTGACTCTTTGGCTTATGTTCCTTATGGAAACGGTGCTAAATTTGAAATGGCTGTCCGTCAGGACACTACTAAATCTGGTGCTCCTTTGAACTTGTTCCAGGCACAGGTTTCTTACGATGTATATCTGAAAGGTCTGAACGAACAGGAACTGATTAACTTGAAAGATATGCAGACTAAACTGGGTAAATACTGCGGTCTGAAAGTTGGTGACATCGAACAGCCGAATAACAACGCTGGAAACTGGGAATAATTTATGGCCCAACCCATTGATTTTAATAAATCAGAGCAATATATATTATCCATCCGTCTTAGTACGGATGGATTTTCTTTTTCTATCTATCACCCTCTGTACGAGAGTGAAGCCTATTTCAGTTCTTCACCTGTCAATACACAACGTTCTATGGCGGCCAATGTGAAAGCCTATCTGACAGAAACAGAAGAATTGAAACACCCTTTCAAGCAAGTCAATATCCTGATCCATACCTCACGCTACACGACTGTTCCGTTGGAATTATATGAAGACGAACAGACCGAACTTTTATTCTATCAGAATCTTCCCACCCAAAGCAATGAGGTGATACTCTGCAATATCTTAGGCAAGAGCAATGTGGTGATTCTTTTCGGGCTGGATAAGCTGACCCACTTATTCCTGACAGAACATTTTCCCAACGCACGCCTGTTTGCTTCCGTCAGTCCGCTCACGGAATTCTTCTCACATAAATGCAAGCAGAATGAAGGACGGAAATTGTTTGCCATTCTCCACCCGGAAAGCATGGAAGTGATTGGATTTGAAAAAGAAAAACTGACCTTACTGAACTCATATCCAACTTCCAGTCTACACGACTCATGCTACTATTTGCTCAATGTGTGGCAACAAGCCGGATTTGACCAGGAAAAAGATGCTTTATACATCCACAGCAATACACAAGCAGCCCAGTGGGAAGAATTACTTCCTGTGTTACGGAAATACATACGAAAACTTTATATCATTAATCCACAAATGGAATTCAACGATTTGCCCCTCAGCCACATCAAGCAGATTCCATTTGACATGCTATCTTTAACTTCATGCGAGTAATAAGCGGAATATACAAACGAAGACGTTTCGACGTCCCTCATACATTCAAGGCACGCCCGACCACGGACTTTGCCAAAGAGAACCTGTTCAACGTACTCAACAACTACATTGATTTTGAAGACGGAGTGACTGCCCTTGACCTGTTTTCCGGAACCGGAAGCATCAGCATCGAACTGGTATCCAGGGGCTGTGACCAAGTGATATCTGTGGAAAAAGACCCACAGCATCACGCCTTTATCAGCAAGGTCATGAAAGAAGTCAAGACAGACAAATGCCTTCCGTTAAGAGCCGATGTATTCAAATACATTGAGAAATGCGGCATGCAGTTCGACTTTATCTTTGCCGACCCTCCGTATGCCCTGGAGAACCTGGCCCGCATTCCTGACCTGATTTTTCAGTACAACCTGCTGAAACCTGAAGGAATTTTTGTGTTGGAGCATGGCAAGAATCTCAGTTTTGAACAACATCCCTGCTTCTTTGAGCACCGTCACTACGGTAGCGTCAATTTCTCGTTTTTCAGAGCAAAGGAGCAAACAGACGAACAACCGACTCTGTAACCTTATTTTCCCAGGAACGCTTTTCCCAAACTCTGGCCGAAAGTAAGATGCAATCCTTCTGATCAGCCAGGAAAATCTCACGTAAAGCCAGTGCCGTCTCTTTATCATAAAAGAAGGCATTGGCTTCAAAATTATGTTCAAAGCTGCGAAAGTCCATATTGGTTGACCCTACCGTGGAAAGTACATCATCACATACCATGAGTTTGGAATGCAGGAAACCTTTCTTATACAAATAAATCTTGACACCAGCCTTCATCATTTCCGACAAATAAGACAACGACCCTTTGTGAATTAACCACGAATCCCCTCTCTTAGGTAACATAATCCGCACATCCACGCCTGCCAAGGCCGCCGTCTGCAAAGCCGCCATAATCTCCTCACTCGGTAGAAAATAAGGGGTCTGCACATAGAAATATCTTCTGGCACCACAGATTGCCATCATCAATCCTTGCATGATGTCACGCCACTCTCCCACTGGGTCGGAAGTCACAATCTGCGCCAATACCCTGCCCTGAACTGGAATCTTCGGGAAATAAGCTTCAGATGTCAGTAAGGTACGGTCAATGGCATACCAGTCGGTCAGGAAAGCTGTCTGAAGTCCATATACAGCCTTTCCCTCCAATCGTACATGTGTATCTCTCCACACTCCTTTTCCCAATCCCTTTACATAACGTTCAGCCAGATTCATGCCTCCGATAAAACCTACGTTCCCATCCACCACCACAATCTTCCGATGATTCCGATAGTTCACCTTACTGGTAAACTGAGGGAAGCGGACCTTCAAGAACGAGAGTGCTTCAATACCCTCGCAAAGCATCTGCTCATAGAAATCATGCGGGACTTTCCAGCAGCCCACATCATCGTACAGAACCCGTATCTTTATTCCCGCACGAGCACGGTCGATTAAGGCATCACGAACCAATCTGCCCACTGCATCGTCTTCAAAAATATAAAATTCCATGTGAATGTGATGTTGTGCCTGGTGAATGGCCTTCAACAAATCAGACAACATAGATACTGCATCCGTGTACACCGTTACCTTATTTCCGGCAAAAGGCAAGGCATTATTGACCCGATTGAAAAAATCCATCAGCCGCTGCTTCCCATGTTCACCTCCTACCGATAACTGTGCCTGATAGGCTGCCATGGGGCGCTTACTTAAACGTGCATATCCTTTCCGGCTTATCAACCGTTCCTTTCGCGTACTCCTTCCAAAAAACAAATAGAGAATCAATCCAGCAAGTGGAAGAAAGAAAAGTACCAAAATCCATGCCATGGTCTTTACCGGGCTACGGTTATCAAGAATCACGACAAAGATGGTCGTCAGTATCACTGCAAAATAGAGGAAATAGGCTGCGGCCACAAAGATACTATTCCAGACTGCTACATCCATCAAACTTTGGTTTCCAACAAAAATACAAGATATTTAGATAAAGGCAAAAAAAATACCGCAAAAGTCGGATACAACTTTTGCGGTACTTCTTATCTCCTGACATCAGAATCTACGCGGTCCATGTCCTCCTCCAGGACCAAATCCAGGGCCTCCAGGACCTCCCATACGAGGACCGGCCCCTTTACCGCCAAACAGATTCAGGCGGTAAATAAAGTGAATCATACAGTAACTGTAAATGGCATTGTATTCTGTATCACTTCGCATAGCGGCACTGATGACACGGCTGATATTACTCTGATTACGCAAGATATCATAGAACTGGATGCTGACCGTAGCAGCATTACCCTTCAGGAAATCCTGCGAAATCTGTGCGTTCCAAATCAATTCATCACGGTTCATACTTGCATCTGCATATCCACGACGTGAGTTCTGTGAAATATCAGTAGCAAGCGACATGTTCCACGGCAAGCGGACATTCGTACTGGCCCCATAAGAGAACTGGTAAGTATCCATGTTGTTTTCTTCCTTGAAGCTGTTTCGTGAGTGAGTGTAAGCCAGAGAACCATTCAATGAAAATTCCCACCAGTCATTCCGGTAAGTACCTCTCAAACGTTCACTCAATGACAACTGACGAGTCTTGTTCTTGTCTGAAAGGCCCTGCGACTGCATGTCGCTCATATAACTTACAATGTTGTTATAGCGAGCCATGGTAAACGTATTGATGGTATATTTCTTGTTTCTCAAAGCCGTATTCGACCCTAAAATACCAAACAAATTCCAGTTCCCGTTAATGTTGTCCGGCTGGGTAATCGTTCCACCAGTCGACTGGTCATAAATACTTCGGTTACTGATACTGTTCATCACATTCTCAAAGCGGAAATGCGTCATAATACCCCGCTGCGTTTTCGTATTGAAAGTATTATAGAAAGCCATGAAAGTGTTTGTAAATGCCGGCTTCAACCCCGGATTTCCTCGACGGATATTCAACGGGTCGGTAGTATCTTCAATCGGAAGCAAGTCGGTCATACTCGGCTGAGAGCTTCTTCCACGGTAGTTGATTCGCAACTGGCTCGTCTTCGAAAAATTATAGCGGAAATCAAAGGTCGGAGTAAAGTTGAAGACGCGACGCACTGTAGCGGTATCCAACTGATCCTTCTTGTAAGTCAATTTTGATTTCTGCGGCTGGAAAGAAGCTCCGACATTCAAACGCATCTTTTCACGAATCCATCGCAATGAAATATCTGCCTGATGGTTATAATAAGTATACTGGGCACTCTTACTATTCTGCGTATCCAGTTCTCCCATGTAATCACCCCCGAATCCCTGGCTAATAACCCAGTCTTCAGGCATCGTATAAGTTGAATTGTCACTCTTCGAACGCTTGTACTGGAAATTATAGCTGAACTGCAGGAAACCACCCTTGAAAATAGGTTCACTATACGTAAAGCGTGCACCGTAATTGTAGTTCAAAGTCGGAGTGGTGATATAACGGTTCAAAACCTCCTCCAGGTCTTTTTCCGTAAGATCCGCTTCCGTTTTCTGGAAATAGTCTGTTTTAGATTCAGAAAACTGTTCGCTCGAGCTGTTCGTATAATTATAAGTACCACGGAAAGTAATGTTACGACCTGCCTTTCCTAAGCGACGGTTAATCATGGCCGAACCTCCCACATTAAAATCGCTACCCTTTTGCAGGCTGTTACGGAGAATCGTATTGACGATATTCTCTTCTGGAATCAGATCAGACAAGTTATCCCCTGCATTCAGAATCTCATCGGTAGAATATCCCGGATCCTGATTGAAGGTATATGAATGGGTGCCACTTCCATTATTGTCTTTTCCGTAAGTCAGACGCGGACGAACGATTACCGTGGTCATGGTATCCGGTTTCCACTCAATGCGGAAATCAGCCGTCAACGAAGTAGTTTTGTTCCGGTTAGACGTCAGCGCGTTCTTGAACGAACTACTTGCAGAAGAAACGAATGTTTCCGAAGCCTGCTTGCTAATAATATCTGCATCCTTATAATTATAATTTACACTACCACCAGTTTCCAGTTTTTCACTCTGAGTGCTAAAGTTAAAACCACCCATCTTGATACTGGTCAATCCATTTTGTCCACCCCAGCGGAAACCACCTCCACCACCGGGATAACCATTGTCGTTCACATTGTTCATAGAACCGATGACAGTAAACTGATTGTTCCCCACAAAACGGTTCAACATCACCTTGCCACTATAACGGTCCTTTGTTCCGGCGGCTAAGTCCACATTACCAAACCAGCCTTTGTTCATTCCCGGTTTCACACTCAAGTCGAGCACGGTTTCTTCCTCTCCATCATCAATACCTGTCACCCGAGCCAAATCTGACTGTTTGTCGTATGCACGTACCTTATCAATGATATTCACCGGCAGATTCTTCATGGCGATATTCGGATCGTCTGCAAAGAATTCTTTTCCGTCAATCATGATTTTCTTGATTTCCTTACCATTGATGGTAATCTTTCCGCTCTCGTCTACCTCGGCTCCCGGCAGTTTCTTCACCAGTTCCTCCAAAGCTGAGCCCTCCGGCACACGGTATGCAGAACTGTTATACACCAACGTGTCTTCTGCAGCCGTCACTTCCGGAGCTTCTGCCACTACCACCGCCTCTGCCAACATAATGGCATCCGCCTCCAATGGTACTTTACCTACATTCGCTCTCAGATTGTTCCTGGACAGAACTACTTGCTTGAAATAAGGCGAATAACCAATGTATGAAATTTTCAACAAATACTTACCTGGACGTACTGATAAAGAAAAATGACCGTTCAAGTCCGTCACATTTCCCACTACCATCGAGCTGTCCTTCACTGAAAGGAGTTGCACTGTAGCCTGAATCACAGGCGAATTGTCTCCCTTGTCTATCACCGTTCCAGAAACGGAACCTCGGCTGCCCCCGCTTTGTGCAAAAGCAGAGATGGCTACCCCAACCATCAGCAGCAATCCCAATAAAAATCTTTTCATTGCCTTTCCTTTTTCTTCCATTGATTAATTGTACCTTTGACAATCATCATGGAAAAAGGTTTAACCCTCTATCTTCTTTTTTTATTTATTTTCGTCTGAAATTCTTCTCTATTCTCGCTTTCTGCATCAAGAATTCCTTGCAAAACACATTGATTACCATATATACAATACCCACGGAATTATCTGCTTCCTGCAAATTCCCGTCGTACGCCGACTTCACCAGCATCACTACATAATAAATCCCCCACAAATAAAGCGAAATCACCATCGCCTTCCGGCGAATAGAAGCTCCCTCCTCTTCCTCATCTTTCATCCGGGCCAGGAAAATCATAAATAGTGAAATCCAAATCACCAGTTTCATTCCCATTTTCACATACAGCAGATTTCCGTCGTCCACCTGCCCGAACATATACATCAATAAAGGTACAAATACCGCCAGCAACAGCAATACATACCCTAACAAACGGCACGAAGCCGGTAAAATTCCTTTCATAACTTAATTTATTTTATTGGCACAAAAATACTTAATTGTAAGGCAATATCCGACATCTTCTAACTTTTTTTCTAAATTTGCGGCTAAAACAAATACACTTATGAGCAAACAGGAAGTTATCATTTGCCAAAATTTCACCGCGGAACTCAGCCAGAAGATATCCGCCCATTCATACGACAAGATCTTTATCCTTACCGATGAACATACCTGCCGTTTCTGCCTTCCCTTACTGCAAGACATTCCCTGCCTGAAAGAGGCTGAACAGATTGTCATCGGTCCGGAAGATATACATAAAAATTTAGAAACGCTGGCCTACGTATGGAACCAGCTCAGCAGCCGAGGAGCCACACGCCATACTCTCCTGATTAACCTGGGAGGCGGAATGGTGACCGACTTAGGAGGCTTTGCCGCAGCCACTTTCAAGCGGGGCATTGCCTGCATCAATATCCCGACCACCCTGCTCTCCATGGTCGATGCAGCCGTAGGCGGCAAGACGGGCATCAACTTCAACGACCTGAAGAATGAAATCGGCTCTTTCTACCCTGCCGACCAAGTATTGATTGACAGCGAATTTCTGAAAACTCTTGACCCACAGAATCTGCTTTCCGGTTACGGGGAAATGCTGAAACATGGCCTCATCAGTAACCAGGCACACTGGAGCGAATTGCTCAAATTCGACTTGAACCACATCGACTACTCCCAACTGCAAAATCTCATCGGAGAGTCCGTACAGGTGAAAGAAGACATCGTGGAAAAAGACCCTTACGAACAAAACATACGGAAAGCTTTGAATTTCGGACATACCATCGGGCATGCTTTCGAAAGCTTTTCCTTAAAGACGGAACATCCAGTGCTTCATGGTTATGCCGTAGCCTGGGGAATGGTTTGCGAACTCTATCTTTCCCACCTCCGTTGTGGCTTTCCCAAAGAAGCATTGCGCACTACCATCCAGTTCATCAAAGAAAACTATGGCAACCTGTACTTCACCTGCGATGATTATGATACTCTCTACGACCTGATGAAGCATGACAAGAAAAATGTAGCTTCCGGTGTAATCAACTTTACCCTGCTGGGAGGAATTGGGGATATCCGAATTAATCAGACCGCCTCACAGGAAGAAATCTACGAACTGCTGGATTTTTATCGCGAAACGATGGGATAGGCCCCTTGTAACCCAACGGGCCTTTTCCTGACAGTCAAATTGAATTTTAAAATTGGACGAAATAATTGCGGAAAAAGTTTGCTTATTCCGAATAAAGCACTACCTTTGCATCCGCAATTCGGGGTGTAGCTCAGCCCGGTTAGAGTACGCGTCTGGGGGGCGTGTGGTCGCTGGTTCGAATCCAGTCACCCCGACTGGAAAAAGCATTGATAATCTGATGATTATTGATGCTTTTTTGTTTTTAGGCATATCGCTGTAAGTGACGGTTTAATCGAGCAAATTAAACCCAAAAGTAAACCAAGAAGTAAACCAACAAGACCCAAAAGCCACCACCTATTTAGGGAAGGGGAATATACTTTCCTTCCCCTCAACGCATTTTATAAGCCAATACAGAATAAACCACAAACGTAAAGGCCATCAGTACCACACCGAACACAGAGATATAAATTGCATTCTCACAGGTCTTAGCAAGCAACTTCCCTAAATTCAGACAGCCAATTGCCACATTCCAAAATTGGCATAACCGGATAGCCAACACATATTGCCGTCCCACATTTGCCTCTGTTACCCGAAAGGCAAATCTATAGTATCGGGCGGGTACAAACATACTACAACCCAGCACTAAAAATAAAAGCAACATCACAAAACCTGCCGCACCGTTTTCCTGAAAAAACAGTCCACCTGTCTGTTCACTTCGGTACAGTATATATATCCAACCCGCCAATACCGGCAGAAAAGCGATTCCTGTCAGCAAATAGTCGAACATGCTCCGCTGATACCGGACATCACGACCGCTCCCTGAATAAAATCCCAAATTAATCATCAGCTTCTTCTCCCTCTAATTTTTTCCGGTTACTTTTCTTCAATCTCCCGCTTTTACGCAAGGCCTCATTGATAATCCACTGCAATTGGCCATTGGTACTGCGGAATTCATCAGCTGCCCACTTCTCTATCGCATCCATCGTGGCAGCGTCTACCCGCAGCACAAAGCTCTTGGTTGTATTTTCTTTTTTGGGCACTATTATCTATCCTCACTTAAAATTAAACGACCAAATTTTTAATGATTCAGTGTACCTGTGTTCAACACCGGCTGGGCAGCCTCATCCGCACAGAGTACCACAAGCAAATTGCTTACCATAGCGGCTTTCTTTTCTTCGTCCAACTCCACAATCTCCTCTTTCGACAATTTGTCCAGTGCCATGTGAACCATTGAAACGGCTCCTTCTACGATTTTCTCACGGGCACTGATGATAGCCGAAGCCTGCTGGCGCCGAAGCATGACCGCTGCAATTTCCGGAGCGTAGGCCAGATAATTGATGCGGGCCTCCAGCACTTCCATGCCAGCCATTGCCAGACGTTCATTCAACTTCTGCTCCAACTGCTCATTGATTTCCTCCCCTCCCGAGCGAAGTGTCAACTCATTGGTTGCTGTTTCATTATCATCATACGCATACTGTCCAGCCACCTGACGCAAGGCTGCATCACTCTGTATCTTCACAAAGTTCTCAAAGGCATTCATACGGTTGGCCACCGCACTTCCCACATTGGCCGACTTCCCGTCTCCCGTACTGGCCATGGTCTGTGCATCAATCTCAAACATGGCTTTATAGGTGTCTTTCAACCGCCACACCAATACCAGCCCAATTAAAATAGGATTACCAATCTTGTCATTCACCTTTATAGGTTCCACATCCAGGTTACGGGCACGAAGTGACAGCTTCTTTTTGTCCATGAACGGATTCACCCAAAAGAATCCTGTTTCTTTAAATGTGCCTTTATATTTTCCAAAAAAGACCATGGCGCGTGCTTCGTTGGGCTCCAACTGCATATACCCGCAGTTTAAAATGATCCACAATAGCACCATCACTCCTCCCAATGCATAAAAAAGAGTTTCTCCTACGGTAAAACACCATGCAGTCAATCCTGCCCATACAAATAAAAATAAGAAAAGAGCTAAAAAGCCGTTCATCTTGAAGCCACTGAATTTTACTTCCTTCGTTTCCATATCCATCAGATTTAAGTGGTATTATTTTGATATCACAAATATATTATCCTTCAAGTAAAAATCCAAATGCCGAAGCTTATTGTTTCTTATCTTTAACAATCTATAACCGTGAATGTTGGCTCATCCAAATATGAAAAGGAGGGTGTGTCAAAATGCATACCCTCTTTTTTTATGAC